>Ga0247611_10011113_pt1 | contig 10435 bp, 7 predicted proteins | sample 177DNAGHGhighgp2_FD_192422 | JGI IMG/M metagenome (GOLD analysis project Ga0247611, IMG submission 192422) | Sheep rumen microbial communities from Palmerston North, Manawatu-Wanganui, New Zealand - 1770 DNA GHGhigh gp2 | ecosystem: Host-associated > Mammals > Digestive system > Stomach > Rumen ... | reverse complement strand
CAGCGAACCTTCGTATGCACAGTATTCGTTGACATGGGAGAGTAAGGACAAGTCCATCGCTACCGTTGACGAGAATGGTGTTGTGAAAGGCATCAGTGCTGGCACTTGCGAAATCACAGCAACAAGCGACAATGATATTCAAGCCTCCTGCTTCGTTACCATTGTTGACTTGCCCCATTACACCATTGACGAGTTAAAGCAACAGCCTACCGATCAAATCGGTATTCTGGAGCTGACCAATACAGAGGTGCTGTATACCTATCAGAAGGACAACATACAGATTGCCTTTCTGCGCGACGCCACAGGTGCCATCATGCTATACGATGCCAATCTGCCTATCCAGACTGACGATATCCTCAATGGCACTGTCATTGTCAAGGCCGGCATCAGCAATAAGGTTCCACAAGCCATTGGACTGGCGGGAAGCACCAATGACGAGCATCTTTCTATCGTAGCAGGCAGTGGTGTACAACCTCGTGAGGTATCTTTTGAAGACCTGACAGAAGCAGACTATAGCGACCTGGTGGTGGTAAAAGCCACGAAACTGAAGAGAAGCAATGGTATATGGGCATACGACAACAACAGTCGTGCTCGTGTATGGGCTAACGAATTTGGTATTCCGACAGGTATTAGCAGCTCAGAGAAGTTCACAGACAAGTTCTATGATGTCACTGCCATCTATGGCACAGACATCAAGAGTAATATCAGCATCAACCAGTTGAACGTCACCAAGGCTGTAAAGGAGGTTGAAGCTCCTACCGGCATCAAGCAGATAACCAACAGCCAAAAGCAAACGGCTAACAGCCCTATCTACAACATGGCTGGTCAGCGTGTAGATGCCAACTACAAGGGCCTGGTCATCAAGAACGGAAAGAAGACCATCAATAAGTAATGTGTGAGGAAGTTTCCCCTCATCATACCATAACAATAAAGCGGGCCTCAACAGAAGCCCGCTTTATTTGGTTTATTTTACCAGCACCACCAGATACTTGCTGGTAGACCAGAACTGCTGGGGATTGGTGATACGTAAGATGTACTGTTTGTTGGCATCCTGCGCTAACGTGTAGCTCGACTGTGGGTGAGCCGTCAATATCTTGGCAGAACGGCTATAGAGACGTATCTCCTTGTCCACACGGATGTCAATCTTGGTAAAATAGTCACGATTGAAGTTGGAACGCAGCACCTTGCCATCTTCAATGATGCGCTGGGCTTTCAGCTCCTTCTTCGTACCATAGGCAAACCATGCGGTGTTGAGCTGCTTGTCCTGGGTAGAGATTGTCTGCGACTTCTGGGTGGACTCCTCCTGCAGATGGCTGACATTACCTGTCAAGGCGCTGACCTGCTGGTTCAGTTCACCAATCTGCATATCCTTAGCCTCCAACTCTGCCTGCAACTGGCGCAGCTGGTTGTCCTTCTCATCCAACTGCTGGGTAAGGTTGTCCAGTGTACGACGCAACTGATCGGCCTTCACAGAACTCTGTCGCAGTTGGTTGCGCAGCTTGCTGATAAGCTCACGGTTCTGTCGCATCTGGCTCTGGATGAACTCCATGTTTTCACGGATGCCCTCTGCTGCGGTGGTTCCTTCGCCATTCTTGGCAATGGTGACACGCTGCTCAGCCTCATTGATGGCACGGAACCCCTCCTGGATGTCATTCATCGTTGCCACCATATCATCTATCTCGTTGTCTTTCTGCTCGATGATACGTGTCAAAGAATCACGCTGCTGAAGCAGTGCCTGTTCTGCAGGATTACTTTTTTTCTGTGTACATGCAGTCAGTGCCAACAGGCACAAGGCTGCTATCATCAACTTTTTCATCTCTCCTAATTTCATTATTGTATTATGTCGTTATTACGATTTGCCTGCCAACACGATGACAAACTCTCCGCGTGGCTCATGCTCCTGAAAATGGGCTATCACCTCTTGCAATGTACCCCGAACGCTCTCTTCATGCACCTTGGAAATCTCACGGCAACAGCTGACCTGTCGGTCGGGGCCAAAGACTTCGCTAAACTGCTGCAGGGTCTTCAGCACACGATAGGGTGACTCATAGAACACCATCGTACGCTCCTCGCCGGCCAGGCTCTGCAACTTAGTCTGGCGACCTTTCTTCTGAGGCAGGAAGCCTTCGAAGCAGAAACGGTCACAAGGCAGACCGCTCGACACCAATGCAGGCACAAAAGCCGTAGCTCCTGGCAGTGTCTGCACCTCTATGCCCGCCTTTACAGCCTCACGAACCAAGAAGAAACCCGGGTCAGAGATGCCTGGGGTACCGGCATCGCTGATAAGGGCAACAGTCTGACCTGCCTGCAAACGCTCAATGACTGATGCAGAGGTGCCATGCTCGTTGAACTTATGGTGCGACAACAGGTGCTGCTTGATATCGAAATGCTTCAGCAGGATGCCCGACGTACGGGTGTCTTCTGCCAACACCACATCAGCCTCCTTCAAGATGCGGATAGCCCGTAGTGTCATATCCTCCATGTTTCCCACGGGCGTGGGTACAATATATAATATTCCCATAACAGCTGCAAAGTTAGCAATTTTCGCACAAAACTATTGTCCTTTAACTCCCTTTAACTCCTTTAACTTCTTTAACTCCCTAAAAAAACGTATCTTTGCAGCATGATTACATTTCCCACATCGGGCGAGACACGCCGCCCAGGAAGAATAGAAGTAGTGTGTGGTTCCATGTTCTCCGGAAAGACCGAAGAGCTGATTCGCCGTCTGCGCCGTGCACAGTTTGCCAAGCAGAAGGTGGAAATCTTCAAACCAGCCATAGACACCCGCTACAGCGACGAAGAGGTGGTCAGCCACGACCACAATGCCATACCTTCCACCCCACTCGACTCGTCGGCCAGCATCCTGCTGCTGTCCAGCGACATTGACGTGGTAGGCATCGACGAGGCACAGTTCTTCGATGAAGGATTGGTCAGCGTATGTAATGAACTGGCCAACCGCGGTGTACGCGTTATCATAGCAGGACTCGACATGGACTTCAAGGGCATTCCCTTTGGTCCGATGCCCGCCCTTTGCGCCATCGCCGACGATGTCACCAAGGTACATGCCATCTGCGTAAAGTGCGGCTCACTGGCATACGTCAGCCACCGCACCGTAGCGAACGACAAGCGTGTACTGTTGGGCGAAACTCAGGAATATGAACCGCTCTGCCGCGAATGCTACCAAAAAGCCATTATGGAAGAGGAAAAGGCCAAAAACGAAAAAACTACAAAATAAATTTGGCTGTTTCAACTAAAATTCGTACCTTTGCACCCGCTTTTATCATAAAGCATGAAGGTCGATCCGCTAGCTCACTTGGTAGAGCACAACACTTTTAATGTTGGGGTCTTGGGTTCGAGCCCCAAGCGGATCACACAAAAAAGAGGTCTTAACGACCTCTTTTTTGTTGCTTGAGGCTCAAACCCAAGCGGATTCATCATTTTTAGAGTGCTATCGGCACCACTACCTTAAAAGTGATATTGCGCCCCATATTATAGACACCACTACGACCCGTTACGGTGTTTAGGTCGGCATATTTCAGGCGACTCAAGTGGTTCTGATAAGCTTTGTCCAACAGGTTGTCGGCAGTGACATAGAGTTCAGCAATCTTATTACCATGCAGTTGGATATCGGTACCTGCAGAAAGTGAGAGCAGTGCATAGCCAGGAGTCACGGTCTCCGTGGCGTCGGCACGGTAGATATGCGTCTGCTTCAGATAGCAGTCGAGACCAACGGCAACATAAAGATTGTTGAGGAGCGAACGATGAGCCGTATCCGTTGTATGGTGATGGCCTACTGTTGGATGCGAATGGTGCGAGAGTTCCCACTTCAACTCCGACGACCATTTGGGAGCTGGTGTAAACGGCAGGTACTTTGTATCAGCATCAGCATGCATCAGTTGAGCATCGACATACGAGAAGGTGTTGGAAAAATGAACGCTATGGACGGGATGGAAGTCTACACCAACCTCGAATCCCAGCAATCGGGCATCACCCTGAGTATAGGCGTAGGTCAGGTATCCTTCCTCTATTTCTTCTGCCAGGCGATGTGTAAAGATATAGTTGTCAATGCGGTTAGCAAAGAGAGCCAGCTGTGCAGAGACATATCGCGAGGTAAAATCGACACCAAGGTCGGCCTGCAGACTATATTCCGCCTTCAGTTGCTGGTTACCCAGTTCATAGCGGATAGAGCCTTCGTGCACACCGTTCGAGGCCAGCTCGCTCATGTTGGGGGTACGGAAACCGCGAGCTACGTTCAGCTTTACGTTAAGGTTATCGTTCACGTTAAAGACTGCACCGATGCTACCCGTCACGCCGTTGAAGTGTCGGGTGAAATCCATGAAACGCTGTTCGCCATCCTCCATCAGTTCATAACCATGCAGGTAGCGGTGGTCATAGCGCACACCACCATTCAGCGTCCAACGGTCGCTAAGGGTCTTGGTAGCTGTGGCATAGAGACCAAAATCGAAGAGACGGTAGTCTGGAATCAGATATTCCTCACCCTCGTTACCCAATTTCTGATACATGCCACCGATACCTGTAGAGAGTTTCCAACCGTTCCACTCGTTGGAAATGTAACGAAGGTCGTAAGTCAACGTGTGCAGCTTGAAATAGAGTGAATAATCGTCAGCCGACTCCTCATATTCCTGACGACGATTTTGCTGATAGCCGATAATTGCTTTCAGATAACCCGAAGAGATATTCAGCGAGTTGTCCCATACCAACTTATAATGCTTTACCTGCTGGAAGGGAAGTGACTTTGAGTAACTCGTTGGGGAAACCGACGAGTTCACGAGTTCTCCCGTTTCTGGGTCGCGCTCTCCTTCAATGATACTTGGCGTCAGGTGATAGAACGTTCCTGTCAGTCGCGAATGTCCCCATGCTTTGTTCACGCCAAGCATCAGTCGTCCTGCCTGCTCACGGAACTGCGAACCGGGAACGTAACCGTCATACTTATTCTTATAGGCATGAGCCATCTTCTGACTCCAACCTGCGTCCCAGACAAAGCCTTTCTTATGGCCTGCCACCTGCAGATGATAGCCAAAGAGGCCGTTGTTGGTCTGATACTCCGATGAAACGTTAGCTTTCATTTCGCCCTCGGCCAGAGTTGGCTGTTGGTGCAGGATCACCACACCCGCCATCGCGTCAGAGCCATACATCAGTGAGGCAGGACCTTTCAGTATCTCAATGCTGTTCACACTGTTACCGTCAACCTCTACGCCGTGCTCGTCACCCCATTGCTGGCCCTCTTGGCGCACACCTTCACTCATCACTACTACGCGGTTGTAACCCAGTCCGCGGATAATGGGTTTCGAGATGCTGCCGCCTGTGGTTAGCTGGCTGACGCCTGGCTGATGGGCGATGGCATCGATGATATTTGTAGAAGCTGTAGCCTGCAGCACCTTTGGCGATACGATGCTCACGGGAGCAGTGGCATGTTTCAGTTTCGTATCGCCCGTCACACCCGTCACTGTCAGTTCGTTCAGTTGCAGATGACGGAAAAAGACATCCGTCGAGTCCTCTGCATGTTGATGTTTACTAATATCCTGAGCTGCCATTGTTGTGCATATACACAACAACAGCAGAATGCTTTTTATTTTCATTCTGTGATTCAATAAATAAAGATGTATATAAATAATGTATGTAAAAAGTCTAGGGGAATTCAGACAGACGGAGGTCCCCGGGTTACAATAGCGCCACAGTTGTCGGCACGATAGCCACACAAAGGCTGGGCAAATCTTTTATTACATACATGAGCAGATACCGTGACTGCCAGCATAACGGCTGCCAGCATCGGCAATGTGAGGAACTGGCACAGCACACAGTCGTGCGTCCATGACGCCATCTGTGTAAGATGACCATGACAACTATGATGTACACAATCTACACATTCTGTATCTATGGTCTCACCAGTTTCATGAATGTGGATAGACGACAACAACAGCATTGGCACAAATACGGCCAATAGCAACCATGAAGCAATATGTCGTCTGTTATCCAGTTTCACGGGTGCAAAGATACGAATAAGTGAGCGAAAAACCAAAGAAAATTTAGTTTTTCACTCACACCATATTAATAGGCTTACCGCCGATAAATGCCCGCACATTATCCGTGGCAACCTGTAACAAACGGATGCGTGCCTCCTTGGAAGCCCATGCAATATGGGGGGTGAAGAAGGCATTCGGCTGTTTCAGCAACGGATTGTCACCCTTAGGAGGTTCCTCCGTAAGCACGTCAGCACAAAAAGCAGCAAGGCGACCGTCAGCGAGTGCCTCAGCGACTGCCTGATCATCTATGAGCGGACCACGACCTGTATTGATAAGAATCGCTGTAGCCTTCATCTGTCGTAAGGTCTCGGCATTGATCAGATGGCGAGTGCTCTCCGTCAACGGACAATGTAGCGAGAGCACATCCGAAGTGGCAAGGAGCTCTTCTAATGACGCTTTCTCAACGCCTGCGGGAAGAGCCGTCTTACTAGTCAACGCCTTGACCTTCATACCAAAAGCGAGGGCTATCTGAGCAACACGCTGTCCGATATTACCTAAGCCTACTATTCCGAAGGACTTGCCAGCCAACTCCATATGCGAGAAGTCCCAGTAGCAAAAGTCAGGATTCTCTGTCCATCGGCCACTACGATTCTGGATGGCATAGTGTTCCGTACGGTTCGTTACTGTCAACAAATGGGCAAAGACCATCTGTGACACACTCTCCGTACTGTAGGCAGGCACGTTAGTAACAACAATGCCGCGCTGATGAGCCTCAGCAATGTCTACCACATTATACCCCGTAGCCAGCACACCAATATATTTCAATTTCGGCAGTTGAGCCATCGTCTCCTTGCTAAGAACGACCTTGTTGGTCAATACAATCTCTGCATCGGCAGCCCGTGCCACGATCTCGGTAGGTTTAGTACGCTCGTAGACCGTCAACTCTCCTAATGCCTCCAGTTCCTTCCATGACAGGTCACCGGGGTTTGCCGTATAACCGTCGAGTATTACTATCTTCATCATGATATATGATAAACAAGAAGAGGGAGCCAGCAGACTCCCCTCTTCTATGATAATACTTTGATTATTTCTTCTTCTCAGCAGGTTTCTCCTCCACCTTCTTTGGCTCTTCCTGCTTAGCAGGAGCGGCCTTGGGTGCAGCTGCTTTCTTGGGAGCAGCGGTCTTCTTGGGGGCTGCAACCTTCTTGTGTTTCTCCTCCTTCTTCGGTTCCAACTTCTCCAAGCGAGCCTTCAGACGGATAATCTCCTTGTCCTTCATCTCAATCTCGTCACCCTGGTTACGGATGGTGGTGAGCAGTGCGTTGAGCTCATCGTTCTCAATCTCCTGAGGATAGAGAGCGTTCACTCTGTTGATGAAGTCACCGAGAATGTTCATGTAGTTGGTAAAGGCGTCAAACGGTCCGCTATAGATGCCACGGTCCAGCCCCACATTAGAAGGTTTGGTAGTCATGAAGCGGAAGTTGTTGGATGCTTGCAGGTAGTCCCAGTCCTGATTGATACGTGGGTCGTCGGCAATGCGCAGACGGTCGGCAACGCTGTAGAGCTTATTGAAAGCTTCACGCTGCATGGCATTACCCAGCCAACAAGAGACATCACGCTCCTCGTCAACCCATGACAGGGTGTCGGGTACGTTGAGTTCACCAACACTCTTTGTCTTCATACAAATCTCGGTAGGTGTAGAGAAGGTGATACCCTTCTCCTTGGCACATGCGGGCAGCGCCTTCAGGAAATCGAGGATATTTGAACTGAGGGGCTGAGCAATACCCAGAGCACTAAGTTCCATGAAGATGTTGATGATCTGCTCCTCTTCGGGGAAGCGGGCGATGCGGTCAATGTAGTTGTCGGCAAACAGAGGATAGCCCTCCCAATCGGGATTATTGAAGCGCAGCGAGATATCGTCAGACAACTCGACATCGCGAAGCAACAACTTCAGGTTAGGAGCAATATTACAGTTATAGACATAGTGTGGCGACTTCCATCCCAACACATGCTTGGCACCTTCGGTCAACATTCCCTTAAAGCCCATAGCAGCAATCTGTCCACCGATATCGTCAGAATAGATGAGCGATGAGTTGCGTGCCACGGTAGGCTTCTTGCCGAAGAGCTCCTCAATCTTGGCAGCCTGTTTCTTCACATCGAGGGCAAAAGTCTCCTCGTTAGCCAGTGACGACAGACCATGAGAGTAAGGCTCTGCCAAGAACTCTACGCAACCGGTCTGGTTCAGTTTCTGCAACTTGGCAATAACCTGTGGAGCGTGGAACTCCAGTTGTTCGATACCTGTACCACTCAGTGAGAAGGCCACCTTGAAGTACTGTCCGTGCTCCTTAATCATATCACCGATGGCGGTCAGTGCCGGCATGTAGCTGCGGTTAGCAATATCGGTAATGCTGCGCTCGTTCTCGTAGTCGTCATAGTAGTAATGATCGGTACCGATATCGAAGAAACGATAGCGCTTCAGATGGATAATCTGATGTATCTCGAAATATAAACAAATTGTTTTCATAATTTACAATTTTACAATTTACAATTTACAATTTATTGTACTATTTTAATTATTAGTCTATTTAGGCTTCCCAACCTAAAGTACGTTTATAGAGTGTTGCTATCCAGGCACCGACTTTCTCCCAGGTAATCTGGTCAACCTCGTTCTTGCCTTCCTCCTTGAGGTACTGGAAGAGGGAGTCGTTAGCACAGATGCTATAGATAGCATCGGCCAGTGCGTGGATGTCCCAGTAGTCTACCTTGATACAGTTGGTCAGAATCTCTGCACAACCAGACTGCTTCGAGATGATGGTCGGCGTGCCACACTGCATAGCCTCCAGCGGTGAGATGCCGAAGGGCTCAGAGACAGAAGGCATGACATAGACGTCACTGTCCTTCAGACATTCGTACACCTGCTTACCACGCATGAATCCCGGGAAGTGGAAGCGGTCGGCAATGCCGCGCTCGGCAGCCAACTGAATCATGGCATCCATCATGTCGCCAGAGCCAGCCATACAGAAACGTACGTGCTTGGTGCGACGGATGACCATGTTGGCAGCCTCAACGAAATACTCAGGACCTTTCTGCATGGTGATACGTCCGAGGAACGTCACCACCTTGTCCTTACCCGTGTGGTCGGGACGTGGGATAGAGGCGTACTCTTCGGGCAGGGGGTACACAGCGTTGTGCACCGTGAAGCACTTGCGTGGATCCTGATGATACTGGTTGATGACCGTTTGGCGCGTCAGCTCCGATACGCACATGATGCAGTCGGCATTGTCCATACCGTTCTTCTCAATAGAGTAGACGGTGGGGTTCACCTTACCGCGTGAACGGTCGAAGTCAGTAGCATGCACGTGGATGCACAGCGGTTTGCCACTGACCTGCTTGGCATGGATGCCGGCAGGATAGGTCAGCCAGTCGTGAGCGTGGATGATGTCGTAGTCCAGTGTGCGAGCCACGACACCGGCGATAATTGAGTAGTTGTTGATTTCCTCGTGCAGATTGCCCGGATAACCACCGGCAAACTCCATAGCGCCCAAATCGTTGACGTGCATGTAGTTGAAGTCTGCATAGAGATGGTCGCGCAAACGGAAATAAAGGTCGGGATCCATGATGTTACCCACACGCTCACGGACGTAGTCGGCAGACACGTCGCGATAGGCAATGGGCACAGCGTTCATGGCAACAATGTTGCAGGCCGAACGGTCTTCATCACCGAAAGGCTTGGGCAGACAGAGTGTGATATCCATATCACCCTGGGCATGCAAACCCTGAGAGATACCATAGTTGGCGGTGGCCAGACCACCGAATACGTGAGGAGGATACTCCCATCCAAACATTAATACTTTCATATAGCGTCTCCTCCTAAATTATTTTTGGTATGTGTACTTCTCCATTAGCTTCAGCGAACGCAGAATCTCTGCAACATTCATGGCAAAGGCCATGGCACCACGACCATGGAATGGCGGGTTACCGTCGAACAGTTCACTGATAGTACCTAAGGCATGATAGTTCATCTCGTCCTCATAGCCTACCATGTGGCGCTCCAGGAAGGACAGACGGGTACGCTTGTAGAGCTTCAGACAAGCCTCGATATAGAAACCGCCCAGCCACGGCCATGCAGTACCCTGATGATAGGCATAGTCACGCTGGGTCTGCGGGCCGACATACATGGGGTTGTAGCCACCACTCTTAGGCGACAGCGAGCGCAGTCCTTTGGGAGTCAGCAGTTCGCGTGTGCAAACGTCGAGAACGCTCTTCTTCTGCTCCTGGTTCAGAGGAGAATAGTCAAAGGCTACAGGGAATATCATGTTGGGGCGTACGCTCCAGTCCATCATGCTGCCGTCAACATAATCGAGCAGGTATCCATACTCGTTCATGAAGGTATCTACAAACGACGTCTTGCACTGTTCAGACAACATCTCCAGTTTCTCGGCGAATTTCTT
>Ga0247611_10011112_pt1 | contig 10435 bp, 6 predicted proteins | sample 177DNAGHGhighgp2_FD_192422 | JGI IMG/M metagenome (GOLD analysis project Ga0247611, IMG submission 192422) | Sheep rumen microbial communities from Palmerston North, Manawatu-Wanganui, New Zealand - 1770 DNA GHGhigh gp2 | ecosystem: Host-associated > Mammals > Digestive system > Stomach > Rumen ... | reverse complement strand
CACCTGCGCATGCGAAAGCGATCCGTGACGCTCTCTTGGATTTTAAAACTAGCGGCAAATGGGTGATTGCTTCTGCCAAGTACTACGGTCAAACCAATTACTATGTAGCATCCGTGGCTGACCGTATATGCATGGATCCGACGGGCCAGGTGGACTGGAATGGTTTGGCTGCGATGAAAGTGTATTATACCCGTCTGTTGGAGAAAGTAGGCGTGGAGATGCAGATTCTCAAAGTAGGTACCTTCAAATCGGCGGTAGAACCCTATTTCCGCACCTCGATGTCCGAGGCGGACAAACTGCAGACCAAGCAGTACATGACCGGCATATGGGATGAATACAAAGCATCGGTCGGTGCTTCCCGTCATCTGAGTGTAGAGCAACTGGATGCCTTAGCAGATCGTTATATGGGTCTCCAACCGGCGGAAGAACAAGTGGTTGCCGGCTTGGTGGACACCATCGTCTATACCCAGGATATCGATTCCCTGCTGCGTATCTATGCTGGTACGAAAGATTATCATCTGCTTACTACCGGCGAACTGGCACAAGTGGAGCGTCCCAAATCGAAGGCGACGGACAAGGTAGCAGTGCTGTATCTCGAGGGTGACATCACGGACGAGAGCGGTGACGGTATCGTCGGTAAGCAGGTAATAAAGACGCTGAAGAAGATCCATAAAGATAAAGACGTCAAAGCATTGGTTCTTCGTGTGAGCAGTCCGGGCGGTTCGGCAGATGCCAGCGAACAGATCTGGCATGCCGTGCAGAATATCAAAGCGGATAGCATTCCTGTTGTCGTTTCGATGGGTGCCTATGCTGCTTCCGGCGGATACTATATCTCCTGCGGTGCGGATTATATCTATGCCGAACCGACCACTATTACCGGTTCGATCGGTATCTTCGGTACGATCCCGAATGTATCCAAACTGCGTACGAAAGTGGGCTTGGATATCGACGGCATTGGAACAAACAAACATTCCGAGTTGGAGGGCAACATGCTCATGAAAGGATTGAACGCCGAAGAGCGCGCGTTGATGCAAGCGATGATTGAGCGCGGCTATGACCTCTTTACAAGCCGTTGCGCTGCCGGCCGTCACGTGAGTCAGGATTATATCAAGTCTGTCGGCGAAGGTCGAGTATGGCTCGGCACCAAAGCGAAAGAGATCGGCCTGGTCGATGAGATGGGTAATATAGATGATGCCATCGCCAAAGCAGTTGAACTGGCTAAACTGGAGAATTATAAGAAAGTCTATTATCCGGAGGTGCAGGATCCCTTGGAGGAATTGCTCAAGATGTTGGATAATACCACCGAGGAGGAGCGCCTCATCCTGAAGGTGAAAGAGTTCTGCTCCAAACCCCGTATCATGGCCCGCATGGAGGATGTCATTATCAAATAAGACTGTTTACTGATAACTGCATGCTGAAAGCTTTAACCATACCGCTCAGTTGGCTGTACACTGCAGGTGTAGCGATTCGGCATATGCTCTACGACGAGCATGTGCTCCCTTCTTTCACGGTGAGTGTGCCTACTATTTGCGTGGGAAACCTCGCGATGGGCGGTACGGGTAAGACGCCGATGGTGGAGTACTTGATACGACTTCTTACGGCGCACGGCTGTCATCCCGCGGTGCTCTCGCGGGGATACAAACGTCGTACGCACGGTTTCATGATGGCGGATGCGTCATCCTCCGTCTATACGATAGGTGACGAAGCGATGCAGCTGCATCGTAAGTTCCCCGATACCCCGATCGCCGTATGCGAGAGTAGGGTACGCGGCGCCAAGCAACTGCAGCGAATGGTCAAAGACCTGGATGTAATTCTCCTCGATGATGCGATGCAGCATCGCTCCCTCCGATGCGGGTTCACCATCCTCTTGACGCCGTACGACCATCTATATATCAACGATCATATGGTCCCTTGGGGTACCTTGCGGGATTTACCTCATCGTGCCCTCAAAGCGGATGCAGTCGTCGTGACCAAATGTCCGGATACGATGCAACCCATCGATATGCGTGTGATTGATAATAAACTTCATCTGCCTACCTATCAGCAACTCCATTTCACGGGTCTTTCCTATGCCCCGATGGAGCAGGAGGGAACACCGCTCGTGCTCTGCGGTATCGCTCGTCCGCAATATCTGATGGACTATGTGCGTAGCCGCTATCCGCATGCGGAACTGATGGCGTTCCCCGATCATCATCAGTATAGCGCCAAGGATATCCGCCGTATCATGGACAAGGCGCGGCATTATGATTTTATCCTTACTACGGAGAAGGATTATCAGCGTCTGCGTACCACTGATATCACGGAGCAACTGACAATGCAGAACAAACGGCTCATAGCCCTTCCCGTCAGCGTGCGTTTCTGTACGCCGCATGAACTGTTTGACAAACAAATACTAACCTACGTACATGAGAATAATCGCCATACTTAAACGATTCGTACCGCCGTATAAATGGCAGATGGGGTTGAGCATCCTGTTCAACCTGCTCTCTACCATCCTGTCGCTCTTCTCGTTTGCAGCGATCATCCCTGTGCTGCGTATCCTGTTCGGCCTCACCGCGACGGATGTGCATCCTGTGCTATACGGCTTACTGAACGATCTCATCGCGCAGCATGGAACGGGTATGGTACTTCTTTGGCTGGGCCTATTCCTCATCGCGCTGACGGGACTTAAATGTCTCACGGCCTGGCTGGCGAACTATTTCATGGTACCTATCCGGACGGGTGTGTTACGCGACCTGCGCAAGCAGATATACGATAAGATTCTCTTCCTTCCCTTGGGGTATTTTACCCAAGCCCGTCGAGGCGATGTCCTCTCCCGTATGACAAATGATGTGAATGAAGTGGAGGCATCCATCATGTCGGCGTTGGATATCGTTTTCAAGAATCCTATCATGATCACGGTGTACCTCATCACGCTCTTCGTCATCTCGTGGCAACTGACCCTGTTTGTACTGATCCTGATGCCTGTTGCTGTGTTCTTCATTGGTCGTATAGGCCGTAGTTTGAAGCGTGCCTCTACGCGTGGACAGGAACAGAACGCTCAGATTCTCTCGATGGTGGATGAGACGCTATTAGGCATGCGGGTAGTGAAAGGATTTAATGCGCAGCATAAGTTACAGTCCCGTTTTGAGGCACTCATCAATGCCACGCGTACAACCTTCAACCGCATCAACCGCCGGTATTACCTGGCGCATCCTTTGTCGGAGTTCTTGGGTACGGTGCTCATCGCTCTAATCCTTTGGTTCGGCGGCCTGCTCATCCTTGGTGACCATGCCACGATCGATGCTGCTACGTTTATCTATTACCTCGTCATCTTTTATTCCATCATCAACCCCGCCAAGGACCTGAGCAAAGCCTCCTACGGTATCCGTCGCGGAATGGCCTCTCTCGAACGTATAGATGCTATATTGGATGAACCGGTGAAGATAACGGAACCATCTGACCCGATACACCTTACACCTTCCGCTTTCCACCAATCGATCGCCTTCAACCATGTCTCTTTTGCGTACAGGGAGAAAGAGGTACTGAGCGATATCTGTCTCGAAATCCCCAAGGGGAAGACTATAGCGCTGGTAGGGCAGTCAGGTAGTGGAAAAACCACCATGACCGATCTCGTGCCGCGTTTCTATGACCCGCAGCAGGGCAGTATCACGCTCGATGGAACGGATATCCGCGCCTTCGCTATGCATGATCTGCGTGCTCTGATGGGTATTGTGTGCCAGGAACCCATCCTATTCAACGATACGGTGTATAATAACATTACATTTGGTGTCGATACCTCTCTTCCTGCGCCGAACGGCATGACGTGGCAGCAAGCAGCGGAACAAGCGGCGCGTATCGCCAATGCGCATGACTTCATCTGCGAGATGGAGCAGGGATACGATACCGTTATCGGCGACCGGGGTAGTCGTCTCTCAGGAGGACAACGCCAACGACTCAGTATCGCTCGGGCGATTCTTAAGAACCCCGCTATCCTGATCCTCGATGAAGCTACATCGGCATTGGATAGCGAGTCCGAAAAACTGGTACAGGACGCCTTGGAACATCTGATGACCGATCGTACGACCCTCGTCGTCGCTCATCGCTTGTCCACTATCAAGCATGCGGACCTTATCTGCGTGCTGCACGAAGGACGCATCGTGGAGCGCGGTACGCATGACGAACTCTATGCCCTCAACGGATACTATACCAAACTGGTCGATATGCAACAATGAAAAGGGTACTTCTCGGAATGTCGGGTGGAATCGATTCCACGGTGAGTGCCATGCTCCTGATGGAGCAGGGCTATGAAGTCGTAGGCGTCACTTTCCGCACCCACGACTCGATGAAGGACTCTTGCCTCGCTAAAGAGAAAGGCTGCTGCACGATAGACTCCATCATGGAGGCCAAGCATAATGCGGAGCGGATGGGGTTTGAGCACCATATTGTTGATTTCCGCGAACCCTTTAAGCGCTGCGTCATTCAGAACTTTATCGATGAATATATGGCGGGTAGAACGCCCAATCCCTGCGTCGTATGTAACGCTACCATCAAATGGGGTGAGATGCTGCGGCTGGCGGATGAGATGGGCTGCGATTATATCGCTACGGGCCATTATGCCCGCATTGCCGAACGCGACGGACATGTTTTCTTACGCACGGCAGCAGATACGAAGAAGGACCAGACCTATTTCTTGTGGATGCTCACCGAAGCGCAATTACGCCGCACTATCTTCCCGCTTGGCGATTATACCAAAGACCAAGTACGCGAGATTGCGCGCAGTCATGGCTACGAGAAATTGGCCGTGAAGCGTGAGAGCCAGGAGATTTGCTTCATTCCCGATGATGACTACCGCGCGTTCCTCAAAGCCAATGTGCCGGACTACGCAGAGCGTGTACATCCGGGCGAGTACGTAGATGCAAAGGGAAAGGTGCTCGGACAACACGAAGGCTACGTCAATTATACCATCGGTCAACGCAAAGGACTGGGTATAGCGCTCGGTCATCCTGCCTATATCACCCATATCGATGCCGCTTCCAACCGAATCACCCTTGGCTCCAACGACGATATGTATGCGACGGAGTTACGATTCCGTCCCACTTCCAATCTACAATCTCCAATCTCCAATTCACCGGTAACGGCGAAAGTCCGTTATCGCAGTCAAGCTGTCCCCGTCAAAGAAATAGACGGGAATTGCATTCGATTTGCAACTCCCGTCTGGGGTATCACGCCCGGTCAATCGGTCGTCCTCTATGCTGACGATCTTGTGATCGGCGGAGGAATAATCTTAGTTTCCTAGGATCCTAGTTATTTTCCAAAATAACGCTTGTACAGACCTTCGAAACCTTTTCCGTGGCGTGCTTCGTCGCGTGCCATCTCATGTACGGAATCATGAATCGGATCGAGATCCAACTCTTTCGCACGTTTAGCGATCTTGAACTTATCTTCGCATGCGCCGGCCTCTGCCATCATGCGTTTCTCCAAGTTCGTCTTGGTGTCCCAAACGATCTCACCGAGCAGTTCTGCAAAACGGGAAGCATGATCTGCCTCTTCGTAAGCATACTGACGGAAAGCTGCTGCAATCTCCGGATAACCCTCGCGATCAGCTTGACGAGCCATCGCCAGATACTGACCCACTTCGGAGCACTCGCCCATGAAGTGTGCACGCAGACCCTCTGCAATGATCGGGTCTTTTACATCTTTCGCTACGCCGAGTACATGCTCACAAACGAAATTGAGTTTGTCATCGGAAGCTACTTTCCATTCTACGATTTGTTTGCATTGCGGGCAACGCTCAGGTGCCTCTGTGCCCTCGTGTACATAACCACAGATCGGGCAAATGAATTTTTTTACCATAGTGTTAAATTTTTTAATGGGTTACTATAAAAAGTGATTTATTGGATTAGTTGACCTTGTATAGTGTATGTTCGTCCGTTGCGGAGAATAATGAGCTGTCCGTTTCGGAGTATCTTCTGACTGTTGTCGGCTGCATTCTGAATAGATTCTAAGCCTAAACCGATGGGTTTAACCCCTTCGCCCCATTGCTGATAGAGCCAGTTTGTCCGCCAATTGAATTTATTGATGAACTCGTTGCGTTTGGCGGTCATGTTGCTGTTGTCGCAGTAGTTCATCGTTCCCCTCCATTTAGCAGCATCATTTTTTGCAGCTTGCGTAATCAAGGCTGCTAAGTTATCCATCGTTGGCAGAAAATCGCTCTGTTTGTCATGTCGGAAAACATACCATATCTCCTGCAGTTTCGCTTGGAACTGCGGCCAGGTGGCCAGTTGTCCTATCCAATATTGGGCGAATTGCGGGTATTCATATATCCATGTCTCCCAACCGCGGTTGTAGGCATTGCCAAAGTCCCACACCGGACCGAAAAACCATTTCTCACTGACTCCGTTGCGGTCACGGTCTTTGTAGAGATAACAGCTGCCGTGGTAACTCTCGCAGTCTTCTAACAGTTCCTGTACCAGGTAGTATTTGACAGCTTCCTCCAGATCCAGTTTCCGCCATACATCCGCTTCGTTGTTGCCCCAGATGGCATCATTCAGTCCGTTGAGTTGGTTCTCTATATAACTTCGTTGCTGCGTAGAGAGAATTTCCGGACTCTTCATAGTAAGCCATACTGGTTGGCCGTTATTCTCATAGAGGGTCACATTGCCTTCCTCATAGTAATTGTCGATCTCTACGAGCCATCCGCCGCTAACGGAGTCGGTTGCATTGTCCTCCTGCTCGGTGACATTCACGCGGTTGGATCCCACGCGCACTTGTTCGGTCAGAAAATACAAACCGTAGTATTCTCCGTTCATCACTAACTCTACCGGTACGGCTTTCGGCGTCCATCTCAGTCCAAGGGCTTCACTCAACTTGTACCCTGCGTAGTTTTTCATAAAACCCAAGCAGTCGTCCGCATGCGCCATCAGGCACCAGTGTTTGTTGCTCGGCATGCCTAACACCGCCTGTTTCTTGTCAAATTTGATGCGATAGGGTTTCTTGTCAAATCCGGTCCAGGTCCAGTTACCGCGCCCTTTGAATTGGCCGGAGATCGGAGATCCTGCTGAACCCAAAGCCTTATAACCTGTGCTGAGCGGATCGATATAGAGACTGCCGGTGACGTATTCCTCTTTGCTCGTGATCGCTACGTTATTGGTCGTATTCAGATATACGACAGGCAGCGTACCGGAGATAGAGGCCGTGCCGGCATTCGTGTTTTGCGTCGTCTCCCAATAGGCTAATGACATCCAGGACCCTTGCGCCCAGTTATCGCTTGTTTCCGGCACAAAGATATCTCCGGCGTTCATCTGCGATTCAGAGGTTGCCGTGCGGTTGTAATTCAAACTCTTACTTACATACTCCTTGAAATCACTGAAACTTTGATTATAGGTGCCGGCATTGATCTCGCCGCCTACGAACGTGAAGCGGTACATGTCATAGATCGTCTGTGGGATGGAGACAGCCCATTTCTGACCGTCATAGGTCATATCCAACACATGGGTTTGCGAAATATCGTCCCGCCCGTACACAAACTTAACCGTGTTATAAGCGGTTTTACTGTTATCAAAATACAGTGTGCCCTGGGGGATCGTCAGCGCCCATGTTCCTGCACTTATCAAACAGAGCAGCAGTATTCCTATGTAGCGTCTATCTATCATCTACTATCTATTAATTATTGGCTTTGTGAGCCAGGATGTCTTCCGCTCTGCGGAGGGCGAAATGAATGTTTGCGCATATGTTATGCGGATCCATCTGTTGCTCGATACCGCCTTGCATCAACTGTTTGTGCACATGATCGTTCACACCGGAGAGGATGATGGTCATGCCCTCTTTATGGCTCCGCTGAATAAGCATGGACAGGTTATGCATCGCTGTCGAATCAACGAATGGCACTTTGCGCATACGGATGATACGTACCGGATAGGTCTCGCCGCTCACATGCGTCATGATATCGTCGAACCGGTTCGCGATGCCGAAGAAATACGGACCGTCTATCTCATAAACCTCCACGCCCTCCGGAATAGTCAGGTGCTCGAGGTTAAGATTACTCTCCGTATCCTCATTCGGATCGATCTCCTTATGCAATGTGCGGATATGCGTCTGTTCGTTGGTACGCATCAGGAAGAGCACCATCGCTAATAGCAAGCCCACTTCGATAGCTACCGTCAGGTCGAAGAGCACAGTAAGCAGGAAGGTGACCACTAATACCCAGAAATCGCGGTTTCGATGCTTGAAAAGACCCACGATGGTCTTCCATCCGCTCATTGAATAAGCTACCATGATCAGTACGGCTGCAAGACAGGCCATCGGAATCATACCTACCAATTGGCCCAAGAACAGCAGTACCAGCAGCAGTACCACCGCGTGGATAATTCCCGCTACGGGCGTACGGCCGCCATTATTGATATTCGTCATCGTGCGGGCGATAGCGCCTGTTGCCGGGATACCGCCGAAGAAGGGGACCACTACATTTGCTACACCTTGCGCAATGAGCTCCGTATTGGAGTTATGCTTATCGCCAATCACGCCGTCCGCTACCATCGCACTCAGTAGGGATTCTATCGCACCCAACATCGCGATAGTGAACGCCGAGGGGAAGAGTTTTTGAATCAGCGTGAAGAACGACTCCCCTTCCGCCAACTCGAGAGACGGTACATGCGGCGCAGGGATGCCGTGGGGTAAGGCATACAGATCACCAATCGTCTGTACGCTTGCAACGCCCCATGACGCCGGTGCATAGGTCTTCAATGCCCATACAGCCAGGGTCGCGAAGACGATGGCCGCCAAACTGCCCGGCATACGCTTCGTGAGTTTCGGCATGAAGATACAGATCAGCAGCGAGAAAGCACCGATGCCTAATGCCCAGCCGTTGATATGCAGATGCTGCGCGTAGAAAATCCATTTATCAATGAAGTTAGCCGGCACACCCGTCAGACCCAAACCGAAGAAATCATTCATTTGGGTGCTGAAAATCGTCAGCGCGATACCGGCTGTGAAACCGACGATGACGGGGTAGGGAACGAACTTAATGACCGAACCCAGTTTCGTCAAGCCCATCGCAATCAGCAATATACCGGCCATCACGGTAGCGATCATCAGTCCCGAAAGCCCGTATTGCTGAATAATACCATATATAATCACGATGAATGCACCCGTAGGACCGCCTATCTGCACTTTGCTTCCACCGAAGAGCGAGATCAACAAGCCGGCAATAATAGCAGTCACCAAGCCTTCCGTAGGACCTACGCCGGATGATATACCGAAGGCGATCGCCAGCGGTATAGCGACGATACCTACGATGATGCCCGCCAAAGCATCCTGCGCAAACTGCGCCCGGCTGTAGTGACGGAGCGTATGAAACAACTTAGGCGAAAAGATATCTTTCAGATTATAGTTCATAGTTTTTTACTTTCCGCTGCAAAGGTACAACAAAAAATTGAAATACACAAACATTTGGCAAAAAAAATAAAAGAAAGCCCGCACAAAGGCGAGCTTTCTCACAATTTTGATACATTCACATTATTAAAGTTGTGCACCCAGCACATTGAATGCCTTCTCACCGCGGGTGATAACGAGCTGACCGTTACGGATCTCTTTCTTTACTTTTACTTGTTGCTCTGCTACCTTATCCAATGCCGTCGGCAGTGCCGGCTCTACGATAGCAGCATTGACAGAGATCAGCGCGTTTACACCAAAATAGTTGTAGAAATTGGTGTTGTTGCTGATATAGTAGGTATCTCCGGCATAGCAAGGATCCACACCGTCCGAATACAAACCGATATTGGCGCCACGACCGTTGAAACCGCTCATGATGATAAAGAACTCACCTTCGATATCCAACTTAAAGGGGAAAGAGATACAACCTAAAGCGACATTACCATATGTCTCACTTGATCCGCTGTACTCGAAGGTGATATTGTTTCTGGTAGCGGTAATACTTGCGTACGGATTTTTAAAATCAATCAGATTATACTGTCCGGATTTCCGAATCGGGAGAAGCGTCATGGTCAACTTGTTACCAATGGCCAGACTGGTGGAACCCTTGGACATCGCCATAACAGAGATAGTATCAATCTTGGTGGTGCAATTTTCAAATCCCCACATGGTACCGATCGTATCTACGGCACCGCATTCGTATCCTAAAGCTGCATACGGCGTCATATCGATACCGGTACCTAACAGATACTTCATGTCCGATGAGAGCGAAAAGCAACCATAATCACCTCCGTCATCGCTATAGGCCGTACTGGTGAACATATGGCATCTGGTCAGCGCAGAATATTCTTCCGGATCGAAAGCATACCAGTATTGTTTTTCTTCGCAATCTCCGTATGCATACTGTGCACCGCTTTCCATCGCGAAAATAGGCGTAGCAGCTGCACCATAACCCGGCTTAAAGAATCCGGCAGGTACTACCATGTTGGTATCCGCGCTCAGCATATTATCCGGATCCACATCG
>Ga0247611_10011110_pt1 | contig 10438 bp, 9 predicted proteins | sample 177DNAGHGhighgp2_FD_192422 | JGI IMG/M metagenome (GOLD analysis project Ga0247611, IMG submission 192422) | Sheep rumen microbial communities from Palmerston North, Manawatu-Wanganui, New Zealand - 1770 DNA GHGhigh gp2 | ecosystem: Host-associated > Mammals > Digestive system > Stomach > Rumen ... | reverse complement strand
TTTATGTCCTGGTGGTAATTTTAGTGGCTGGGGCTCTGGCTTCGGTGGTGGTATTGTTTATTAATATCGGATAGGAGGTAAACGTATGGCTTGTTGTAATCAAATTATAGCAACTAACGCTGGTGGTGTTCCGTATATTGTATCAACTAATACTACTGTTGGAACTGAGACTATTAACATTGCTCTTGGTGTTCGTAGAATTCAGCCTGTAGGTTATCTTACTATTATAATTAGTACAGTTATTCCTGCAGATGCTACTACAACTTTACCTGTAACACTTACTCTTAATGATGTTACAAAACCATTGACTTTGCCTAATGGTACTCCAGTAACTGCCGCTGAATTGCTGAATGTTAGTAATATACTTGTGTTCAATGATAGAACTAGAGGTTTGCTAACTCTTATGTCAAGGACTGTAAGTTAATTAATTAAAAGTGTATAATTATGTTTTCTACTTTAAGTAAAGGTAATGTCCTCTATGGACTAGATAGAACAGATAAAATAAAGTGGTTTACCGCTTCTGTTGAAAGTGTTACGCCAACTATTGGAGGTCACAATCCTAGTATGTTTGGTCAAATGCCTGAGTTAAGACTTGATATTGTTTGCAATATTAATGGCGAAAAGAAAACTTTCCAACAAGTGCCCAGTAATAGTGCTATTGCTGATTTTGGAGATAAAGCTTTTGTCATTGCAGATAATAAAGATTCTCTGTATAACTATATTAAAAGTTTGAAAGATAAAAGTAAAGCTGTTGTCGATAGTGCACCTTATCATGAAGCTCTTATTCCCCAGTATGATAATGTTCTTAATGAGCTTATGCCTGGTAGTGCAAGTAATTCTGATGAAGTTAAAGCACTTAAAGATGAAGTCGAAAAGTTTAAATCTCAGCTAGCTGAGGCAATATCTTTACTTAAAGAGAAAGCTAAACAAACAAATTAAAGATTATGGTAATAGTTAGATTTCGTAATAAAGAAGAGCATAAAGACCTTCTGAAGAAAGTAAAGAAGATGAAGGAATATGCAGAGATGATAGAAGATTGTCTTGTAGAGTCTATCGAAGATGATGATGAAGATTATCGCTATCGTGACGATGATGAATATGAAGAAACTCGTCGAGGTGGTAGTCGCTATAGTTATCGTCGAGGTGGTTCTCGAAGCGGTCGTATGTAACTTATAAAATAAAGTGATTAACTAGGCAGTGATGCTAATTCTTCTCTACGGGGGAGCTTTCAGCTCACTGCCCTTTTTAATAATATTACTATTATGTATCATACAAGAACTGGAAGTTATGATGAAATTCCTGAAGGAATGATGTATTATATTAATAACTATGGTCCTCATTTTAATAAGAAACTTTGTAAAGAAGCTTCTTCTAGAATGTACAAAGTTATTAATGGTAAGAAAGAATACATTACTCCTTATACCAAAGAACAGCTTGATGAAATGCTTGAAGCTTATGGTATTAAACTCAAAAGGAATAAGTTATATGACGCTGTTTATGTAGCTAATATGTGCCAAGCAGATTTTCTTGGTAAATCTGTTCCAACAGAAGAACATCTTTGCAAATATGTTAAAGATGTTATTGATGATGCAGATGCAGAAGAAGGTTATGTGTTCAATCGTTTTTATGCTGATTGTATGTTTATGAATAATCCTATTGATTGGGATGATGTTATATGATTAAACAATTAATCGATATTGACGGTTATTGGGAAGTTATAGTTTATTATAATGTAGACTATAACTTTTTTAGTGATATAGCTTTTGAACTGAAAGCTATCGGCTCCCCCGTAGAAAGAATTGATAATATTTACTACAACCTAAAGTATAAAGCTAAAGCTGTAACTTGTAGCAATATTAAAGAACATATTAGTGTAGTTCTTTTAAACTATCATAAAAGTAGATATGACTATATTAATTCTATCATTCATGAAGCTGAACATGTTAAACAGCATATGTTGAAAGCTTATAATGTTGCTGACAAAGGAGAACCTCCAGCATATACTGTTGGTTATATAGCTATGAGAATGTTAATGATAAATCCAAAGTTGAAACTATTGTAGATAATATTGCTTATGTAATTTAAAAATCTATAATTATAACATTTTTTAACATAATAATTCTTGTTATTTTGCAAGAAATTTAGTAAATTTGCAGGCATCGGTGATGGTGTCTGTAATTATTATAATTAAATAAATAATATTAATAATATTAAATATATTAATTAAAATAAATATAATATAAATATTAAATAAAATATTAATAATAATATAAATATAATTCCTCCGTATAGAGAAGTAGATTAAGTTTAGAACCACTCAGATTAATTCCGAGTTGTTAATACTACAACTCTTCTACGGGGGAATTTTCTTTTAGATAAAACTTATAATAAATAAAATAATATGGCTAGTATTGCTCAACTTGTTTCAGAAATGGCTCATGCTGTACGTCAGCCAAATAATAAGGCATTAAGAGAAAATCTTAAACTTCTTATTATTCAGACTCGTAATGAGATTATTCGACGTAGTCATGAGAATCATGGTTATGTAGATAAAATTCTAACTCAAAGATTTAAAGTTAGTCTTACTACAGTAAATGATGGTGACATTAAGTTGCCAGAGGAATATGATGATTACGATATTACAAAGATTAAGAGAACGTTACAAAAAGTTCCTCGTCCTGTTAGGCTTACTAACAATCTTCCTTTTGATAGGGTTAGTTCAGCTGGGTTTAAAACTAATAGAGAGTTTCCGTACATTAAGGAAACGTCTGCTAGATTTAGAAGTGCTGTACCTGGTCTTTGTGGTATGCCTTGTTATGATTATATTAATGAGTATATTTATATATTTCCAGTTGATTGCAAACCTTTTGATTTAGATAAAATTGTTATTGAATCTGCTTTTGAACATCCTAATGAGATTGCTCTTATCAATGGAACAGAAACTCCCGAAAGTATTTGGCTAGATGAAAACGAATATCTTCTTAGTGAGGATATGATTGGTCAAATTAAGGAGATTATTTATAAGAGAGATCTTATTGATACTGTTCGTGAAACAGATGAAATCCCTAACGCTATTAAATATTAATTTTAGATTATGGCTATAAAAGAAATTCCAACTAATTTCAGGGTCTATTATAAAAGTATGAAAGATGCTATTGGACCTAAATATGAAAAAGCAGTTGATGATTATGAGAAAGGACTTGTTGAAGAAAAAGCTCTTTATGATGATATTAAGTTAAAAGCTGAAACATACAAAACTGTTTATAAACTCGACCTTATGCAGATTTCTGAGTTTGTAGAAAATAAATATATTGATGGAACTTTTTATGATAGTGCTAAGGAATTGTTTTTAAATAGAAAGAAAGCATACATTGCAACAAATCCTGCTTATAATATTTACAAACTAGCTCGTAAACAAAAAGAATTACATGAACTTAAACATCAAATAGATGTATATGAAAAGATGCTTGATGTAACTCTTGACCAATATCAAAAAATACTTCAAGCCTTTTATAATGAAGTTCATAAGAAACTTATAATAGATGGTTATGGTTATGTTTTTGAAAGTCCTATAGGTTGGACTTGTATCAACAGATGTAAAATTGTTGAGGGCAAACGTAAACATCTTGATTACAATGCAACAAAACTTAATAAACAAAAACTTGTTGCTGAAGGCAAAAGACTTTGGAACAAAGAAGAAGCTGAATATGCAAAGAGTATTGGTGCAGATTATAACGGTGTAGATTACAGAGTTTATCTTAACGGTGAGGTTTGTTACGAAATGCCACTTATAAATTGCAGACTTAATACTGGAGAGAAATATAGATTAACTCCTACTTTTGCTAGACGTCATGTTAAAGGAAAGACAAATGAACAACTTATCAACGAATGCGATAGAGATTTAAATAAGATTTGTGAACTTCCTATTGACGTTAAACTTAAGCTTAAACTTTGTTTAGAAACTGATAATATTTTATATTTAAATTTTATAAGAAATGAAGCTCAACAATCAGCTCACACTCCAAAGGCTAATAGGAAAAATCGATAATGATTTTAATATTAGTGAAAGTGATTGGATTCCTAGAGTAGCTGCGTGGACTATAGATGCTCTTTCTCAAATGAAAGTCCTACCTATGGAACGTAAACGTAGAAAACTTGAGGTTTCTGGTAGAATTGCGCAATTCCCCTGTACTATCAATGCAGAGGAACTTCGTGTTTTTGATAGTAATGGTGTTGAGATACCTGCTTTTGATAGAGAAAAAGATTGCAAGTGTCCTAAGTCCACAATTCCTTCTACGGGGGAGCAAATTGCTATTACAAATCCTAAGGCTCCAAATGGTTGGGAAACAACACAAGTTGCTAATATTGTAAATCCTAATGGTAGAAACTTTCTTCTTGATGGAAATAATATAGATTTAAGTTTTGATACCGATAGTATTACAGTAGAAACATTTGAGGTTGCAACATACCACGATGATTACTACGATTGTGAATGTCCTTACATTTACGATGATGGTCTTTTGCTTGAAGCTCTTGCTTGGTATTGTATGTTTAAATATCTTAGTAGAGGTAGTAAGCATCCTGTATATGATTTGAAATCTCCTAGTCCTGCTACTAATCCATTTATTCAGTGGAATACTCTTAGACCTAAAGCAGCAGCTTCTGTTAAAGGAAAACTTGCTAACACTGAAGGTTGGAATAACTTCTTTTATAATAGTACTTTTTTACCTAGAGGTTAAGATATGAAAGTTAAACCAAAATTATACTTAAATATGAGTCCTCAGACTGCTGAAGATGGCAGTCTTGCTTTTGCTAGGAACATGAAGATAGATGATGATGGTAATCTTGTATCTGACTATGGTTATAAGAATATCAGTGCTATGGCTAACTATAATATAGTTGGTCATATTGTTGGTTTAGATAACAAGATTTATTTCTTCTGTCATACTAATAATGTAAGTAAAATAGTTGAATACGATGAGAATTTAGAAACAGCTACTGAACTTACTACAAACTGGACTTATAGTGGCGGTGAGATTGATGGTTATGTAAATACTAATCAAAGTGGTGAAAAGATTCTTACTATAGGTGAGTATTTAAATGATGGCCACGTTCCTCTTAAACATATAAATCTTAAGTTTGCTTCTATAGGAGATCAAAGTTTTTATAGCCAAGCTCCTACTTGTCCTACTGTAAATCTAGTTCTTAAAGATACTTACGTTAAGACTATTCCAAATGGTGTATATGTTTTCTTTATTCGTTATAAGATTAGAAAAGATGTATATACTAATTGGTTTCTTTGTAGTCGTCCTATATTTGGTGGTACTCAAGAAAAAATAACTACTCTTCAAGGAGGATTAAGTTATATAAATCATCATAGAGATTCAGCTAAATCTTTTGTGTTTCAATTAACTTTTGGTTCTGATGCAAATAAGTCTTTATATTCTGAATTTCAATTAGGTTTTGTTATAACGCATGATGATGCTACTGATGCTCGTATATGGAAATCGTTTGATATGAGTTCTTTTAGAAGTTCTCCTAGTTCTTCTGAAAATCTTATATATTTTGATTACGAAAATGTAGAAGAAGCTAATATTGATGATTTATTAGAAAATACATACGAACTTTATAATGTTCGTAATATAACTTCTTTTAAAAATAAACTTTATATATCTAATTATATAGAGAGTAACATAAATCCTTCTGACATTAATTCTTTAAAAAATAGGATACATCTTTCTGTAGCTCATACTGGAGGTAGTGATAAAGATTATAGAACTATGACTCTTGATGGTAATCCTCTTATTTATAATTATAATAAGGGTTATTATGATATTATGAGTGGTCGTTATCCTATAGGTGAATATCTAAATAAAGATTATTTTTCATTTAGTGTATCTAAACTAGCTAAAACTGATAGTAAAGAAAAAACAGATGTTGTAAAATTTGACCTCTATTGGAATGATGCTAATCATCCAGATATAGCACTTGTTTACAATATTTATAATTATCTTTATAATAAAGAAATATTTGGTCCTGATTTTGAAAAAGCTATTGATTTTGATAATTTATCAGATATAGGTATTGCTCAAATAGCCCAAGGTAACAATCTTTGGTATTATCAACGTTCTTCTACTCCTCATCCTTGGGATGCTTTAGGATTTACTTTTGGCTTTGGTTCTTTTAGTGAAAGAGAATATGGTAAACCCTGGTGTAGAAACGGATGTTCTTATTTTAATAAATATACATACGATAGTCTTATTCCAACTGGTTGGGTTACTCGTGATGATATGTATTCTTCTGCAGCTTTTGCAGCTATGGATAACAAACTCAAAGAAGAAGTAAAAGAAAGAAGTTTTTGGGCTAAAGCTTATATAGAAATAACTTCTGGAACTAATGTTTATAATATAGATTATCAAGATAGAATGGATCTTGATAATTATGTTGGTTATTTAACAGATTTAGTTCCTATTGATGATTCTCTTTTTACTACAGAGACTATTAGTAGTACTTTGCAAGGTATGATTGAAACTTGGGTTTATGACGCTATTCATGGTTATATTGTAGGTATAGACGAAAATGGTTCTCCTATTTTAAATATACCAGGCACATCTACTAATGTTAGAGTAAACAGTATGTCTGTTAAATTTAAGAAATTTGACTTTAATACTGAAATAGATGAAATAGACACAAGTGAAGATCATTATATAAAAAGATTTAGAGTTCAGCTTAAAACAACAGATTATGTTTCTCTTTGTACTTTTAATTTTAAAAATGGTATAATAGAAGTAAATGATAATATAGGTAATACAGTTCAGGCTTCTACACTTATGCCTTTGACAACATATCAGCCATATGTACATTTTGTAGATGAACATAATATTATAACAAATGGTGTTAAACTGAGTTCTTTTACAACAGGAATTGCTCAGTCTAATGCTGATGTATTGTATTTAAGATATAGTGTTGATTCTCTTCCTAGTAATAAATATAAAACATTTTTTATTTCTCTTGTTAATGTTGGTGATATTGTTATTGAAGGTTTTAATTATTCTAAAGACCCAAATAATATTAATACTAACATTATACACTGTTTAGAAATAGATAGTTTATTATATAATATAAATGATAATATAACTATAAAATGTTATGATTCTCAAGGAAATTTATATAAAACATTTACTAACGGTAAATATTATTCTAGTGGTTCTTCTTATCCACCTTTAGCTTTTGGTAATTGTGGTTTTGTTAGTTTCACAGATAGCGAAGATTTATCAGCATACAAAATTTATATAATAATACAAAGAAATAAATCTGCTGAAAATATAAATAATCTTGTTAAAGCAAGTAGTTATATTCCTTTGCAAGCTACTGGACAAACTACATTACCTGATGGCTTTTATGGTTCTTGGCTTTGTTTAGTTAAAAAACCTAGTTTTGAATTATCTTCTACTTGTTATGTTTCAGGAAAAGATGTTTATGCTATAAATAGAGTTAGTGCGCTTAGTCTTACTGAATTTAAAAGTTATATACAAGTTCAAAATTCTGTTACATATTTTGTTAGAAGTAATTTCAATCTTAACTATTTAAGTCTTACAGAAGATATTGCAGATAGTATATTTGCAGTAGGAAACGCAAGTTCTGGTGTAAAACAAGTAGCTAAAGTTATAAATTCAGCTACACTTAGTTTTATATATGAACTTAAAGGAATGTATAAAGATTATTTTAACAAATATTTTAGGCATTATGATAGTGATTATAAGATAGATTTTGATAATACTGTTAGAGTTAGTCACGTTCTTTCTGATGAAACATTTAATAATTCTATATTTAAATTCAGCGCAGAAGATTATTATAATGTTCCAACAGATAGAGGTATTATTGTAAACTTGTTTGCAATAGGCACTAATATCTTTGTTCATACTAAGACAGCTTTCTATAAGTTTGATGGTAATCAAACTATAGCTGCATCAAACAACGATATAACTCTTCAAGAGTCTGAACCTTTTGAAACTGGTGTTACTCAATTATTTGATTCTGAATATGGTTATGGTGGTATCTATAATAAAGAGGCTGGCTGTATAACTTTTGATTCTTATATCTTCTATGATGCGATGAGTAATCATATCTTTGCTTACGGAGGTAATAGTCAAGTACAACTTATTGATGCTAGCATTTATAAAATGCTTTGTTATTATAAACCTACTTATTGTAGAACTCTTCATGATGATGCAAATCATAGAGTACTATTTGAATTTACAACAGATAAAACTGCTGGTACTTATAAGACTTTTACTATAAGTTATAACTATAAATCTAAAGGTTTTGTATCTCTTCATGATTTGAGTCTTGTTAATGCTTTTCATAGTAGGTATATATCTTATTCTTATAAGAGTGGTTTAATTTCTTTGTTTAACGAAACTGCAGCTATAGATAATACTCCATTAGTTCAAAATATGAATGTTTATAAAATCTATGGTAATGCTACAACAGTTTGCTTTATTCAATTTGGAGCTGATACACAAGATGTTCAATCTTCTCCTTTCAATATTGCAGTTGTTGTATTTCCGCAAGATTCTTATAGAGAAGTATTTAATAATTTAAAATTTACAGGTGATATAGTTAAAGATAATTATGATGAGAAAACTAATTATGAAGTAATTAAATTTCCTCAGATAACTAGAACTAATCCTGTAAGTAAGTTCTATGTTATAACTGATAGATGTGTTTCTACTCCTGTAAGTGGTGATGTTAATGATGCACAAAGACCTGCTAATCCTGATGATTATAAAGGTTTTAAATTTGATATGGGAAGTTGGAATACTAACTATTTTAGAAACGCATTAAATGATGATAATGTTTATCAGTATCCTAACCAGCCAGGTGTTAATGAACCTATTGCTGGAGGACAGACTTATACAAGACATCCTAATACTGATAATAACTCTCTTGTTTATGGTAAATACTTTATATTAGTTTTTGATTTTATAAAGAACAGACCTATTAAATTTGAAGAAGTAAGTGTAAATTCTAATCAATATTAAAATATGGCTATAAGAAAATTAAAAAATGGTGGTAGACGTAAAGCTCCTTTTGGCACTCAAGAAGCTGCTATTCTAGCTGCTGCAGGTATTAATGTAGCTGGTAGTTTAGCAGCTGCAGGTATTGGAGCTAGTGCTACTAAAAAGGCAGCACAAGACCAAGCTAAAGCTACTATTACTTCTGCTCAGAAACAGGCTCAAGCTATTAAAGACCAAAGTGCTAGATCTAAAGAAATGCAAGAGCAATCTCAAGAATTTGTTAAAGAACAAAATGCTGAGAATCGTGAACTTCAAAAAGATATTCAGCTACAACTTCAAATGCTTACAGGTCAGCAAAATGTTAATGAAAGACTTGAAGCTAGTAAAATACAAGTTAAGAATGGTGGTAGTACTAAACGCAAACTACGTCTTGCAGGCAAATCTCCTTCTCTTCTACGGGGGAGCGAGAATATGCCTTTTGTTGTTACTGATGGTGGTACTGTAATTCCAATAGGTAGAACTCCTGAAGGTTACGATATGTATGAAATTCTTGGTAATGACCACGAACATTATCATAAAGCTCAAGGCGGTAAGAATAAGACTGGTGTAGGTATTAAGTTTGCTGATGGTAATGTAATTGAAGGAGAAGGTAATCAAAACAGTAATCAAGGTGAGATTATGGTAAACACTCCAGATAATGCTTACTTTATAAGCAAACATTCTATTGCTGGATTTAATCCTGCTAAGATGACTCTTGGTGGTATGCATCCTTTACAAGCTTATGCTATTCAAGAACAGCTTAAAGCTGCTAATGGTATTAGTGATGATGGTAAGCATAATAGCACCCCCGTAGAAAAGAAACTACTTGGAGGACAGCCTAATTCTATTATTGATATGTATAATCAAGTTGGTCCACAAATGGGTGTAGATACTGTAGGTGATACAACTGTAGGAGTAGCTTCTCAATTTACAGATGAAAAGAGAAGTCTTAAATGTGGAGGCAAAACAAGACGTAAAGCTCCTTGGGGAACTGATGCTCAAGGTAGACGTATTTGGATAAGCGATGGTACTTCCACATCTAGTTCTACTACTGGTGGTCCTGGTAATGGTGGACGTAATAGTTATTATGGTCAGACTACAGGCGGTAATGCTTCTTCTACAACTACTCCTAGAGGTTCTAATGGTGGACCTGGTACTGGTGGTAGAACTGGTGTAGGCGTTTATGGCGGTGGAGGTAGTAATCCTGGTCAAATGCCTAAAGTTAGCGGTTCAAAAAGTTCTGGTACTAGAGGTTCTGGCTCAACAAGTATTGGTGGAGGTTTTGGCGGTTGGGTTTCTAGAAATGCTGACTTAGTTGGTGCAGGTATTGGAGCATTAGGAAATATTGGTGGTGCTTTAATTACAACTAGTGCTAATAG
>Ga0247611_10011108_pt1 | contig 10439 bp, 8 predicted proteins | sample 177DNAGHGhighgp2_FD_192422 | JGI IMG/M metagenome (GOLD analysis project Ga0247611, IMG submission 192422) | Sheep rumen microbial communities from Palmerston North, Manawatu-Wanganui, New Zealand - 1770 DNA GHGhigh gp2 | ecosystem: Host-associated > Mammals > Digestive system > Stomach > Rumen ... | reverse complement strand
TAATGACTTTTCTAAAATATCTAATTCATGATCTACTTCTATTCTTATAGCTTGAAATGTTTTTCTTGCTGGATGAGATTTATTTCTATAAGAAATTGGTACACTTGATTTAATTATCTCAGCTAACTCCATTGTAGTTTTAATTGGTCTGTTTTTAATAATATTTTTTACTATAGAAGAAGCATATTTTTCTTCTCCATATTTTCTTAATATAGTTACTAAATCTTCATAACTATATTCATTTACTACTTCATATGCAGATAATGGATTATCTCTATCCATTCTCATATCAAGCTTGGCATCTTTATGAAAACTAAATCCTCTGTCACCTTCATCTAATTGTGGAGATGAAACACCTAAATCAAATAATATACCATCTACATTTTCATGAATATAATCTTTCATTTTAGAGAAATTAGTTTTGAATATTTTATAGTTATCTGCAATTGATGATAACTTTTTGTTTGAATATTCTATAGCCTCTTCATCTTGATCAACGGCGAAAAGAAACCCCTTTTTATTTAATTTCCTTAAAATCTCGCCTGAATGCCCTGCATATCCTACAGTAGCATCTATATATTTTTTACCCTCTGACACATTTAAATAATCTATTACCTCATTTAATAACACACTTTTATGCTTCATAATTACTATCGAATATATCTTCAGTTATTTCTTCTAAAGATTCTTCATTTACTTTCATATAATTATTAAATTCTTCTAATGCCCATATTTCTAGTCGCTCATTCACGCCGATAATAACACATTCTTTGCTAATACCGGCGTAATGAACTAACGGTGAGGTAATATTAATTCGACCTTGTTTATCGAATTCGGTAATGGAAGCTCCACCTATAAAAGCTCTTTCAAAAGCTCTAACATTCTTTTTAGTAAATTGTAGATTGCTTACTTTTGCCATTATTTTGTTCCATTCAACTTCTGAATAGACAAATAGGCATTTATCAAGCCCTTTAGTGATTACGAATCTTTCTCCTAATTCACTTCTAAACTTAGAAGGAATTATGAGCCTACTCTTTTCATCAATATTATGATGAAACTCACCCATTAGCATGATCAAAGCACCCCACTTTCTACCACTTTGTTTCACTTCCTACCACTATATTACTATTTTTATAGTTATTTGTAAAGACCAAATTTCTAAACTCCTGTAAAAAAAATGTCAAACAAAAAGCATGTAATCATACATGCTTTATCTATCTAATCAATTTAAGACTTGTTACTTCTTTAATTTCATAATCACTATCTAACATATAATATTTTTTTCTATTATAATCATAACCTATACTTCCTTTTAAATAAAGATCCATAAAAGCTTCATATATTTTATATGGAATATTATTATTCTTTAATATGTTACATATTTTTTCAAGATTGTGATTATTAGTTTTAGTTCCGATAAATATCTCAACAAATGAAATAGAATCATCATTTAATATAATTATATCATTTAATTGATTTGTATTTATCATACCATCTTTTACATATGACTCAATATGTGATATTACAATACTATTCTTCCTATGTATTAATAACGCCAAGCAAGAATAAATATCATAAGTATATCCAAATGAATTATGTTCATTTAAAATAACATAATTATTGAGTGATGCAACATTATTCATAATTTACCTCATCAATATCAAAGCCACTTGTATATAATTTATAATAATATCCCATTTTACCCATTAATTCTTCATGAGTACCAGATTCATAGATTTTACCATTTTTTATTACTATTATTTTATCAGAATTAATAATAGTAGATAGTCTATGAGCAATAACAATTGAAGTTTTATTATTCATAAGTTTCTTCATAGAATTATTTATCAAATATTCAATTCTTGTATCAACATTACTTGTTGCTTCATCAAGGACTAATATTTCTTTATCATGTGCTAAAGCTCTTGCTATCGTTAATAATTGTTTTTCTCCAATAGACATATTGTCTGTTTCTTCATTTATTTCATAACTAAGAGAACCAGGTAAACTATTAATCATATGAGTTATTTTTGATTTAGATAATACATTATTTAGTTTTTCATCACTAATCTTTTTATTAAATACAATATTTTCTTTTATACTTCCTTCAAATAACCAAGTATCTTGTAATACCATACTAATTAATTCTCTATATGCATCTCTTTTAATATCACGAATATTAACTCCATCAATTAATATTTCTCCATCATATGTATCATAAAATCTCATAAGTAAATTAACAATAGTGGTTTTACCAGCTCCAGTTTTACCAACAATAGCAACTTTTTCACCCTTATTAATTTTTAAATTGAAATTTTTAAGAACTTCTTTTCCAGGAATATAACTAAAAGTAACATTTTTAAATTCAATTGAATCTTTAAACTCAAATTTAGAAATACTACCTTCATCCTTCTCTTCTTCAAGTTCAAATATTTCATACACTCTATCTATGCTAGCTACTGCCATTTGTAAATTAGATATTACTTGAGCAATAGTGTTCATAGGTCTATTAAAATCTTTCATATATTGAATAAATGATTGAATAGCTCCAAGTCTTAATTTTCCCTTTATTACCAATATAGAACCTACTCCTACAATTATTACATAATTAATATTTCCAATAAATTTATTAAATGGAACTGCAAGAGAACTATAAAAACTACTTTTGAAGCCATATTCAGCTAATATCTTACTTTCTTTATTGAATTTCTTATTAAAGTATTTTTCTTTATTAAATGACTTAATAATATCACTATTTGTGACACTTTCTTCTACAAATGAATTAACATTTCCAATTGCTTTTTGATTTAATTCAAAATATTTTTGAGTCCTCTTAACTATAAATGAGAGTAGCAAATATGTTAAAGGTATTACAGTAATTGTTAAAACTGCAAGAAGTGGACTTAATACAAACATCATAATAATTACACCAATTATTAATGAAACATTGTATACTAAATCTGGTATTATTTCAGTAATATTATCAGTAAGTCTTTCTACATCATTAGTAATCTTACTAATAATATCTCCCTTTTTCATAACATCTAATTTTGATAATTTAATTCTATTAATTTTATTAATTAATTTTTTTCTAAGATCATAACCTATTTTTTGACCTAAATCACTAGCTAAATAACTTTTAAAATAAGTACAAATAGCATTTATTAAATAACATGAAATAACAATAATAAGTACTTTTACTACATATACACTATTAATTGGTAAGTTATTTTTAACACTATTATATAAACTATCAGTAGCATATCCTAAGAAATATGGTGCTATAGAATTAAATAATGCAGCTAACAAACAAAATAGTATTATTAATATAAACGAACTTCTATATCCACTTATAAGTTTAAGAGTTTTACTAATTGTTTCTTTAAATGTAGGTTTTTTCATAATATTCCCTCCTCTTTTTGAGAAGAAGTAAATTCATTAAATACACTACTACTATTTAATAATTCATCATATGTACCAATTGATTCAATTTTACCTTCATCTATAACTATAATATGGTCACAATTTTTAATTGTTTCAATTCTTTGAGTAATATATATAACCATTTTATCTTTATAATTATTAGCAATAGCAGTTCTAATCTTTTTATCAGTTATATAATCAACTGATGAAAAAGAATCATCAAATATTAAACATTCTCCACCACTTAAAAGTGCTCTTGCTATTGAAACTCTTTGTTTTTGACCACCGCTTAAATTTAATCCAGCTTGTTGTAATTCAAAGTTATATCCTTCTTCATTATTATCAATAAAATCTTTTATATCAGCAATATCTAATACATCATTAATATCATCTTTAGTATAATTACTATCAAATTCAAGATTTTCTCTAATACTTCCCTTGAATAATAGTGCTTTTTGAGGAGTATATGCAAATATATTACGAAGTGATTCTTGAGTATATTCTTTTATGTCAATACCATTGATTAAAATACTTCCACTACTAGCATCAATATGTCTAAGTAATAAATTAATAATAGTTGTCTTACCACTACCAGAAGAACCAATTATTCCTATTTTATTAGATTTTTCAATTCTAAAAGATAAATCTTTTAATAAATAATCATCAGCTGTATCATACTTATAATAAACATTTTTAAACTCAATACTTTCAAGTGATTGTAATTTAATATGACCATCATTACTTATACTTAAATCTTGATTTAATATTTCATTAATTCTTTTAATAGAAACAAATACTCTTGGTATATTTAAAATAATAACCAGTAATATTAAAAAGCTCATAAGAATAGTTGCCATATATTGAATAAAAGCCATCATAGAACCAATTTCTAAAGTTCCATCTGATAAATAACCCATTGATACATATACAATTACTATAGTTGCTATATTAATAATTAAAATCATCATAGGTTGTACTAAATATAATATTTTATTTAAAAATATATTTAATTCTTTATTTTCTGTATTTATTTTATCAAACTTATTTTTAAAATATTCTTCTTTATTAAATGCTTTTATAACTCTTATCCCAGTTAATATCTCTCTTGAAGATTTATTTAATTTATCTAATAATTTTTGTAATCTTTCAAATTTAGGAAAAACACTTAAAAATATAATTATTACAGATAATATTAATACAATTACAGAAATAACAACTATTGGAGCTAATACTTCTGCTTTTTGATATGCCATTATAGCAGCACCAATACCCATTATTGGAGCAAATACTAAAAGTCTTAGACCAAATGAAAAAGTAGAAGTAATATTACTTACATTATTAGTACTTCTAGTTATAAGAGTAGATGCTCCAAATTTATCAATTTCTTTTTTAGAAAAAGAACTAATTTTTTTATATAATGCTTCTCTTATATTAAATCCATAATTATTAGCAAACTTAGCAGTAGAATAAACAACAATAACATTTGATATTAGCCCTACTATACTAATTACTATCATAAATATAATTTCTTTAGTAATAAATGTTTTATCACCTTGTGATATACCTATATCTACTACATCACTCATTATATTAGGTAAATATAATTCACTAAAAACTTGTACAATTGAAAAAACAAGCATTACAAATACATATTTTTTTAATCCCTTTGTTAATTTAAGAATCTCCATTATTTCACCTTACATTATCATATTTAATATTTCATTCATAATATATATCTTATCTTCTTTTATATAAAGCATATCATCTTCAAGTACAACAACTCCCTCTTTTAAACCTTTGTTTATTTTAGGAAATGCATCAAATATACTAACATCATACTTTTCTTCAAATCTTACTATATTTATTCCTTCTAGTTTTCTAAGCCCAAGCATAAGTTCATTTTCCATATCTTCAATAGTAGACATTAATACTTCATTTAATCTAAATCTTCTTTCTAAATATTTATTAAAATTCCTTGTATTTTCATATCTAACACTATTAATAAATCCATGACTACCAAGTCCAAATCCATAATACTCTTGGTTAGACCAATAAGTCATATTATGTATACTAGCTTTACCAACTTTTGAAAAGTTAGATACTTCATAATGAATATAACCATTTTTAGCTAATTTTTTACAAATATACTCATACATTTTAGCATCTAATTCTTCATCAATAGGTTTAATTTTTTTGTTATAAAAAGCAGTATGAGGTTCAATTATAAGAGAATATGTACTAATATGAGAAACATCTAATTTTAATATTTCACTAATATCTTTCTTTAATGTAAACATTGTTTCAATTGGAAGAGCATATATTAAATCAACATTAATATTATCAAAATATTTTTTAGCTAAATTAATATTTTTAATGATATCTTTCTTATCATGTTTTCTATTTAAATACTTTAAATTATATTCATTAAAACTCTCAACACCAATACTTAATCTATTTACTCCATTCTCTTTTAATAATGATAAAAATTCTTCATTTATATCATTAACATTACATTCAAAAGTAAATTCACAATTATTAGATACTTTAAATAACTTAATTATGTTAAACAATTTATTTAAATTAGTCATACTAAGTACAGATGGAGTACCTCCACCTATATAAATTGATTTAACCATATCTTTTTCATAATACTCTTCTATTTCACTTTTTAATATAGTTAAATATGCACTAGCCCATGATTCATTATATAAGAACTTACAAAAATCACAATAAGAACATATACTATTACAAAAAGGAATATGTATATATACACCTCTCATATTATTACCTCATAATAATTATACAATTTTTCCAAATAAAAAGATAGTTTAAACTATCTTCTTGTTCTAATAAGTCTTGGATCTTCTTTTATATTAAAGTCACATAATTCTTTTAATGGTTTGTAGTAATATAATTTTTCAAGACCTTTTTTCTCTATTTGTCTAATTCTTTCTCTAGTTAAACCAAGACATTTACCAATTTCATCAAGCGTACGAGGCTTACCATCATATAATCCTAATCTTAAACTAATAACTGTCATTTGTGGATCGCTTATATTAGAGTTGAAAAAATCTTCTCTAATTTGGCTTATCAAAATTGGATCATAACCCTCCAATGATTTATCTTCGATAAAGTCAGCATATGAAGTATCTTCTTGACCGTCTGAATTTCTTATAGGTGCATCTAATTCAACCATACTTAAATCAGCATTCAATAATTCATCAACCTTTTTCTCAGTCAAATTATATCCATTAGAGTTTAGATAAGTAGCAATTTCTTTAGTTGTAGGTTCATCATAATTTTCAGATACAAATTTTCTTTGAAATCTAGTAATTTTATTTATTGTTTCAACTGCATGAACAGGAATTCTAATCTCTCTTGCTTGATCAGCTATTGCTCTTGTAATATTTTGTCTAATCCACCATGTTGCATAAGTTGAAAATTTAAATCCTTTAGTAACTTTAAATTTATCAACAGCTTTCATTAATCCAATATTACCTTCTTGAATTAAATCCATAAATAATAAACCACGACCTACGTATCTTTTTGCAATACTTACAACTAATCTTAAATTACGATTTACTATTTCTTCTTTTAATATTTCTTTTTTAGTACCTTTAGCTAAAGCATATTGAACAAATATTTCCTCTTCTTCTTCTGGTTTAAACATTTCATATTGACCAATTCTAGTTAAATATACTTTTACATTATCTGAATAGTCCATCTTTGAAGAATTATCAAAAGCATTATCTTCATTTATATAATTCATTTCGTTTAAAAGAGTATCTTTTAATTCAGCTACACCACTTTCAGAATTTAATTTTTCAATATCAACTTCCTCATTGTTACTATTTATTAAAGCATATGAAGAAAATAATTCAACAACAATATTATTAAGACCAAGTTCATTTAATAATTCTGATCCATATAATACTTCAACCATATCATAAATAACATCTTCAAATAATAATTTATCATAATTAAGTTTATCTGCAGGAATTTTATTTTTATTTATAAAATCTAATAATTTTATTAAATTTTTCCCTTGAACCACTTCATCTTTTCCTTTTTCAAATTCTTCTTTTGCATATTTTATTATTTTACTTTCCATTTTTATATCCCCCTTTTTAAAAAGCTTTTAAATTATACCATAAAATCTATAAAATGTCAAACAATTTATATTTTGAAAGATAATTTTACCTATCTTCTTATTCCTATAAGTCTTGGATCTTCTTTTATTTTAAAATTACACAATTCTTTTAATTGTTCATTATAATATAATTTTTTCAAAGCATGTCCTTCGATTTGTCTTATTCTTTCTCTAGTTACTTTAAACATTTTTCCAACCTCATCAAGTGTGCATTTTTTTACACCAAATAATCCAAATCTTAAAATAATAATTTTCATTTCTCGTTCATTTAAGTTAGCACTTAGAAAATCTTTCCTTATTTGTTCTATCAATATTGGATCATAATTATTTGATGATTTATCTTCAAAAAAATCAATTAATGAAGTCTCTTCTTCTTCATTATTTATAGGTTTATCTAGTTCAAGCAAATCTAAATCTGCAATTAATAATTCATCAACTTGTTTCTCAGTCAAATTATATCCAATAGAATTTAAATAAGCAGTGATTTCATGAGTTGTAGGCTCTTCACCTTTTTCAACAGCAAAACTTATTTGATATGCTTTGATTTTATTTAATATTTCAACTATATGAACAGGAATTCTAATATCTCTTCTTTGTTCAATTATTGCTCTTGTGATTGCCTGTCTAATCCACCAAGTTGCATAAGTTGAAAATCTAAATCCTTTAGTAATATCAAACTTATCAACAGCTTTCATTAATCCAATATTCCCTTCTTGAACTAAATCCATAAACATTAAACCACGGTCTTTATAATAATGTTTTGCAATACTTACAACTAATCTTAAATTACGATTTACTATTTCTTCTTTTAGCGCATCTTTTTTAGCGCCAGTTGCTAAAGTATATTGAATAAATGTTTCTTTTTCATCTTCTGGTTCAAATTTTTTATATTGTCCAATTCTACTTAAGTATGTTCTTATACTATCTGAAGTACTTTTCGATTCAGAAATATTATCTTCCAAAATATAGTCTTCTGAATCAGTTTCATCAATTTCAGAGTTAAAATTTTCAACATCAAATGCATCAACATTATTATTTAATAAAGCATAAGAAGAAAACAATTCACTCATAGCATTACTATAACCAACTTTATTTAATAATTCTGATCCATATAATACTTCAACCATTTCATAAATAGCATCCTCATATAATAGTTGATCATAATCAAGCTTATCTGCATCAATTGCATTATCAGTTATAAAATTTAATAATTTAATTAAATTCTTTCCTTGAATTACTTCATCTTTTCCTTTTTCAAATTCTTTTTTTACATATTCTATAATTTTACTTTCCATTTTTATTTCCCCCCTATAAAAAAACTTTTACATCTTTCTTTTTAAAATAAAATCATCATCATTATTATTGAAATTATTTATTATATTATATACCATATTATTTTTTAATGATTTTTGAATGTCATTGTCAATAATTCTTAATCTGTATATATTAATAGCTATTAATCTATTTATTGCTTCATCAGATGCTTTTTCATTAATAGATATTGATAAAGCTGATTTATACTTTTCAACAATACTATCAATCATATCATCATAAGATTTTTTATCTTTTATATTTAAATATCTACATCTTCCTTTAATATCTTTAGAGTATGCTACTACTGGATCATCAATTATTTTAGATTTGTTTTTAGTTTCTGTAATTTCTTTATTTTGATTTAGCTCTTTATTCTTAGATTTTACTTCTTCATTCTCTAAATCTTCTTTTAATTCATCATCATCAATTATTTCTTCATAGTATTCTTCATAAACATATTTATCAAAAACTATTAAAAATATATTTACAGAATGCTTAAATGCATTAGCTCCAGCAAATACCATAGTAAATAAATTAAGAAGTAATAAATAGTTATCTTTTATAATATGAGCTGTACATCCTCTATAAAAGGCAAAAGTGAGTAAAGTATAAAATATCATACCTACTACATTCTTAATTAATTCCTTCTTCTTTTTATCATCCATATCAATCATATATAACACCCCTTACTTATATATAATCAAAATATCCCCTCTTTTGATGGCTCATATTATACCATAAAAATTGTAATGTGTCAATTTTGACACACGATTGATAATTAAAATTAAAATAGATTAGTTTAAAAATCTAATCTATTTAATCTTTTTAGCATGTAATACAGTTCTATAACTTCCACCAGTATAACAAGTAGATAAAGTTAAAATACTATCATTTTTATCCACTTTAATATCAAAATCATATATTGATCTATTCTTTATTTTTTTAATAAAACTACCAAATTCTTTATCATCTTTAAATTCTGTATTTATATAATACTTTTCAGCCTTAATAGTATATATAGAAAACACTTGATATATATGTGTCCCTTCTTCATCAACAAATATAATCTCTTGATTATCTTTATTTTTATACCATTTTTTATCTAATATTTTTCTTAATGTTCCAAACATACTTCCACTTCTCATATTGTGTCCATATATAACAATATTTTTATCAGAACCATCAAATTTATTATGATAATCTGCAAATATCCATCCAGCTATATTGTATTCTTTTTTAAAATTATGTGTTAAGTAGTAACTATTATCTTTTCCTTTAACTACAGCATAATCTACTCTAGTATTATTAACTTTAAGATATCCTACTGTATCAGAATTCTTTTTCTTTAATTTAGCAAAGTCAATATTATATTCAATATCTTCATCTTTAATATTTATTTCAATTGATTTATCTATTTCTTTTTGAATATCCTCAATTATATTGTTATCTCTTTTCCATGTAAAAACTTTATAAGCACCATATGCTATTCCAAATGAAAATAGAAGAATCAAAATAATTAATATTATTTTTTTAAAATTACTTTTCATAATCA
>Ga0247611_10011107_pt1 | contig 10439 bp, 6 predicted proteins | sample 177DNAGHGhighgp2_FD_192422 | JGI IMG/M metagenome (GOLD analysis project Ga0247611, IMG submission 192422) | Sheep rumen microbial communities from Palmerston North, Manawatu-Wanganui, New Zealand - 1770 DNA GHGhigh gp2 | ecosystem: Host-associated > Mammals > Digestive system > Stomach > Rumen ... | reverse complement strand
TAAAATTTATTTTTTATATATAAGAAAATCTGAATTATTATCTAATGGAAGTTTTAATAACATAATTTTATAAGAAATTAGATCCTATTTTTATGGAATATTATCAAAATTTAATATTTTCAATATATTTTTCAGCTATACCCAATATTTCATCAAAAGTAAAGATTTGAATATTGTGTATACTGTTTCTTAATTTTGTAAAATCTATCTTTAACCTTTCATTCTGTTCTTTTGTTAATTTACTATTACATATTTTTTCTTTACTTGAAATTATAATAATTCACTTTGGTCTATAGAGATTTTCTTGGACATTAAGATATTTCAACAACTCTGTTTTATCTTTTTCTTTTTTAATTTCCTTGTCAGTAATTGCATCCATGTAATTAATTGTCTGGATTATAGCCCTACTCATTTCTGAAGAAAATGCAAAATTTTTATGTGAATCATCCCAAACAAGAATACTTTTCAAATGTGTTTTGATTTCTATAATATCTATTCAATCATAATGATTTATTCAGATAAAATCAGGATATTGTTTATCTAGATTTTCAAGATTCTTTAATTCTACTTTAGGTACTATCTTTTTATATGAGAAAAATAAATAAAGTAGATATTTTTCAAAATATTTTTGCCAAACTGTTTCCAGTTGTCAAATATCTGTTCAAAAAACATGATTTATAAGTTTTTTTGCTTCTTGTGTCTTTACATTATCTGATTTTAGAGACATAATTTTTCTTCAAATTTTAATTACATCTTGTAATTTTTCCTTTATAAAATAGTCATCAAGTTTTCTTAAAAAATCTTCGTCAAAAACTTCTGTCCTTACCATTTTATCAAACAAAGATTCTAAGGAGTGAATGTCTTTATTATTTAAATACTTTTTTAAATCATTTTTTGTTTTCTTTGTAGAAAGATTCAATCTATGTACTAAAAAATCAAACTCACCATTTGATATACTTGTTGTATCCTTTGTTGATACATTAAGTAATTTAAATTTTAATTCGTTCACTAAATAATTCTCTAAACTTATTCTTGTTGAGTTTACCTTTTTCTTTGTTTGCTCTACTAATTCTAAAATTTCTTTCAATTTATGTGGCTTTATTGTTAAAATATTTCATTGAAATCTCATATCTCTCTCATATTTCTCAGAAATTTTAACCTTTTTTATATTTTTAAAAATTTTTTTAAAAATTGAATAATCTCTCAGAAAATTATATCATCATTCATTATTTTCCTCATTATTCCGATAATTGATATAATCTATTGGATTTAGTCATTGATCAACAAATAATTCAATATAATCTTTTTTCTTTTCAAGAACTTTCAAATCTTTATTAAATTCATAAAAATTTATTTTTAAAAAATCATTATCTTTACATAAAATAAAATCATTTTTACTCTCAATTTTTATGACTTTTTTAGATTGATCTATATTTAAAATGTCTTTTCGTGGAAAGCTTTTAAATAATTCGTAAATATTAGTTCATTTTTTTGGCATTAAATAATCATTTAATTAAAAGATAAAATCTGTTATTTCTATTCTACTGATCATATCTTATCAAAATTAATAAAATATGAAATTCCCATTATATCGTAATAAAAATTATTAAATGAATTCATATGACTTTTGTGATTTTCTTCTATTTTCCTTAATTGAACTACAAAAGAGGCTATTTCTTTTGCTCTAAAAATTCATTGAACTTTATCACAATAACTTTTTGATTTTAATTTATAAAAGAATGGTAAATCTTTACTATAACTACGATAGAAAATGGAAGTATATGGGAATCGTATTCCCCTTCATTGAAGTAAAGAAATATAATACAACAACATATCCGCTTCAACTAAATTATCAAAAGAAAAATTTTTGTTTAAGTTATCCTTCATTATATCTGTAGACAAACTCACTCTTTTTAGGTCTAATCTTCTATTCCTTATTTCATCTAATGATTCAATGTATGTATTAAATATTTCAAATTTATGATTCATAATTCTATGATTTACGGATATGAAATATTCTTTCCATAGTATAATTTCTAATTCTCTATAACGATTGCAGGAGATAAGAGTTGCTACTAAATATAAAAAAGAATCTTTCACGAAGAACAAGAAATGTTCTGTCTTATGAGTATTACCCTTATAATACTTATTCATTAGATTTTCATAAAATTCGCAAAACAATTCTATATTAACCAACTTTCAATATCTAAAAACTGTTTTAATCATTTCAATAAATTCATCGCGAATAGGTATTAGTTTCAATATGCAATTATATATCAAATCATCTATATTTCATTCTTTTATCTCGTTATCCTCTATCTCTAGTTTACTTAAATCGCTTACCAATGATTCCAAATAATCAATGACATATCCATCAATATTTTGATTATCTTTCAATAGATTTTTTTTTAAATTTCTATTCTTCTGTACGATTTCCATCGCTACAGGCTCATCTTCTAATATATAATCTGGAGGAGTTCATAATTGAGGAGGAATATACTCCATTTTTCAATAAATGACTCTTACAAGTTTTTTGTATCATTCTTCAAATTTTGAGTCATCTGATAAATCAATATATAATCTACTTTTCATATACACTGGCAAACAAGGTTCTCAATTTTCAGTTTTTTCTTTTATTATAGGTATAAATTTTTCCTGTTTCGTATCTTTATAGACTTTCTCAGAAATTAGTTGACTCTCCGTTCAAACTCATCATTTTCTTTCATCTGCTTTTTTTTGATAATGTTTATCACTAATAACTAGCACATGATCAATTTCCTCATCTTTAACCATCTGTTCCATAAAATCATACATATCTTGTCATGTTTTCAAATTTCGTTTATCAAGCATTACTATTATTCAATCAGACATCAGCCTTTCAGCTAAATGTAAAACTCGCTCTTGATGGGCTTCATCATTCCGACTATATGATATAAACACTTTAGGAGAATTTAAGCTTCAAACCATTATAATATTAACTCATAAAATAAATTAGATAACAATATTTCTTTAATACAAACTCAAAAAATGTCTATTTACAATAAAAAAATATTGTATAAATATAATTATCAAAAAAATTAATAAAATCAAATATTTTTTGGCAAAAATTACTAACTTTTAAACTACTTTCCCCAGATCTCATCAATTCTCTCTTTGATTTTCTTTTCAAAGACTTCAATCAACTTTTTAGCACTCTCAACCATCGCTTCTTCTTTCTCTATCTCTGCAACGATTTGATTCTGTTCTTCCAATGATGGAAGTGGAATTCCATAATCTCTTATAAATTTTAGTGAAACAAATTTTTGTGTTCATCAAACAGATTGCTTGTTGAAATCTTCCATTAATATTTCTAGTATTGTAACAAGATATTTACTATTAACATACTTATTATCTTTTCACGGTTTTAGCAATGCAACATTTTTTATTGCAAAGTCTCTATCTTTATGAACTAATGTTGGATTTCAAATTGTTCAAATCATTCAAAATAAAATATCTCCATCATCAACACGAGAACGAATGTTTATTTTTTGATAATCTTCTTCAGAAATATTATTAACATTTTCAAAATCTAATTTTCAATTTACTAAATTTTTTCATGTTATTAAAGGATATCATCACTCTAATACAGGCTTTGGAGAGTCATGTGTTCAATCTCTAACATCACAAATTTCTGATAAACTTTTTTTCTCCCAATCTGGATTGATTTTAATCGTAGGTTTGTAGTTGTCCACTATCATTTTTGCTCAATCTATTACTTTCTGATAACTATCTAATTCTGCTACGATTTTTTCTTGAACTTCAAGTGGTGGAAGTGGAATTTCTATAGATTCAAGATACTTTTTTGAAACATTTTTTAGTCATTGTCACTGAAATCAAGCCTCAATTATTTCTAAATTCTTTGAAAGAGCATAATAAAGATATTTCAAATTTACTTTTTCTATATTTTGATTTTCTAAAAGATATACATGATCTGAAACAGAGAATTTTCAATTCAAATAATGAACATTTGCAGTTCATCCATCTCAAATACAAAGAGCTTCTTCATCATAATCTGCTTCATTACAATATTTTAAGTTATTAGAGGAAACTACAAAAGGAATTTTTCAATTTTCATCAGAAAAAGAAGCTGGTCTTTTTCATTTACCAACAAAATTCAAAATTTCTTCCAATTTTTTAGTTTCAAATTTTGTTTCAATTTGTATATTTTCTCTATATCTATCCATACTCAAATTTAATTCAGAATTTTCTTCTATTTTTTCTTTACTTACTAATAAAGTCATTTCTGAGTTTTCTATTTTGATTTCATTTCATGCTAATAAATCTTTTTTGTATTGTAATAAGATTTCAGTAGCTTTTGGTAAATCGTTTTTATTACTTGGTCTTCTTTGTGCTCATAAATCAAATCCATCATTTTGAATTTTCACAAAAAGAATATTATCTGTTTTTTTAGCTAATTCTTGGTCAAATAACAATATTGAAGTTTTTACTCAACTATAAGGTTGAAAAACTCATGCAGGTAAACTCACAACAGCCCAAAGATAATTTTCTTTTATCATCTTTTTTCTAAGGTCTTTGTAAGCATTTGCTCATTGAAAAATGATTCCTTCTGGAACAACAATTCAAGCTTTTCCATGAGGATTTAAGTGCTCAATCATATAATCAACAAAAAGAACTTCAGATTTGCTTGCTTTAATACTAAATCTATTATGAGGTTGAATTCATCCTTTCGGAGTCATAAACGGAGGATTTGCTAAGATACAATCAAATCTATCATCCCATCTATCATCATTACTCAAAGTATCATATTCATAAATTTTTGGGTCACCAAAATTATGGAGATACATATTTACTAATGATAATCTCACCATTTCATAACTAATATCATATCAGACAAAATGCTGAGTAAGTTCTTTTTTCTGTACTAGACTAAGTTTATCTCAGGCAACTTTGTCTTTATTCTGATTCATAATATATTTATATGCACTAATCAAGAATCAAGCCGTTCCACAAGCAGGGTCTAATACTGTATCTGTAAATTGTGGTTGAACAATTGAAACGATAAAATCAATGATATGTCTTGGAGTACGGAATTGTCCTGCATCTCATTGACTTCATGCTGTTGAAAGTAGATATTCAAAAGCATCTCCTAAATCTTCGCTATGGTCATAACTAAATTCATCAATTTGTTTCAAAAACATATCCAAAGTTGATGGATCTTTAAAAGGTAGATATGCATTTCTAAATATATCACGAAACATTTGGGGCAAATGAGGATTTGTTCCCATTTTATCCAATCATTCACTATAGAGATTTAATCTCTCTTGTCCTCATATTTTTCTATCCATAATGTTATTCCAACTATACTTTTCAAATTCTCATTGAAAAAATCCTTCTCCTCAAAGTTCTTTGTCTTGTAAATCAATATCAGACATAAACTTGTAAATTAAGGCAATAGTTATTTGTTCAATTTGCTGAGATGGAACAGGAATTTTTCATACAAGAATATCTCTTGCATTATCAATTTTCCTTTTAATTTCTGAATTTAGCATGTGTTTTAAAAATTATTAATAAAAATTTTTTTCATTTACATTATCTTTAATATAATTTATCAATTCATTCATTGTATCTTTCCCTAAAATTTTGAATATATCATAAATTTCAGGTTGATCAGCATATTCTCTAAAGTTTCTATTATTTACATTTACTCTAAACATTTCATTTACAAGATAACTTTTGAAAAATTCTTTTGCTGCATAGAATTTTGATTGGTCTATCAATGAATTACTAATCATAAATCTATCAAATTCTTCTTGAGCGACATCATCTTTAGTCTTGAAATGATCTATCTTTCCGAATATTAGTTCTAATATTTCCCATAATCAAATTCTACGGTCTGTCTTCCCTTTATATCATTCTCTAAGATTCGTTAGATTGAAATAGTCATCAGGTCTATCAAAAATATTTGCTTTTACATATTGTTCCATTTGTTCATAATCTCAATTGTTTACCATTTCTTCAAATTCTTTAGAAGTCTGGAAATGGTCTTTTACAGCTTGTTCAAATTTTGAAGTATAGAGTTCTCTGTCAATTCTCATTCCATTTTCATCAATAACGAATTTTTTAATTTCCGCCATTGGGTCAAGAATTGTTGATTCATATTTTCAAGAAATTGGTTCTGGTCATATAGGTGGTTCTACAAAAACTGGAGGCAATCAATCATCTTTTGGCTTTTTTATTTTTGGTAATTTTAATACTTCATCATACGGATATTTTTCTTCAAAATATTCACAGTTAGCGAAGAAATCAAATAATTTGAAATGAGTTTTCTTTTCTTCTTTGTGTAAAGTATTACTTCACTGCTTAAAATCATATTTGAAAGTATATGTTCTTGTTCATCTTCATTTAATTTGAACAAAATCTGATGGAGAAAATATAGGTCTTGCAAGACAAAGATTCAAGATATTCTGACAATCGTATCATGTAGTCATCATTCAAACCGTTACACAAACTCTCGCTTTGCTAGATAAATATCATTCTAAGAATCTACTATGTCAGTTTAGATTATCATTGGCAAAATTTATTGTTCATTGTTGAGCCGTTGGAATATCTGAAGTTATTTGAATAGCGAAGTCTGAATTATATTTTCATGGGAACATTTCATGAGCCATTTCATTCAATATTTGAGTGATTTTTGTGGCATGTTTTCTAGAAACACAGAAGAAAATACTTTTTCATATTTCTCATGAAATAGGATCTCTTTCGGCATTTTCTAAGAAAGTTTTACAAAAAGTCTTGTTCGTTTCTTCTGAAAAGAATTTTCTTTCAAAACTTTTTCCATGATATATTACTTCTTCCTCTCAATTTTCAGTATCCTGTTGAACTGCATATCATTCATCAGAAAGTAATTGAGTAGTGATTTCTGTCCTACAATCTAATGAAATTGGGTTAACTAAGTATCAATCTTTTACTCAATCTAATAAAGAATATCTAAATGTTGGCTCTCAACTTTCACATCCAAACGTTGCATAAGTAGAAAGTAATTGTCTTCTTTCTATTTGTCTCGGATCTTCTTCTGATACTTTATCTTTATCTAAATTTTTCAAATAATCTTTTGGAGTAGCTGTTAATCATAGTTTATAACATGGGAAATATTCAAAGATGGCTCTATTTGAACCGCTAATACTTCTATGAGCTTCATCAGAAATTACTAGATCGAAATCAGAAGGGGAGAATAATTTTAGATATTTATTATCATGAGATATTGATTGTATTGTAGTTACAACTATTTCTGCCTTTCTCCAATCATCTCTATTTTCTTTATAGACTACAGTTTGATAATCATTTCAAAGATAATTTCTAAAGGCCTTCTTTGCTTGTTCTTCTAATTCTAATCTATCAACTAAAAATAATACTCTTTTTGCTTGTCATGATCTAAGAAATAATTTTATCAAGGCCGCAGATGTTAACGTCTTTCATGTTCATGTGGCCATTTCCCAAAGAAATCTATTCTTTCATTCTTTTACAGCTTGTTGAACAGATTTAACAGCTTCTAACTGATACTTTCTAAGCAATCTGTATCATCTTTCGTAGAGATATTCTCATCTTTTAGTTTCATCTTTCCATCTTGGGTCTTCATCATAGTGCGGATTTTGACTTCTCGCAATATAATCTATTTCAACATTTTCCTCAGTAATTTTCTTTGGCTCAGGTTTAAATTCATCCAAATTTTCAAGTGCTTCTAATGTTGGGAAACATGATATTCTCGTTGGATTTCCTTTCTCCTCATCTCGGAAATAATGAATATTTCCATTTGATAAAATGATAAATCTACACTTTTGAGCATGAGCATATTGCCTTGCTTGTTCTTTTCAAACTAAGGGATCTAATTCTTCTCTTTTAGCCTCTAATACGCAAATAGGAAACCCTTTTTCATCAAGTAATAAATAATCAATAAATCACTGTTTTACATTTTCAAAATCATCTCCTAAATCTTTTTCTGTATGAGTTTCAAGAGAAATATTTGCTTTTTTATTTCATTCATCAAAAAACCTCCATCAAGATTCCTCTAAGAGTTTATTGATCTTAATTCTAGCTTTTGCCTCTTTTTCAGCCATTATAACCCACCCAGTTACTAAAAAAGAAAACACAAAAATATGTGCTCTGATTTTTATAAAAATATCTCGATATTTTTCAAGCTATAAAACGTAATTCTTAATAGAAAAACCTATGGTTTATTTTTAAAACAGAGCCCCTTGTTTAAACCTTACATCTTGCAGTCCACTTATAGTCATTCAAACTAAGTTCACGTCTTTCAAATCTCGTAATTCATCGAATAACTTTGTAGCATAAGTATATAATTCTTCTATTGTGTTAATTGGATTATGAAGCTTCATTTGATGAGATTTATAAGAGAAATCTGTATATCTAATATGGACAGTTAATCTATCTCATGCTAGATCTCTATCTTTTAAAGATAAAGCTAAAATCTCCGAGAATCATTGATAGAACGATAGTATATAATCCCTATCTTTAGTATCTTTTTTTGTAATTGAAGAAGCTCAAATACATTTTCTATCTTCATAAGTATCTTCTACTTTTGTATTATCTATTCAATTAGCGTTATCGTGTAAGATAGTTCAATAACTTCCTATCTTAGCTTTAATTAGAGCTTTATCTTTTTTAGCTAAATCTCAAATAGTATTAATTCACATCTTCTTTAATACTGGCTCAGTTTTTCTTCAACATCAAAAGAGATCTCCTATAGGTAAAGGCCATAGTTTCTCTTCTATTTCATTGATATATAAAGTATGAACTTTATTAGGCTTTTCAAAATCAGAAGCCATTTTTGCTAGAAACTTGTTATTACCTATTCAAACATTAACTGTAAATCAGCATTTCTGATTAATATATTCTCTTAATTCATTAGCTACTCTTACTGGATCTCAATATATCTTTTGCATATCTTCATCGTATTCAACGAAACATTCATCTATACTATATTGCTGAAATAACTTAAATTTAGACTTAATTATATTCATCATTTGATCTGAACATTTCTTATAGTATTCATAATCTGGAGGTGCTACTTTTAATTCGGGACATAGCTTCTTAGCGTCTGAAATTCTCATTGTAGTATAGATTCATTTCTTCTTAGCAGGAATAGAGCAGGCGAGTACAAAACCTTTTCTGGTTTCTTGAACTCATACTACAGAAACTATATTTCTGATATCTATCTTATAACCTTTTTCTAAAATTTGTTTAGCCGATCGAGATAGAAAAGCTGAATTAACATCAATGTGAAATACTATTCTGGCCATCTCCCCCATATTTTTATATAAATATGTTTGTTGTATAAGAATATAAAATTCTTTGTCAAATCATTTTTTGACAAAAGTTTATAGGTATAATATAATTGTTTATTTAGCTAATTATTCATTACAGAATTCTCATTCATCACAATGTTCATCTTCTCGTTCAAATTCAATCACACTATGATGGATTCATTGTTTTTTTAATTCAGATTTTATATCTTTTTTAAGTTTCATTATATCATCTGCTGATAATTTTTTATCTATCAATGCGTGAATAGTAAGATAATTCTTTTCTCCATCTAAAGTCCAAACATGCATATGGTGTGCATCTTTGATTCATGATAAATTCTTAACATGAGATATCAATTTTTCATATGAAATATCTTTTGGAGTTTTTTCTAAGAAAATATCAATAATTCATTTAAGTAGTACACAAGCATTATAGAAAATGAATATACAAATTCCTATTGAAAGAATTGAATCTATGAAATTCCAATGGAAGAAATAAATCAGAATGGCTCAAATCAGTACAGCTGCCCATCAAAGTACATCTTCCAGTAAATGAAGAGTTATAGCTTTTTCATTTAATCAGTTTCATTTGGCAGTTTTCCATGCCGCAAATCAATTAATCGCTAATCCAATAACAGCCAATATCAACATTCAAACTGAATTTACTTCTTTTGGATCTGAAAACCTTTCTATAGCATTTTTGATAATGAATACACTTCACGTAATCAGAATGATAACAGTGATTAAAGCTCACAAAATTGAGAATCTTGCATATCAATAATTATATTTTTCATTAGCTTTTTTCTTGGAAATCTTTTCAAAAATATAAGCTAATCAAATAGCTAAACTATCTCATAAATCATGGATAGAATCTGATACTATAGCAATACTATTCGTTATAGTTCATCATACAAATTCTATAACAGCAAATAGAAGATTTAATATGAAAGCTGTTCATATTCATTTTGAAGCATGATGATGTTCATGACCGTGATGAGAATGATTATGCATAATTTTAGGATTGAAGATTAAAATTTATTTTTTGATAGCTGTAAAATATACCACAGAACCTTCATGAGAAAGATTTTCTATATCATACATTTTATTCAACCTTTTCTT
>Ga0247611_10011105_pt1 | contig 10440 bp, 7 predicted proteins | sample 177DNAGHGhighgp2_FD_192422 | JGI IMG/M metagenome (GOLD analysis project Ga0247611, IMG submission 192422) | Sheep rumen microbial communities from Palmerston North, Manawatu-Wanganui, New Zealand - 1770 DNA GHGhigh gp2 | ecosystem: Host-associated > Mammals > Digestive system > Stomach > Rumen ... | reverse complement strand
GCCAAGCGCATTCGACGGTGATGCTCAAGGAGGTAGACTGGAAGACATTTAAGAAATTAGGAATTGATTTAACAACCGATCCTGCTAAAAAATAGATAGCAAAGACTTCGAAGAGAACGCGGGTGAGAATCCCGGACTGACCGGCAACTGTGATGGTCGAAGGACCTAAGTCAGATCGCTTCCTCTTTGCATAATGGAGCGTCCTCCAGGAATAGGACAAACCCATGATAAGACGTACGTCACTCATACTGATTCTTGCACTTTGTGCTACCTCTGTTCTCGCGATGAGCGAGGCAGAGCTCGATTCGTTATACCGTGACTTCCGCATCGAGGAGGTCGAGGTCACGGCGCGTGCACTCACCAAGGACGTCATTGTCCCGCAAACCCTCAAAGGTGCGCAGTTAGAGCGCCTCAACGCGCTCAACGTAGCGGACGCGCTGCGCTATTTCTCAGGTGTCCAACTCAAGGACTACGGCGGAGTAGGAGGTATCAAGACCATCAATGTACGCTCTATGGGTAGCCAGCACACGGCGGTGTATTATAACGGTGTGCAACTGGGTAATGCACAGAATGGGCAGGTGGACTTAGGCCGCTTCTCGCTCGATAACATGGAGCAGATCCAACTCTATAAGGGCCAGAAGTCCGATATCTTCCAGTCTGCGCGAGAGTTTGGTTCGGCGGGAAATGTCTATCTGACCACCCGCAGGCCGTACTTTAAAGATAAGGAACGCGTGCACGTACGCGCGCAAATGCGGTGTGGTTCGTTTGCGCTCGCCAACCCGAATATAGGCTTCGATCTCAAACTCACGGAGACCCTTTCTCTCAATTTCGATGCGGAATATGTCTATTCGGATGGCAAGTTCCCCTTCCGCTATCGCCGCGTACTGCCTACGGGCGAAGTAGCCTATGACACGACGGCCATCCGCCAGAACGGAGACATCAATGCGGTGCGCGTGGAGGGCGGCTTGTATGACTATTACAGCACGACGGGGTTCTTCCGCGTCCATGCCTATAACTACTGGTCCGAGCGTGGTATTCCGGGCGCGATCGTGAATAATGTCTGGCGGAACGGCGAACGCCTCTGGGACCGCAATAACTTCATTCAGGCCGAGTGGCAAGACGAGTGGTTTAACCGCTGGAGTACGCGTGTCTTAGCCAAGTGGGCGAACGACTACACGCACTATAAGAACTACGACGAGCGCCTGCTGCCGTCCGACAATGAGTACCTGCAGCAGGAATTCTATTTCTCCTTTGCGAATAAAGTACAAATCTTTAACTGGTGGGACGCTTCGCTGGCGTATGACTACCAGTACAATGTGCTTGACCGAAGCAATTTGCTTATCGAAGCCGAACCCGAACATTTCAACCGTCACAGCCACTGGCTCAGTGCTGCTACGGCGATGAATATTCAGGAATACCTGCGTCTTCAGGCTTCAATACTGATGACGGCGGTGGACCAAAACGCGCCGCGCGTGACGCCGGGTATCTTCTTCTCGCTGCGTCCGTATCCGGCAATCGACCTGTGCATTAATGCCTTCTATAAACAGAGTTACCGCTATCCGACTTTCAACGACCTCTATTATACCGATCTTGGTAATGCCGACTTACGCCCCGAACTGGCGCGCCAGCATTCGATAGAGGTGGCTTATCGTGTGAGCAAGAAGGTCTATCAGATTGACGCCTCGCTCTCGTATTACTACAACCGCGTGACGGATAAGATCATCGCGTACCCGAAGGGACAGCAGTTCCGCTGGACGATGCTCAATCTCGGCACGGTTAAGATTAACGGCGTGGACGCACACACGGACTTCTCTTTCTTCCTGCCGCAGAACTTCACGCTCCGCGCGCGACTCAACTACACCTACCAGACGGCGATTGATGTCACCAACCCGGAAGATACCTATTACGGTCATCAAATCCCGTATATCCCTTGGCACAGCGGCAGTGTGGTGGGCGGACTGGACTGGAAGAGTAAGCGCGGAGACCACTACGGTTTCAACTATTCCTTCATCTACGTCGGCAAGCGCTACTGCCAGCAGGAAAACACGGTCTATAACGAGGTGCTGCCATGGTATACGCACGATCTGATGGTATATGCCGAATGGTGTATTCATACGAACCACGACTACTGGCTCAAGGCCAATATTGAACTCAATAACATGCTCGGACAGGACTACGAAGTCATCCGGAACTATCCGATGCCTAAACAAAACGTAAGATGTACCGTCGCTTTCAGATATTAATCCTTGCTCTTGGCTCCTTGCTCCTTATGGGCTGCAGGGGCGATGAAATTGTCTATCCGACGATCGGCACGCACGTCACGGATGAGGTGCGCAAGGGTGGGCTATACGTGCTCTGCGAGGGAAATATGGGCTCGAACAAAGCCCGCTTGGACTATATCAACCTGCACGATGGCGACTATTATGCCAACTGGTACGGGGCGATGAATCCCAAGCAGGTGAAGGAACTCGGCGATGTGGGGAATGATATCCAGCAATACGGCGGCCGACTCTACGCGGTTATTAACTGCTCGCATAAAGTGGAGGTGATGGACCTGAAGGGACGACACATCGCGAAAGTGGATATCTCGAACTGCCGCTACTTGGCCTTCAAGGGCGATAAGATGTACGTCAGCGCGTATGTGGGTTCGGTAGCCGATCCCGACATGCTCGGTTCAGTCTACGAAGTAGACACGGCGACGCTCACCGTCACGCGAGAAGTCAAAGTAGGGCATCAACCCGACGAACTATGCGTAGTAGGCAACCAACTCTTTGTGGCTAATTCCGGTGGATATCTCACGAACCGCTATGACTCCACGCTTTCGGTCATTGACCTCGCGACCTTTACCGAGACGCAAAAGATAAACGTCGGTCTCAATCCGACACGCGTTCGCGTGGATAACATGAACCATCTATGGGTTTGCTGCCAAGGAAACTATGCGGATGCGAAGCCTTACCTGGTAATCCTAGACTTTACTACTGCCCTTAAGCGGATACAGACGGCATGTTCTAATATCTCTATCTGCGGCAACACCGCGTATGTGATTGATAATGAGACCAATACACTGCGGGCGTTCTCCACGATAGACTTTACGGAACAGCCCCAACCGATAGACATAAAAAACTACGAGCACCCCTACGGACTTTTGGCTATGACGGATGTATTGTACATCACAGACGCGAAGAACTATGTCTCGTCGGGTGTGCTGCACTGTTATAGCTATGATGGTAAAGAGCACTGGCGAGCCCTTACGGGCGACATCCCCGGTCATCTATGCCGCGTGACGGGCGAGTATATCTTGGCGCCGGATACGGGTTCGCACGAAGATGTGCACCGCTATCTTGCGCATGTATATGAATATATGCCGGGTATGGGCCAGTTCGTCAATGAGTTGCCTAAATACGTTGAAGGCGACGATGCCGAGACGATGTGTCGTAAGTGCGAACAGGCGATCGCTAACAATGCCGGCGGCATGGTGTGCTTAGGCGGGTGGGGCGGATATATCACCTTCGGTTTTGACCACGCGGTGGAGAACCAAGAAGGCTGTGACATTCAGATCCTTGGAAATGCCTATTATATGACCGGAAGCACGGTCTATGGTAGTTCCGAACCGGGCATCGTGCTCGTCAGCCGCGACGAGAATCAGAACGGCAAGCCGGACGACACGTGGTATGAGTTAAAAGGCTGTCTGTATGACGATCCGCAGACCAACCATCTCTATCAAAAGACTTACACGCGCTCCGGAGATACGATTCAAAATCCTTTCCATCAACAGCCGTACTACCCGCAGTGGATAGCGGAGGACGAGTATACGCTCTACGGCGCAAAACTGCCCTCGCAGACAGAGACTATCAGCGGACAGAAAGTACAACGTATATTGGATTTCGGCTATGTGGACAATAAACCCAATACGGATATAGAAGGTACGAGTTTTGATATTTCGTGGGCTGTAGATGCGAACGGACAATCAGTTAGTCTGCCGACGATTGATTTCGTTCGTGTCTACACCGCGATCGATGAGATCAACAATCCTACCGGCGAGATCAGTACAGAAATAGCCGGAGCAATTGATTTACACGCAAAATAGTGCGAATAACACTTATATTAACCCAATTTATTAACAATTTAAAAAACAACAAACAAAATGAAAAAAAGTTTTTTATTTGTAGCTGCATTGGCGCTGGTATTTGCGTCGTGCGAGAACACAACAGTGCCTGATTCGTTTGTAGCGACCTTCGAGGAGGCAGAAATCAGCCCTGTAAAACAGGACAGCATTTTCAAAGCAGACAAAGACACCACGATTTTCCTGAAGAGCGGTGCTTTCAAAGCAGAGGAAACTGTTTCTTGGGCAGGTGCGTCTGTTGCCGGAGCGGTAGTATCGAACATCAAGGGCACAAGCAAAAAAGGCTTTGAAGGTGCGTATTATGCAACAGCCGGTGGTCCTCACAGAGGTAGAAACTTTATGGTGTGGTATGCGGACGCTTGGGCTCCGAACACCATCAAACTGACCAGCGCAGCAATCGTTCCGGGTATGTATGTATGCAACAACATGTATGCCTATGCTTCGATGACCGAAGGTGATGCATATGCCGGTGAGCCGTTCGGAGATGAAGACTGGTTCAAACTGACTATTGGCGGTAAGTTGAACGGCCAGGTAGTAAACACCAAAGTAGATTTCATGTTGGCAGAAGGTACGTCGATTGTAAAGAACTGGACGTACGTGGACCTGAGCACGCTCGGCGAGGTAGATGAGTTGACCTTCGAGATGACGGGTAGCCGTACGGGCGACTGGGGCTTGAATACGCCGTCTTACTTCTGTGTTGACGACCTCGGTGCTAAGCGTTAATGAAGCGGCTTGTACCGATAGTAGGATTGCTGCTTTGCTTTGCGGGCTGTGCTAAACAGTCCGCAGAGCAGGGTAGTATTCCCGTAGGGAATAAATACGCTGCAGGCTTTCAAATCACGCCTACGGACACCGGCACGATCGTAGAGGTCTTTCAGCCCTACCAGCGTCTTTGTATCAAAGAACCGCTGCGTCGTCTCGGTACCATGAGCACCGTGCAGGTGGGATTTCTCTATGCAATAGATGCCTTGGACTGCCTCGTGGCTGTCTGCAACCCTGAATTGATCTACACGCCCGTCAAAGGCGATGAGATAGACCTTGGCGATTCGATGAAGCCTTCGGCCGAGCGTACGCTCCAAGCAGGCTTAGACGCGTTGTTAGCCGTCAATTACGGCCAATACGACAACCTCGAAGCGACGCGCCTGGAGAAACTCGGCGTGACGACGATCTATATCAACGAGTGGCAGGAAGGCTCACCGCTCGCGCGGGCCGAATGGATCCGTGTGCTCGGTGCCCTCACCGGTCGCCTACACGAAGCCGACTCGGTCTTCCACGAAGTAGAGACGAAGTATAACAATCTCAAATCTTCAATCTCCAATGTCAAATCCTCTAAAATTATGAGTGGTAATAATTTTAGAGGCACTTGGTACGTGCCTTCCGGCAAGAACTACCTGGCGTATCTCTTCAAGGATGCCGGCGCAGACTATCCGTTCTATGACAACGAACGTGAGACCTCTATTCCGCTGACGATAGAAGAGACGCTGCGTTATTTCCACGACGCCGATGTGTGGGTGGGAGCCGGTGGAAATAGCCTTGCCGAACTCGCTCAATTAGACGAGAAGCATACGTGGTTCAAAGCCTACCAAGACGGCCGCGTCTATAACTGGCGCAGGCAAGTCAAGGCCGGTGGAGCCAATAATTTCTGGGAGCGAGGTGTGGTACACCCCGAAGAAATGCTCGAGGACGTTATTCACATCCTGAATAACGCCCCCGACTCAACGCTGCACTTTGCAGCGAAATTATACTAGTTTCCTAGGTTCCTGGCAATTTCTATCAGGCAGGCTCTGCATAAGCAATCCGAATAATGCGTGCGCAGAAATGCGCGCGCTTTTTCGTTTAATGTAACTCCCGCGCACTGGCAGATCGCAGGATTCTCGTGATGGCAAATAAAAGGCGCGCCACAACGCGGGCACGCCTTTTTTATTCCTTCGTTCATTTCGTCAACTTTACGATGAGTGTTCCTAATGCCGGCACCTCGATATTTCTGCGGCGGAGATCAACCGTCTCGCCCGTCAGCGGATTAATGCCTCTGGCATTATACTTGCCCAGGATCTCGGCATAGGTCTCCGTCGGAATGGTACGCGGCTGTTCGGCTGCGTTGGCGAACACAAACACCGCCTCTTGGTCGTTATAACGGAAGAATGCATAGGTGTTGTTGCGCGCGAGGAAATGCATCGTGCGGCCGAAATGCAGCACCGGTTCGTTCTTACGCCAAGTATAGAGCGCGCTCTGGAAGTCGAACATATCCTGCATCTCCGGCGTCACCTCATCGCCTTGCGGCAGCGGGGAACGGAGTAGGGAGTGGCTGTTCGGATCGCCCTTAGCGGTCATCGCATACTCATCACCGTAAAGGAGTTGCGGAATACCACGCATCGTCGCCAGCAGCACGTTCGCTAACTTCACGCGGCGCGGGTCCTTATCCTTGACGATATCAGCGATACGGGCCATATCGTGGTTGCCGAGGAAGGTCAGCAGTTTGTTCACATCCGCATACATATAATCCAAGGTCATCGCGTCATAGACACGCGTCAGACCATTACCCCAACCGCTACCGTCGTTCTCAAGCGCCTGACGAATAGCTTCTTCTACGGGGAAGTCCATCACGGTAGGCAGGTTGGAGTCAAAGCCGTCGAAGTTCTTCGCGCCGCTCTGCCAGTATGCTACAGCCGGAGCCGGACGGGTCCAGCACTCGCCGACGATATTCATATTCGGATACTCCTCGCGGATGGCCTTAAGCCATTGGCTGGCGGGTATCTTCTCGATATACGGGTAGGTGTCCACGCGCAAGCCGTCGAGGTCCGCAAACTCAATCCACCAAATCGCCCACTGCTGGAAATACTTCAGCAAGTCGGGGTTCTCGAGGTTCATATCCGGCATCGGATGATCAAACCAACCGCGGTTACTCAGCAGGCGGTCGTATTCCGATGCATTCGGGTCGTAGTTCGCCGTGAAGCAGTTATTGGTGTTGGTGAACTCCGGGAATTGGTTAATCCAATCCTGATACGGCAGGTCTTTCATCCACCAGTGCGCCGCGCCGCAGTGGTTCGGAACCATATCCATAAGGATCTTCAGACCCTTCTCATGGGCTTTCTGAACCATTTCTGCATACAGCGCGTTCGAGCCGTAGCGCGGGTCGATGTGATAGTAGTCCGAGCATGCGTAGCCGTGATAACTCCATGCTGCCTCGTCGTCGCCAAGCATCGGCGTCGGCCAGATAGCGGTCGCACCCAGCGCCAGAATATGGTCGAAACTATTGATGATACCTTGGATATCACCGCCCCAACGACCGTTCACGTCGGCTTTGTTGGCTTTCTCGCGGGTGTCTTTCGTGCTGTTATTGCTCTCGTCGCCGTCCACAAAGCGGTCACTCATGATGAGGTATACCACGTCCGACGCATCGAAACTCTTGCGCTCGCGGCTACCGGCTTTGCGCTCGTTGATGACATAGTCATACGTCGCTTTCTTGTGGCCTTTCTTGAGGGTGATACGATAGGTGCCAGGTTGGTTGACGCCGAAGTCTACGAACAGGTAGTTCGGACTCTCCGCGTTGTGTTGTCCGGTAGGCACGAGACCTAAGCACGCGCCGCGCATCACTTTGCCATTGACAATCTGCTGCACACTTACTTGCGCGTCTTGCAGATCTTGACCGTGGAAGAGCAGTGTCAGCGGCGTGTTCATGTTCGTCCACCAACTAAGAGGCTCCACTTGTTGAATCTTCGGGGCCGCAAACAGCAACTGACTCATCATCAGCACGGCGGCCAATAGAATAGGGTGTCTTTTCATATGTCTGTAATTAGAATTTCGTCCGATGTCGTATGGTCCTTCTTCACCTCGACGTACCGCTCCCAGAACGCTTGCATCTCCGGCGTCGGCGAAGCCAAAAACTCTTCTGCTCCCTGCGCGTCAATACGGTCGATCACCATGCCGATGCTGATCTTATGCGTGTCGAGCGCAGGCTGGAAAGTCTTCTCTTCTTCGCCCTCTACATACACCTCTCTTACCACTCCGGTCTCCACCATTCGGCCCAATAACTGATTTACGACACGAATAGGCAAGTGGTCGCGAATGGCAAGTTCGTGCGCCGTGAGAGGTGCTTCGTCGTTCTCAAAGCGCTTGATTATAATAGATAAGAGGTAGAGCATGATGAAGTCTTTATAGCGGCGGGACATCTCGTTCAGGTCCTTTTCGTACTCAAACTCCTCGTTGTTTTGGATGGCATAACTCATCTCTGCGCCAATCAAAATCAGCAGACTTGTCCACTGCAGCCACGTCATCAGAATAGGGATCGACGCGAACGCTCCGTATACGATACTCGTGCGGCTCAGAAGGGTGATCAAATAGACCGACAACATTTGCAGTAATTGGAACAGCGTACCCATCAGCACACCGGGTATCAAGGCCGGCATAAAACGCACTTTCGTGTTCGGGATAGCGACGTACATGATCGTGAAGAGCAACCAGCACATCACAAATTGCAGGAACTTCACGCCGTTAGCATGCAAGAACTCGTGTATAACATGCGCATGCACGACGTTCTCTACTGCCGAATGAACGAATATATTCAAACCCGCCGAACAAACAATCACCACCGGCATCAGCACCACGATAGCGATATAAGTGGTCACCTGACGAAGGATAGAACGCGATTTTTTCACGTTCCATATGCGGTTGAAGGCTGTCTCTACGGACTGGAAGAACGAATAAATGGCCCAAAGCAAGATCAGGATACCAATTCCGATGAATAAACCGCCTTGCGCCGTCTCCAGATAGCGATCGACCATCGTCATAATGGTCGGAACCATGTTCGTCTCGCCGAGGAATGAGGCGTTGAGTTGTTGCTCGATCACGTTGTCCACACCGAAACCCTTGGCTACCGCGAAGATCATCGCGAGGATAGGTACTACGGCGAAGATAAGGGAGTAGGTGAGGGCTTTTGCCTGGTCATTGAGGTTCTTGCTCGTGAATCCGCGAACCACCAGCGCGATCGTACGCATCACCATGTAGCCCAGACGCTTGTACCAAGTGTCTATCTCCGTCGTTGTTCTCCGCCACATGTCGTAGCGTACAAATCCTGCAATTTGGGAAAATTTCTTCATGGCTCTTTTTTTATGGGGTCCCCGTAGGGGAGCGCAGGCCTGTAAGCCGGGTTCTGTACCCTTTCGGGCGTCTGTCATTAATCTCGGAGAACATGTTACCATGCCTCTCTCTCGCTTCCTACCCTCCGACTCGCGCGAGCAACGCTCAGACGTCGGTTTACATGGAATTGCAGCCCGCAGTTTGCTCGTTTCACCTCGGTGCCAGCCTTTCACTTTTCAGTTTTCAACTTTCACCTCCCTCGTCTCTGTAGCAGTGACCAAACATTTCTGCCTGACGGCCGTTAACCGCTGCGGTGCTCTGTGCTGCCCGGACTTTCCTCACCTTTCGGCGCGACAGACCGGCCTGCTTGGAGCGGTGTACGGGAATCGAACCCGCCTCCTCGGCTTGGGAAGCCGATGCACTACCGATGTGCTAACACCGCAATTGCGACTGCAAAATTACAACATTTTTTGCATATATGCAAATTTATTTGCTATTTTTTAATAAATCTCTACAATCTCACGTTTGAGACGGCGGGTGATTTGGGAACGTTTAAGGGGTTTGACGTCCTTGGTCTCCAGTCCTGTCACGCGTTGCGTAGCCTTGATGACCAGTGGCAGTTCCGCTTTCTTCGAACCCAAGATAAAGGCATTGACGAGCATGTTCTTCTCCAGCGTATAGACTTGTCCGTCGCGGCGCTGGTAGATGGTGTTGAGGTCAATATTCCCGCGCAGTTTCTTCAGGCGGAACTTCTCAATATCTTGGTCGCCCATATTGACGAGATTCAACATTTGCAACTGCTCCGCGTTCAGTTTGATGCCGAAAGGTATCGTCACTTTTACTTCTGCGTGCTCGGAGAAACGGCGCACGGAGTAAGTGCGCGAGTCCACGATATAATGGCGCTGGAAAGTCATCTTAAAGCACCCGAGATACTTGCTCACACGCTGCGTATGCGTGAGTACCGTCTCGCCCTCCGACTCATTGCTGACGCTCCAGTGACGCAAGTCATTCATCGCCTGCTCGAAGTCATATCGCATATTTCCCATTGCAAAGAGCGCACGGTGAACAACCACACCGGAATCCACCGCATTGGCGGCTCTACGCATGTAGTTGTTGGGTGTACCGGCCGGTGCCTTGCTCTGTTTCTCCATATGCTCGAGCGCGTCGGAAGCAAGGATCGAATCGGCCTGTGCGCGTTTCTGGGCATCGAAGAAGCGCTTGCAGAAACGGCCCTGGAACTG
>Ga0247611_10011104_pt1 | contig 10441 bp, 8 predicted proteins | sample 177DNAGHGhighgp2_FD_192422 | JGI IMG/M metagenome (GOLD analysis project Ga0247611, IMG submission 192422) | Sheep rumen microbial communities from Palmerston North, Manawatu-Wanganui, New Zealand - 1770 DNA GHGhigh gp2 | ecosystem: Host-associated > Mammals > Digestive system > Stomach > Rumen ... | reverse complement strand
ACGCGACAAGCGAAATGTGTGTGGGCCCCTCGGGAACTTGCGCGACTACATGTCACCAGACCAGCCGCGGCCGAGATTCCAATGCTCAAGTACCAGAGCCTTGATCTGGAGACCCCGTTCCAAAAAATTGGCTCGGCTTTGAACGACGTACAGTTCAACTTCCAGAGCAAGCGCAAAGCCCAGCATATGGCCTACTGGTTGGTGGAGAGGTAAACGACGAATAAGTAATAGTAACGCTTTTACGGCTGGAACGGTTCTTTTTTATGGCTTTGCCAACCTCATATTTTGTGCGAGTCACTATTCGCTATGCCCAATTTTGTACTATAGAACATATTCTTCTCTATTTTACCGAAGGACATTCCCACGGGAGCAATTGTGCAGTTTGTGATAGAGAACATGGACAAGGGTGCTTTAAGTAGGAAGCATGAAGAACAAAGGATGCCCATCGACAGGCAAGGGGACTATGCCGAGGAAGGTTACTGCCGAAGAGCGGAAATAGTGATTAGGAATGTTCTGGCATGAGCTGTCCAGTAAGACAGCAATATGTGATTCGACAAAAGAAAGGAGATAAAAGAGAAAAAGCAAGAAGATGGTCAAGTGAGCCTCACCCTCCTTTGGTGGTCCTTTGGTGGTCCTTTAGTGTTCCTTTGGGTGTCCTTTAGTGTCCAATTAGAGCATAGTTTCATACTCCAGCCAGCTCCCAGGCTTCTCCTATCCATACTGTAGGCTGCTTCTAAGCATACTCTGAGTATGGCTAGAGTAAGGCTGGAGTATAGCTACAAGGTGTTTAACCCCTATGTGTTAGTGTAGAAATAGTGCACGATAGCAGGGGCAAGCAAGGGACAAGGAAGGGGATGCGAAGGGAGAAGCAAGGGAGTGGCAGCTCGATGACTGAAAAGTGGGCAGAGAAAGTGTTTTTGTGCAAATTGTTCGTAGTAGAACATGTGTTTTTGGCACTTTTGATAGCCAAACGCGCGTAATTTACGCAAAAAATGTGAATAAATCGAAGAAACTTGAAACATTTTGCATTTGTTTGACTTTTTTTCATTACCTTCGCTACATACTTGCAGATGGGTGCATTGTACCCTGACGCGGCATAAAAAGACTGTTGTCTGCGCTTTCTCTTTGATCAAAGTTGGCGTAGCATTGCTGAAGGAACTATAGTATTAACCTGAAGGCATAAGAGCAAATATGGATGTACCGCTTGCGCATTATGACATAAGAATCCGTCACGGATTAAAGGGATATAAAAGAAAGTCCTCAACGTTCAGTCCTAAGGCTGACGTTGTAGGACTTTCTGCGTCATTTACGATGGCTTAGATGAGGGTTACGAATTATTTGCCAATCTTTTCTGGTCAAAGTTGAAAGAAAGATGAGGTTTGTCCACTATTTATTGGAAATAGCATTATAATATCAAAAAGAGATTAAGAGTATGTGTACGATAAAAGAAATACGTGGACTGAAATGCCCCAATCACGATTATGTTCGTGACAATTATCATTTTCAGTACAAATCTATTGGTGATATGGCTCCATTACCTAGCACAAGATGTGAGTTGTGTGGTTATACAAAGTCTCTTCACATACCACAAAAATACTAAGAGTTGAGTCCTCCGTCCCATAAACAGTTATAATATGGAACAGACTGTCAAAATTAATTCTGACGCAATGGAAACGAGCACAAATCCAATCATCGGGAGGTTTGCGCCATTTTTGAAAAAAGATGGTAAATGAGTGAGAGAAACGTGTAAGTTGTCCAATACTTAAGATAAAGAAGGATTTATATTAAATGTTAAACAAAGAATATGGATACTTTGATTTTAGCAATAGATTTTGGAACCACCACAACTATTGTATGTGGAGACATTCAGGGAGTTGGTAACCCCAGATTCTTGATTGATGACAACTCGGTACTTATTCCATCCGTAATATTCAAAAGAAATGACGGAGTGACTTTTTACGGGAAAGAGGCAGAAGCTGAATATGTCAGGCCTAAGTCAAACGGAAAACTCTTCGAAAATTTCAAGATGTGGCTTTTGGATGAAGACAGGAGGCAGGAAGGTGAAGCGTGTATCAAAGAATTTCTTCGGGAGCATATTTACAATAGACTCTACATCAACCAAAAGGCAGATTTTCCTGAACATGATAATGTTATTGTTCGTATTAGCCATCCATCAAAATGGAGTAAAGAGTTGGTTCAGTTTATGGCTGATGCCATAAAAGAATCAGGTTTCCAGAATTCGAAAATTGAGACAGTTGCTGAGCCGTTAGCAGTGTCCGTTTATTCGATGCAATCACGTGCAAAGTCTTTATCGGACGTTTTACAAAAGAACACATCTTATAATACAATGACTATTGATATGGGGGGGGGAACATGCGATGTTGTGATTTGTAAAACAGAAATAGACGAAGACGGGAAATGTCATGTGTCATCAAGCGTAGCATATCCCTCCGCAGGCTCTTCTGAGTCATGTGGGGGTAGAGATATTGATATTATTTTAATGCACTATATATGGGAACAATGTCAGTTACAAGATAATTTTCGTAGGATTTTTACACAACGTAATGCGCGAATTTGGAAAGAAGAACGTGTTTCTAAGGACTTGAAACGAAATGAAATTGCAGATGCCCCTGCACGGGTTAGTGATATTTTGAGTACGCTAAATATTGATATTTCTTCACGGGGAACCATTGATCGCGCTACATTTGAACAAAAATCTAGTCAGCATTGGAAGGACTTTCGTAAAATAATACAAGATGCAGTTAGTGATTATCAATCAAAATATAATATCTCTGATGAAGATATAGATTTTATTTTTGTTACAGGAGGACATTCTCAATGGTATTGTGTAAAAGATGAGATTCTTAAATCATGTAATTTTAAGAAGATTTCCAATAATCCGAATCGGTTTATTGATGGATCTAAATGTAATCCAAATGAGACTGTTGCTAGAGGCTTATGCTGCTATGGTGAAGGTGTTATTTGTAACAATATTTTTCGCAGCAAGATAAACATTATGTTCTCTGCATTTAGCAAAACTCAATCTCATCCATTTTTAAACTCTGCGACAGTCTTGCCATATCATAACAAACAGAATTACTCTTTCACAATCGGAGGCTGTGAATGTTATAATCACAAAATAGACTGTAGCATATGTATTTCAAAAGATGACAATGAACTTCTGATGCAGAGTTTTGAGTCGTTTAAAGCAGAAAGGTACTGTTCTTGCTATGAAGTCTGTGTAACTATAGAGATAACTATTGATATTAAAGGAAGCATTAATATAAAAGCGGAATGGGAGAGTCCACATTGGTGTATACCAGTAGAGACTTCTTCAAGTGGGAACTCATTTTGGGAACAGTACACAGACTCTGATGGTTGTTTTGATGGTCAACAATACTTAGTTGACACTGCAGGTGTATGGGATTTTTGATTAAAAGGAATTATTATGGCTACACTTATTCTTGCAATAGATTTTGGCACTACAACAACTGTTGTATGTGGTGATATTCAGGGAGTTGGGAATCCAATATTTCTGAAGGATGAAAATTCATCATTAATACCTTCATTAATATTTATAAAGAATGATGGCACCCGTTATTATGGAAAAAGAGCTGAAGTTGAACAGGAAAGGAATACCAATAGGGGGCTTCCTGTTGAGAACTTTAAAATGGGGCTATTGTCCGATAATTGTGAAAAGTATAAGGAATATGTAAAAGATTTCTTAAAGAATCATATATACAAACTCTATGAGCAGCAAAAAACTGATTTCCCTCAGCATTCAGAAGTTATTATCCGCATAAGCCATCCATCTAAATGGCCTAAAGAACTAATACAGTTTATGGTAGAGGCCGTAAAGTTTGCAGGATTTACAGGAAATGTGGAAACTGTAGCAGAACCTTTGGCAATTTCCACCTATTCCCTTCTTTCACATCAAGAAGATTTGAAGAATAAGCATTTGCTGGATTATAACACCGAATACAATGTTATGATTTGCGACATGGGAGGTGGAACAACAGATGTGGTGTTATGCAAGATAATTATCAATGATAATGGTAGGTGTAAAGTCTATGACCCTAAGACATACCCAGAGCAAAAATCAAAATCAACTTGCGGAGGCTCGGAAATGGATATGATACTGAGAGATTATGTTTTAGAAAAATTACCCCCAAATCTCCATAAAACATTTGGACTCCATAATGCAAGGCGATGGAAAGAGCAATATGTTTCAAAAGACTTGGAAGCAGACAAAGTCTCAGAAACACCTTCTCGTATAATGAGTATTATGAGCGTTATCCCAGAATATATAGACAGGGATGACTTGTCAGACATTTGTTCTATTGACAGAAAACGATTCGAAAACATTTCGTCTGCCTATTGGTTTGAATTCGTACAGTTAGTAAGCAATGCCGTATCAGACTATTGCACTCTTTATGATGTAAAACAAGACGATGTGGATTTCCTCATTTTAACAGGGGGTCATTCGCAGTGGTATTGTATCAGTGATATTTTACTCAACAAATTACCTTTTACAACCATAAAAAAGGATTCCACTCGTATCTTAAAGTGTCCGAATCCCAACGAGACTGTTGCGAGGGGACTGTGTTCATATGACAAGGAAATAGTATGTAACCATTATTTTAATGGCCAGATTACATATGAGGCTCACTTCTCCGTAACAGACCACTCTGTTACAAAAAATAATAGGAGATTCATATTATTGGATAAAAAGGTTGTTTTGCCTTTTTCCTTGAAATTACCAAAAGAGTCTATCCTCAAAACTAATCATTCGTTAAGACATAAAGTTATTGGGCTAAATGTAGACGTATACATAGACAGTAGTGCTACACCTGTTAAATCAGATACAAATTCCTATTTTGTGGAATCAGATGGCTCTGGCGAGTATAAAATTCAATACGATTTCAATATATTTATCGATGAAAAATCAGATATAAGAATCTCTGTCGATTGGATTACGCCAAGTTGGTCGGAATCTCCGGAAGAAATTGGATATGGACACACAATTGATATGATTTAATTATGAATAGATTATTATCTCGCATCCTTGGTGATTTTGACGAAAAAGCAGTAAATCAAAATCTAATAAAGATAAAGGAAAATCTGCCTCCTATCTTCAATTTTGAGTTGCCAGAAAACATGGAGAACTCCTTTATGGATTATATGATGGAACGTTCCTATTTGGAAGATGTTTCGGAAAGAGATGATTTTATATCTTTACCATTAAGTAAAGCGAAGATATCATGGCTAAAGATAAATAGGCTCCCAGTGTCTCCATTACAAATGGAAGATTATGATATGCTTTCAAGATGGCAATCTGTCCTGTCTTCACTTCATTCATGGGGTAATAAACTTATCTTTTTATTAGAACGTAATGATGGCAGGACCAATTTGTATGTAGGAATTCAACACAAAGGTATTGAAAAAGCATCAGAAGAATGCTATAATGCATTTATAACCTCAATGCCGGGGATTGATTTAGAGGAAGTTAATCAGCAACAACAAGTTGACATAATATCAAGGCTTCATGATAGAAATTCTGCAGGTGCAATTACAGGAATCCCTACCTTTAGAAAAGAGACTAAATACGGGATTCTGCAGACATTAGACAAAATGGCCTTTGGCATTCATGGAGTAGATGGTAGGAAGTCCATAGATTATTCATTACTCGTTATTGCGGAACCTATAAGGGATGATATTATATCGGAAACAATTGCAAAGTACCAAGATTTAGGGACTCGGATTCACACAGATGTACGCAGGACAAAGACAAAATCACAACAAGTTGGATATCAAGAAGGAACCCAAACCACTTATAGTGCAGGCATGTCAGTTGGTGGTGGAAACGGTATTGGGAGTCTTGTTAAGTCACTGGTTGAAATGAATCCCCCAAAATTTTTAATGAATCTTGTTTTAGGTGGTATTTCTTTCAATTGTAATGTGAGCAGGTCTTATACAAGTAGCCATAGCGTTAGTTATAGCGAATCGGTTGCGGAAGAATTCTTAAATAAATTTGCTCAATATTCAGAGCATCTTACAGACAAACATTGCGAACGTCTTCGTTTGGGACGAAGCATGGGATTTTGGAACACAGGTGTATATGTGTTAGGACAATTAGACTCCGATATTGATGTAATTACTGGTATTTTGCGTTCTATCTATTCTGGAGAGGAAAGTTACATAGAACCTATTCGGATTCATAAATTTCATTCACTTAATGCAATTGAAACTATTCGCAGATTTAACTTAGTTCCTCTTAGAAGCAACAAATTAGAAAAGGGTAACGGAACAAACGATTGGCATCCTTTAGGGGAATTGTACCAATCAGTAAGTACACCTGTTAACACTTTGGAATTGTCTCTTTTCACATCATTACCACGTAAGGATGTTCCAGGTTTAAGATTTGTAAAGAATGTGGCTCGTTTTGCTAACAACCCTGGAAAACAACACTCTGAAGGACTTGAAATTGGAAAGATTGTTGACACAGGAATCGTCTTAAACAATGCATATACAATAGATATTGATTCATTAGTAAGACATTCTTTGATAACAGGCTCTACAGGATCAGGGAAAACGACAACTTCCAAGGCAATCATAGACAAAGTTTTGTCTAAAAATATTCCAATCCTAATTATTGAGCCGGCAAAGGATGAATGGATGCGATGGGCAATCCAAAAGAATCAAACTCTATCTTTGGAAAATCAAATACGCATGTTTATGCCAGGTGTAAAACGATTCGAGGGGAGTACACTGCCTCCATTATCGCTAAACCCATTTCAACCTGCTGCATGGGGAGATTCAAAAATTGATATGCAAACGCGGTGCGAGCAAATAACTGCGTTGATAAATAAAAGTTTACCTACAGGTGATATTCTTCCTGTCATTATAGATGAAGCTATATATACCTATCTTAGCGAAAATATCAAGCACTTTGAGGATGATGAGATTTCGCAATTGAATAAATATCCAAGGTTAGAAGGTGTTATGGAGGTCGCCAAAGAGATATTAAAAAGGAGACGATATGAAATGAGAGTTGGAGAAAATCTCACTGCTGCTCTTGAAACACGTTTTAAATATCTTACAAGAGGCAAACGTGGAAGTGTTTTAAATCAGGAAATATCGACCAACTTTTCTGCTCTTTTTGATCACACTTGCATTGTCAATTTAAGCAAGATAGGGAATGATAAGGATTTGGCATTGATAATGTCCATGCTATTACTTTCGTTACAAGAATATAGAAAGTCGCAGTATCTCAACTGCAATGGGTATCGAGATGATGCAAGGAGGAATAGACTTATGCATTTAACTGTAATAGAAGAGGCACACAACGTTATGCAAGTTACTCCCAATACAAGTGAGTATACTGGGAATCCTCAACAATCAACATCTGAACTTTTCTCTAAAATGCTTTCAGAAACTCGAAGTATAGGTGAGGGAATGATGATTGTAGATCAAATTCCTACTAGACTTATTTCAGACGTCATTAGAAATACAAATTATAAAATATGCCATAGACTTTCATCTATAGAAGATTGCTCAGTAATGGGTAAGGCCATGGCATTAAGGAACGAACAGGAGGCCATAATTCCCTTGCTTGAAGTTGGAAATGCTATAGTGATGAGCGACCAAGATGATGCTGCCTCATGGATTAAGATAAACAATTAAAGACAGAATATACAATGGATTACATAGCTATATCTTATGAAGTATTGATAATCGCATTTGTTGCAATTGCACTTATAGCCGCAGTTGTGATTGTAAAAGTTTGTCATAAAAAAGCAATTCAAGAGAAAGACAATGTACAAGGCCTGCTTATTAAAGAATTTAAGATTAAAATCCCCAAATTGGCAGACAATTTTGGATCCATTTGGCTGATATCCAAAGGTAAAAGCAAGGACCCAGCAAGAGTGTTTCGTATTTTAGATAAGATATTTAAGTATTCCGAGAATGCCATTATCTTAAATTGGTGGACAAGTTTCTGTAAAGACTACGAATCATGGGAGGAGTCCACGTATAGAAGTAAGGCAAACGACTTTTTAACATTGTTAAGTCAGTGCGGACTTAGTTGTGGTGACATGCAAGATACTGCGCCAGAGAATTTTGAAGAATTATATGCATACACTGATGAGATTGTTACAGGTGCAGCAATTGAAGTCGTTATACCCTATTGGCGTTATGAAGACAGAATTATAGAAATGGGATTTATTAAAGGTTCAAAAAACAAATAAACATATGAGTAATAATATTGAAAATTTCCAGAATCATTTAAATGAAACTACTCCTATTCCATTGGAACAGGAGAGTATTCAAAAAGTAAATGACCTCCCAACAGATTTAGGACTTCATGAAAACGAAATTCATGGGCAATTAATTCGTGATGTTATATTACCACAAGAGATGGTTCATCGGTCCATTGAACGTGCTTGCGATTTCTTTGGTATTCCCATAGTACCTACTATAAAAGCTTCTTTTGTAGGAGAGGGGAATTTTGACATAAGAACACTGACTGACGATGTTTTCTTATTTAACAGAAAACAACTTATGAACATGGGCATAAAGGGAGAAGACTCTCTAACTCTTGTATATGCACATGAATGTGCGCATAGAATTTTGCAATTATTCCCTAAATGCGACCCATGGATTGAAGAATTAGCTTGTGATTTTTTTGCCGCCGTTTTAGCTGGAATTGAAGGAATTGATGCTACTCAATTTAAAGAAGCATTATGTTATGATGAAGGTACAGATATTCATCCAGCAGGTTTTTTAAGAGGTGAGTTTATAGAATTTGCGAGATCTTTCGCTGAAAATATTAAGAACAATGGTATTGCATGTACTTTTGCACTATGTCTCGACGCTTTCAATAAACATGTACGAGAACATATCCAAGATATTATGAAGGCAAGAAGTGTAACAACAATAGTTGAAGGCACCTATAATTATGATGGCCTAAATTTATTTGTGAACGATCAAGAGTGGAATCTTAAACAATCAAGAATAAACCAAGAGAAAGCTGATAATTTAAGAAACGAGGCAAGGCAAGAGATTGCAAAAGGGAACATTTCACATGCCAAAGACTTAAATAAGAGTGCAGAACAATACGAGTCAAAAGCGAAAGATTATAGAGATTCGGCAAGCCAATGCACAAAATGATTGACAGAATGAATGAAGATAGCCAATTCGTTGAGTGCACCGAAATGGTAGGGGTGGGGACCTGTGCAACAAACGGTGTTTCTTACAAGATGAATTATCAGTTATTCGAAAAAATTGGATAACTGCCTCTGATGAGAAGTATGACTTTAATAGTATTCGTTAATTTATACCCGCAATAGCAACAATTAATTTGGAGATTCTATAAAAAAACTATCTATGCACTGCATGGAGTGCATAAAAATGCAAATCAATGCATTCCATAGAGACAAATTGCGGAATTATGGATATATTATTGTAAGAAGATACGTACCAGTCTCAACTTTGGTGATATGACAACAAAGGAGTTAAAGGAAATGCTGAAGGATGTTAAAGATCCTAAGAACGCCTACAATGAACTGATGGCGAAAGACCCGATGTTCTGGGTGAAGTTTGTCAGACGGCATAAGGCAAACTATTTCGACGTGCATTTCCATGACAAAGAGACGATAACAGATGAGGACATATATGAGACCATCAAGCGAGTGGCAGAGTTCTTTGAGTTACCAATGCCTATCATCAGCGAAAGAGCTGAAACGCTGGCAGAGGTCGTGACTTCTGAACAAGCTGATGAAACAGAACTGTACTACAATGCTCAGATGATGTATAAGGCTGGCATCAATAACCACGACACACTGGCACTGGCCTTTGTGCATGAGTTGGCCCATGAACTGCTGTATGATGCCAGGTTCATGCTGTTTGAGAATGAACTTTGGATTCAGGAACTTTCTGCCGACTTGATAGTAGCAGGATTCTCACTGCGTGAAGGGGATGTGGCTACCGGGAAGTACAAGTTCATATTGAAAGAACTGCCAGCAAGCCTGACCCATCCGGACGGGAAACTCAGGGCGGAGATTATAGAGTACGGAAGGAAGTTTTACGAGCAACTGCGAAGTCCGGGACGATATAACGGCATCAAAGATATGCTGACAGGGTTACCTGCCTTCGTGTATTCCCACTATCAGGAACTGCAAGAGTCCTGGGATAGAGTAAGCTTAGAGGAATCAGCCAAAGAGCCTGAACCGCCAGCGGAGCGCAAACCGATTGATTATGAATCGCTGCCAGACACGAATATGCTGAAGCAATATTGGTTGAAGCATAAGGATGATAAAAAGACGGAGGACGAGAAATGAATGTGATGGACAATAGCCCGATAGACGTGCCAGTGGTAGGGCGACTGGTGAAAGAGGAATATGCCGCAGGACAGTTGGCAGACTGCTGCCTGTATGCGTTGCCC
>Ga0247611_10011103_pt1 | contig 10441 bp, 18 predicted proteins | sample 177DNAGHGhighgp2_FD_192422 | JGI IMG/M metagenome (GOLD analysis project Ga0247611, IMG submission 192422) | Sheep rumen microbial communities from Palmerston North, Manawatu-Wanganui, New Zealand - 1770 DNA GHGhigh gp2 | ecosystem: Host-associated > Mammals > Digestive system > Stomach > Rumen... | reverse complement strand
TCTTTCCAGCGAATTCTCCTGCGCATGGTGCCCCACCGGCTTCCGAACCTGGCCTCCGCAATAAGGCCGTATGGGATCGTGCGGTTTATCTCGTCACGATCCAGGAAAAGGTACGTTTTTACTTGCATCGATCTTTTCCCCCCGTTGAACGTCGGTTCCAGGCTTCGATGGCGGCCTCTTTGCTCCAAAGACCTTTGACTTGCGCTTTCCCAATGTCTGGATGAATCCCGTCATTGAGCTTCTCACGACCGCATCCTGCGTCCCATCCATAATCAGCCATGTCGTAAGTGTCGAACATATGGATGACCACAGCGGCCCCACCGCACACCGGGCAGCGTTTCAGATCGTTCATTCTTTCGCCTCCTTCAGGTACCAAACCTTGACCACAGGGTCTTTTGCGTTCCGCAGAAAGGACCAGTATGTCTTGCTGTCGGCGTAGATGAAGTGGCCAAGGACGCAGATCACCGCCCGCTGCGTGTTCCCCTCCAGAAACTCCTTCAGGCTGGGCCTCTCACCGCGCTTGAAGTCCACCGCCTTTGCGACAGGGAGTTGGGACCGGCAGTACCGGTTCATCCCAGCCAGGGAAAGGTATCCGTCCTGCGCCAGGTCCTCGGGGACCGGTGGGAAGCTCCCGGTGGCGGTTCCCACCGCCACCATGGAGCATGGAATGTCGTAGTAAATCGAATCCGGGTCTCTTCGCTTAATCATTCGTCTGCCTCCCTTCTCTGGTACTCGTGGAATTCTTCGTACTCATGAATTAGGCCCAGGATATGGTCTTGTTCTTCGGCGTTGCAGCCGATGGATTCCAGGGATTCCCGGATGCCGCACTCCGGGCAAATCGGTGTCTGGTTGTCAACGCGGGAGATGGCGGATGGTGCTCGGTAGGCCCTGCCGCATTTCGGGCAGATGGCCTCCGGAATTTCGATGCGGTTCTTCATTCAGCTCACCGCCTTTCTGGCGCGGTTCACGGCATCCCAGAGCGCGTTCCCATCCAGGCCGAAGTCCCTGTACCCTTCGGCGCAAATTTCGATGTAGTACTGTTCCGGTACGCCAATGGGGCGGTCTTCATGCATAACGTAGACCAGGGCTTCGACCTTTTTTGCCTTCCCGGTTTTATAGTTAATCACTCGGACCGGGATGGTCCGCTTGTAGTAGAAATGCGGGAAGCCTTCGTAGCTGTCTAGCGCTTTTTCGTCGCGCTCGGTGATTTCCCATACGCCAACCGGTACGCTGGCTCCATCCTTCGGTTCGATTGTCAGGTATGATCCGGTCTGGCTTCCCCGAAAAAGGAGCTGCCAGTCGGCCAGGGTGCCGACCCCGGCGATCTTCGCACCGGGGCAGCGCCATGCCATCTGCTGGACGTTCAGGTTGCTTCCGTAGGCGATGTAGTACTTCGTGTTCATTGTTGCTCTCCTTTCAGATTACCGTGCCGTCTGCGGTCACGATGGTCAAGACTCCGCTTTTGTGCCATCGTTCCCTCCGTGGCGGGCTTGTTTCTTAGGCGGCGTTTCTGCCGTGGCGGAAGGCCGCATCGCCTTCCAGGTTGCGGGTCAGCATCTCGCGGGCGGTCTTGAACTCGTCTCCGATGAATCCGAGCCGCAGGAGCCAGGTCCGCATCGCGTACTTGGGGTTGTCTGTCTGCTGGGGCTTCGTGCTTGCGCTCTTTGCGGCCTTCGCTGCTGCGCTGAGCGCAAGGCAAAGCTGAATGTAGCTCTTGAGCTGGCCTGCGTGGATGCCGCCTTTGCGGTCCCCGTCCGGCTCGTCAAATTGGAAAAGCCTGAACTCGATGGTCCCCTTGGTGAAGCTGGCGTGAAGGTTAAGCATGTGGTACCTGCTGTCGTTGTAGTGCATTGTCCGTCCGTAGTTCGCGTGGTGGCTTTCGTACCAAACGTCCGCCAGCTGGCTCATGGTTTCAGGCTTCTCGTTGTTGAGCCGCTCCAGGAATCTCGGGTTGACCGGCTGGCAGTAGCTTGTCGTCCGGCTCCGCGCGATCCTGATCGCCCCGATCAGGAGTTCTTCGTGGCTGGCCATGATGTTGGCCAGGTTCCGCAGGGTTGCCGCGTTGTGGGTGCTCCCGTCGGTTCCTTTCAGGCCGATGTGGATGTGCACTCCGCATCCCCGGCTGGCGTCGCTCTTGGCTCCTGCCTTGCGAAGCCGCCTGCAAAGTTCTTGCAGGGTTTCGATGTCGCTGTAGGTCAGGATCGGGGTGATCAGCTCGGTGCGCTCTTCGGCAGGCCCGTGGATGCTGCTGTCGCTGCTGAATTTCCACTTGCGGCCCTGCTCGTCCCAGGCGCTCCAGGTGCTGTAGCCGTCGGTGCTTCCGGTGTATTCAAAGCGGCCCGTGCCGAAGAAGGTGGCGGCGCACTTGGCGGCGTTCTCGCGGGTGATGCTATTCATCTCGATCTCCACCCCGATGGTCTGCGCCTTCATCGCGGTCAGTCTTTCTTCCTGCGTCATTGTGGTGCCCTCCGTTATTCGAATTTGCCGCCATGCGGCATGGATATCTATCACTCCTAACGGTCCGAATAGCAAGATAATTTGACCTGGGAAACTACACAAAAAGTGCACTGCGGTTTTGTTGATTTAGTCAAATCAGGCGAAGGTAAATGGCAGCCAAATGGCCGTACTCCTCCGGACGGATGGAACCGCTAAGGAGCCAGGAGATGAACCGCTTCATCGGGCGCTCCTTTCTCCAAACACGCAGTCCAGGATAAAGGCGGTGACCGTCATGCCCGCCGCCTTTGCTGCAGCCCGGATCTCCGCACCATGCTCCTTCGGCACCCGCAGCACAATGGCGTCGCGGCTTTTAACCCAGGCCGATACGGCCCTTCTCTGCGCTTCTGTGGTCCGGTGGTGGTCTTGCTCATCCGTCGGTGCTTCCCGGCCAGGAACGGGCGTTTCTGCGGCCCGTGTGGCCTCCTGTCGATGAATCCCGGCGATCTGGTACTTCAGGTCTTTGATCGTGTCTTCGTGGATCGTCCGGCAACCCGCGTCCGTGCGGCTGGCTTCCCAGCCGTCCCGCAGGGTGATCCAGATGCCGTCCTGGTCGCGGTATGCGTCCCGGATGGCTTCCCGCTTCGATGCGGGGACGTACTTCAAAATGCTCTGGTCCATGTGTTCTCCTTTCCCCCGTATGGCCGATGGGCCAGCCTAAATTGTCAAGGTGCAAACGGATCTTAGCTCACTATATCTATCACTCTGCGGCGCGAGAATAGCAAGTTAATTATCTGCAATATAGTACACAAAAATGCACTAAACATATTGTGCAATAGATAAAAAGAGCCCATATAGTGTACAATTTCGTGGAAATGGTTTTGTGCACTATATGACAGTAAAGGCAAAAAGAAAAACCACCCGGCCTGGGTGGTTTAATCCGCTTCTATTTTATCAGCCTACCGATGAAGCTGTATCTTCCTTATAGCGTTCGAGGATGTACCGGACGGTGTTCCTATCCCGCTCGTCTGCACGGCGGAAACACATGACCAGTTCAATCTCCTCCCTGGTGAAAGTCTCATTTCTGGATCTCGGTACGTTCTCCCAGCCCATCAGGTATTCAATCGTTGTGTTAAGGGCTGCGGCGAACGCTGGCATCTTGGACTGCGGAATCTCGCGATCGCCGGACTCAATGTAACTAATCGAGGACTTATTTGCATAACCCAGCTTTACTGCCAGGTCGTGTTGAGAAAGCCCAATCGCTTCACGCTGTGCCTTAACCCTCCGGCCCATTGCGAGCATAAATTCGGCCTTATTCATGAAATCACCTCCTCGGTTTCAGTTTAATTACAAAACAGTAAAAAGTCAACACAATTTTGCTTTTTTGAAAAGTTGTGTTGACTTTAAAGCACCGCTATGCTAAGATGGGCGCAGTTGTAAACTAGGCTTTGCCGAAGGGGGGTGGTCATGTGACGAACACTGTGTTGCTCCAGAAAAAAATCGATGTTAGCGGACTCAAGCAGCGCTTTATTGCTGAAAAAATCGGGTTAACTTCCTATGGCTTTGCGAGAAAGCGGGACAATAAGTCTGAATTTCTGCCGTCTGAGATCGACGGCCTGTGTGAGCTTCTGCACATCGATACGTTGGAGGAGCGATTCGCGATTTTTTTTGCCTCGGAAGATGACTTAAAAGCAACCACAGAAGGAGGCGGACATGGGCCGTGAGAAGCAGGGGTACCGCGATACCATTGCGGCGCTGAACGAGATGTTCCCCGACCAGGGAATGCTCGGGCGGACAGAAGTTGCCAGATTTGCCGGTGTGCATGTCACAACGGTGGATCGGTGGATCAAGGCCGGGAAGATCTCAATGAAGACATCGACCGGAAGACTATCGAAGGCTGACCTAGCGCGGCAGATCTGCCTTTAAAAAGGAGGAAAACGATTGATTACAAAAATCAAAACGCATGGCCTGGAAGAGTGGCTGGCGCTCCGGGACGGCTACATCGGTGGAAGCGAAGCCGGTGCGGTTGTCGGTCTTAACCACTTTATCAGCCCATGGTCCCTGTGGGCCGAAAAAACCGGTGCGATCCAAAGGTTTGAAGGCAACCTCGCCACGGAGGTTGGGACCTACCTGGAGGACTTCGTGGCAAAGAAGTTTGAACGGGAAACCGGCAAGAAGGTCAAGCGCTGCAACTTCTCCATTGTAAACGACAAGTACCCATGGGCGATTGCGAACATCGACCGGGAAGTGGTCGGGGAGAACGCAGGGCTTGAGATCAAAACGACCTCGGAGCTGAACATGCGCAACTTCAAGACCGGGGAGTACCCAGAACAGTATTACGCACAGTGTGTTCACTACCTGGCTGTCACGGGCAAGGCCCGCTGGTACCTCGCGGTGCTGATTGGGAACCGGGATTTCCGGGTGTTTGAGATCGAGCGCGACGAAGCAGAGATTCAGGCGCTCATGGATGCCGAGCAGGCATTCTGGAACGACTACGTGAAAACCGGAACCCCGCCTCCTGCGGACGGCACACCGGCCACGACAAGTGCACTGGCATCGGTGTACAGCCAGGGAGACGAAGCGATCCAGGTCGATCTGACCGGGCTGGAAAGGACGCTGCAGAACTACATGGAGCTTACGGCCAGCATTAAGCAGATGGAGGACGCGCGGGAAGCCTGCGCGAACGAAATCAAAGCGGCGCTCGGAGAAGCGACGGAGGGAATTTGCTCCGGGTACCGAGCGACCTGGGCAAACAGAACCAAGAAAACCCTAGACACCAAGAAGCTCACCAGTGAGCATCCTGAGCTGAACCTCATCCAGTATTACAGGGCTAGTAATTACAGAGCATTCCAAATTAAAGAAAAGGAGAAGTGACCATGGCAGGAGCAATTCAGAAAGCAACACAGCAGCTGCAGGAGCAGCAAAAGCCAATGGGCGTCAATGCGATGCTCAACCACATTCTCGATGGGGAGGGAATGAGAAAGAGATTCGACGAGCTTCTTGGAAAGAGAACGCCACAGTTCCTTTCCAGTCTCGTAACGCTCATAAACGCAGATGCAAGCCTGCAAAAGGCATTCCGGGAAGCGCCTATGACTGTGGTCCAGGCGGCATTGAAGGCGGCAACCTTTGATCTTCCAATTGAGCCGAGCCTCGGATATGCGTACATTGTAGCGTTCAACAACAGCGTCAAACAGCCGGACGGAAGCATGCAGAAGCGCATGGAGGCAACATTCATCCTCGGCTACAAGGGCATGGAGCAGCTTTGCCTTAGAACTGGAGCATACTCCAGGATTCCGGATGCGGTGGACGTCAGAGAAGGGGAACTCGTGAGTTACGACCGCTTAACCGGCGACGCGGAATTCTCCTGGATTGAAGACGAGGACGAGCGCGAGAAGCTTCCGATCATCGGATATGCCGGGTACCTTCGGCTGAAAAACGGCGCGGAGAAAACAATCTACATGACTCGCAAGCAGATCGAGTCGCACGAGAGAAAATTCCGCAAAGGCCAGTACATGGGAAAAGGCTGGCGCGAGGATTTTGACAACATGGCCAGGAAGACGGTTCTCCGGAGGCTGATCGGGAAATATGGATTAATGAGCATTCAGTACCGAGACGGCGATGAGAGCAGTGTCAAGCTCGCCACAGCTATTGCAAACGGCGATGACATTCCGGATGTTGAGCCGGTTATTGAAGCGGAAACCGGAGAGATCATAGACGCAGATTACACACAGGAGGCGTAAGGATGCCATTCAGGATGATCAAGGACACGATCCGGTCTTCAAAGAACGTTTGCAGCCTGACGGACTTCCAGTTCAGAGTCTGGGTTTACCTGATCACCTATGTCGATGATTACGGTCGCGGGAGCGCAGATCCAGAGCTACTCAAGGGTCTGCTGTTCCCCAGATCGAAGGAAACGGATCAGCTTGAGGACAGGATTAAAGACGCACTCGACACTCTGGCGGTCAAAGGGATGATAACGATCTACGATTTTGAAGGGGAACCGTACTTGTATTTCCCAAAGTGGAAAGACCACCAGAGAGTCCGCTCAAAAGTATCAAAATTTCCAACTCCACCGCCGGAATGCGGCGAGTTGCGGCGAGTTGCGGCGGATTGCGGCGAGCTGCCGCAGGATGCGGCTAGAAACCTAAACCTAAACCTAAACCTAAACCTAAACCAGGAACCTAAACCTGAACCAGAACCTGAACCAGAACCTCACGCACGCGAGGAGCCGCAGAATGATCTTGCCAGAGTAATGCAGTTTTATATGGACAACGTCAACGCAATACCGTCTCCATACTGCGTTGATATGCTTAAAGTTTACACGGAAAGCCTCGGAGCGGAGCTTGTACTTCATGCAATCCAGGTAGCACTTGATGAGCAAAAGGCATCTTTTGGCTACATCCGGGCAATTTTACAGCGATACGAGAGAGAGCACTTCCAAACAGTCGAGGAGGCAGTTCAATCCGAGAAGAGTTTCCGTAAGGGAAATGGTGGAAAGACTGACAACATTTTCCTGCAAATGTACAAGGAGGAATTCGAGTGAACAGAAAAGAAGTCCTTCAAACGCTGTCGATCCTGAAGGCGGCCTACCCTCACAGCTACAAAGATATGACAAAGGCTGACGGCGAAGCGTTAGTAAATCTCTGGGAGCGGCAGTTCGCCGGTGAAGATCCGGTTGCGGTCGGAGCGGCGGTCGAAGCGATGATCTCCACGAGGACGACCGGGTTTTCTCCGACAATCGGAGAGATCAAAGAACAGTTACACCGAATTCGAACAGTCAACGCTTTGACCGACGCACAGGCATGGGCACTTGTCGAGAAAGCCTGCAGGCGAGGGCTTTACAACGCAAAGGAGGAATTCGAAAAGCTCCCTGCGGATGTACAGGCGGCTGTTGGTGGGCCGGAGCAGCTGAAGGCATGGGCGGCGATGGATTCAGACACAGTCAACAGTGTGGTCGCATCGAACTTCCGAAAGACATACCGGGCAGTCAAGGCGAGGGAAAAGGAAAACGCACTGATGCCGCCGGAGATCAAGGCAATTTTGTCCGGCGTGGCAGACACGTTGAAAATAAGCGGCAAAAAGCCAAACAGAACGGAAACTCTGCCTCCGCCAAGGTTAGAGCCGATGATCATAGCAAAAAGCGAACAGAAGCCCACAGAAACGCCGCACAGGCAAAAATACGAGCCGCCATCTTCTGACGAGTGGGAAAGAAAGAGAGAGGCCGCGATGCGAAGGATGCAGGAGGGCAAATGACAAACATCTACGGAGAAAAGCTCGACAGCAACGGGTACGCACCGAGCATTTTGAATGAACGAAACGGTGAGTGTTTCGTATGCGGGAAGGGCGGAGACTTGGTACGGCACGAAATTTACTATGGAACGGCATACAGAAGCAGAAGTAAGGAACTCGGTTTGTGGATCAGCGTATGCCCGGAATGCCACGCAGCGATTCACGATAAGGTGGACGACATCGACAGACAGTTGAAAGAAATAGCCCAGATGAAAGCGATGCTACATTACGGATGGAGCACCCAGGAATTCAGAAACAGATTCGGAAAGAACTGGCTGTAAAGGCCAGAAATATAAAAAAACGGAGGCATACGATGGCAGACAGAATACTTGCGACGTGGAAAGCAGGAATGGAAAGCCTGTATCACGGAGCGGATGCACAGAAATGTGCAGATGAAATACTCGAAATAGGCGAAGAAGCAACGCCGGAGCAGATTGTCGAAAAGGCGAAGAATCAGCAAGCAGAACTTCATAAATGCTTTGAATGGGATGATCAGAAAGCCGCAGCGAAATACAGAATAGGCCAAGCGGTCAAACTAACTGCTAACCTGGTTTTCGTAAGAATGGAAGAGCAGATCAAGAAGCAGGAACCGGAAATCAGAGTGTTCCATAAACCGACAGGCTCAAGTGGATATAAGCCTTTGAACATCATCATCCAGAACAAGGATGAATACCAGGAACTTCTTAAACGAGCTTATGCGGAGTTACACGCCTTTAAAATCAAATATTCGAGTCTTCAGGAGCTTGATTATATTCTCAGCCTGATCCCGTGAGGGACCGAACGAAGAACAAAGAAAACTGAAAGAAAATTCATTACATTACACCACAGCAAAAGAAATCGCACTGCAATAAATCAAAGCAAATTACAGGCATCCTCCGGGGCTTGTTTAGTCCTGAATACATAACAGTACATTACACAAATAGCACAGAAAAACGCACATTAGGAAACTAAAAACCATTAAACGATAAGATAAAACAACAAAACGAAACGAAACAAACAAGCCTCAGAGGATGCCTGTAATAACCCGGTGCATTGATAAGGGCATGATCGCCCAAGAACACTTCAGATCAAAACATAACAGGGGAATAAAACGACTGAAATTATAGAACATGAAAAATAAGGAAACGAGATTACAGAACACTAAACAAAAGCAAAGAAAATCATGCTCTTACCAATGCATCGGGAATAAATAAAAAACGGAGGTACAAACAATGGCAAAAGACAAAAACGTGATCGAGATTGAGCAGATCGAAATCAAGACAGCAAGGGTGAAGATTGTCGGAGACACCGACCTCATCCTGAACAAGACCAACGCTCGATACGAGCGCGAGTGTGCGGCGGTTGCGGAAGGAAAAACGGTAACAAAAGAGCAGCCAAACGACTGGGAAGATATTCTGACCTCGGTACGCTGGGATAAGCCCTTCCCGGTTCCAACAACGGAGCTGAAAGAAGAACACTACGCATACATGATCCAGAACGCCAAGCCCTGCATTTCAGCATACGGACTTTACAAGAGCTTCGGAGATGCGGTGGTGCGGAATGAGATCGACACCTATGCCACCAAGATCAAGAATGCGGTGACTGTTCTCAGCAGCAACGACATGATCCCAATTGAGTTTTCGGAGGCAAGCATCATCGAAAAGCTAATGCCACTCAAGAAGGGTGGACATACGATGGCACGACTGAACAAGTTCTCCGGTTGGAGCGCAGAGTTCACGATCCGGTACACAGAGAACGTTTACCGCCTGAACAAGATTATCAACATCATCAACCTTGCAGGATTTGGACTCGGCATCGGAAGCGGAAGACCATCAGGCTTTGGAAGATACCACGTTGAAGATGTGAAATAAAGAGAGCCGCTCCCGAAGATACACCTCCGAGAGCGGCAAAGGGAGAACGAGCGTCCTCCAAATAAGTAACGAAAGGATTTTATCACATGACCAGAGAAAAAGCAATGGAAGAGTTGAAAATTTGGGGTGCGGAACCGCTACCTCACCAGCCGAGAAGAGAGCCAGTGAAAACAAGAATGAACCTCCGGCATTTCCTAACGGATCTGTCTGAGCAGGCTTTGAAGAGGTACGGGATCGCCGCTGCGCTACTTATTGCCTTGCTGATTTACGGATGGGCGATTGCAGCATGGACAGAGCACCGGGTTACAAAGGAAGTGACCGAGGCCGTCACGCTTGAGCTTCGCGGCGACTTCCAGCGTTACCTGGCAGAGCAGGAAAACGCACGAATGGCAGAAGGGCTTCTCGCCGGAGACGCCTCGAAACAGGCAGCAATGGAAGCAGAGGCAGACGCACTCGCAAAGCTCCTCTATGGTTACAGAAACAACAGCCTGCGAGACAGAAGAACATTGATCTGGTGTGTGCTCGCAAGGGTTGACAGCAAAGCATACCCGAACACGGTTGAAGCGGTAGTCGATCAGGCGCAACAGTGGATGTTTTACAGCGCAGAAAATCCGATTAGAGACGATGACCGGGAAATCGCTCTGGAGCAGTTACAGGCATGGCATGATGGCAGATATCCCGCCGGAGTTTCCTCGGACTTTGTGTACGCAGAATGGTCGGCACACGATATCGCCTTGAGAAACGAATACCAGACCGGCAGCATGACAAAATACTGGAGATACCCGGAATGAAACATTACGGAGACATAACGAAACTGAGCGGATACGACCTCCCGGTGGTCGATGTGATAGTGGGAGGGGCCCCATGTC
>Ga0247611_10011102_pt1 | contig 10441 bp, 9 predicted proteins | sample 177DNAGHGhighgp2_FD_192422 | JGI IMG/M metagenome (GOLD analysis project Ga0247611, IMG submission 192422) | Sheep rumen microbial communities from Palmerston North, Manawatu-Wanganui, New Zealand - 1770 DNA GHGhigh gp2 | ecosystem: Host-associated > Mammals > Digestive system > Stomach > Rumen ... | reverse complement strand
GTCTTCCCATTTTTTCACCTCCGCGCGATTCTTCTTAAGAAGAATATGTTTAAATTTATTATATAACAAAAAAAGTAGAGCAGTTTTTTATTAACTGTCTACTTTTATTATATCACTGCATTTTGAGTCTTTTTTATTATGTTATAATTTGAATATAAGGAAGTGTTTTTATGGATGATTCTATAGATAGAAAGGTACAATTCGTTGCTAATCTTTTAAAGGTACATGATAAAGCTTCAGGTGAACTTAAGAACTTATATTCTGGTCTTCCATTTAATTATAATGATGAAGCTATCCAAAAATTAATAAAAAAATCAAATGAATTATGCCTTAAATTTAAAAGCTTAGCTGAAAAAAAACATAAATCAAGTTTAGGATTAAAAATAGATAATTTAAAAAGATTAGAGATTTTAAGACAACTATTTTGTGGTAAATATATGGTTTGTGATGTTAGAAGTGGTATTAACTTAATTATTGGACTTGTTGATGCACCTTCTATGACATTCTTTAATTATGATGTTAAATTTAATCCTGCACTTGTAAAAATAGAAGCTGGCGTTGAAATAGCTCCTAAAGTAGAAATAGGTGAGTTTAAAGATTTAAAAGAATATGCTAACTCTGGCTTACCATATATAAATATCAAAAAAGATGTATGGTTAGGTTTAGGTGTAAAGGTTAAAAATAATGTTACTATTAATGAAAAAGTGGTTGTAGGTGCTGGAGGAATAGTTGAGGCTGATATAGAAAGTGAAAGTCTAGCCTTAGGGCGTCCGGCAAAAGTTAAAAGAAAAATCACAAGTGAAGAAAAAGAAAATAGATATGGTAAAGGTTCACCTTTTACAATAGATGAAGAAAATATATTATATGAGGCAGTTTCTAGATGGACTAAGCTTAAAAGAGTTAAATTTCATAATATACTTGAAGGTAATCAGTTTAATCTAATTGATTCAAAACTTATGAAATTATATAAGACTACTCATACTATATCTGAAGGATTAAACGCAAAGGATTTATCTTTTGAAGAAAGATTAAAAGGAATTGATTATTTATTTCCTTTAAAAGGAGAAAACTTTCAAGTAGGCCATAATTTGCATCTAGATATGATAGGCACATCAAAAATAGGAAATAATGTAATAATAGGTGATAATGTAACTATTGGAGGTAACTTAATAGTAGGAGATAATGTAGTTATAGGTAATAATACATCACTATTTGCTTCAGGGCATCCAATATATTCTAAAAGAAGAAAAATGATGTTTAAATTAAAAAAAGGTATTGTTCAAATAGGACAAAATGATTTAATTGTTATTAAAGATAATGTAAAAATAGGAAGTAATGTAATAATTACTCCTGGATCAGTAGTAGATAGAGATATCCCTGATAATGTAATTTTTTCAAAAGGGAAAATAATATAAAAAGTGTGTTATTATAAATATTGTAAAGTGTGTTTCCATACTTTGTTCTCCTTATTTTCTTTAAAAACAACCTCTATATTTGAGGTTGTTTTTGTTTTATATAGTATTTTTTTGAAAAGTATATAGTTTTGTTATATAATAAATATAGATTAAGCGATATGAAAGAAGTGATTTTTATGAATTATTTTTGTAAAAAATGCAAAAGTGAATTTAGCCTAGAAAAAGATGCAGCAGATATTTATTGTCCTTATTGTAGTTATCTAGCAAAATCTGATGATAGAAACAAATTTTATAAACAAGTAAAAGTAATAAAGCCAATTCTTACTAAAAAAGAATTTGTAATATCCCAATTAGAAAAAATGGCTACATTAGAAGATACTCCAAAAGATGTATTTGATAATTTAGACTATAATGTTCAAGAATTATATATGTTTTATGCTGTAAGAAAAGCTAAATATGTTAGTTCTTATGAAGCAACAGTTCAATTTATGGAAAAAGAAACTTTTACATATGATTCAGTAAGTATTTCAAAGGACGAGAATGGAAATAAAATAAAAACAACAAAGCCTGTTGAGGATACTAGAACTGTAAAGAAAGATAAAATAGTAAGTGATTTTTTAAGATTTGATGATTCAATAGTTATTAATTATAAAGGTGTAGAAGATAAAGATCTTGATATTATATCTAATTATAAAAATACCTTTGTAATTGATAATGAAGTAGAAGTCCCTATGAAGGTTGTAAGAACATTTCTAAATTATAGAAAAGAAAATGAAACGCAATTTGATGAAAGATGTAAGTCAAGATTAGATGTCTTAGCAAAAGAAAAGATTATTGATAGATATGGCAATTATGATAGATGCATGAATATTGAACTTAGTAATAAGGAAATTGAGCTAGGAGAATATGACATCTATTGTGTTACAAAATATGTATGGGAATATAAATATGATAATTCAAGTTATAAATTACAAAACTTATCATGCTTAAAACATACATTTGGAGAATATCCAAAAGATTTAAAAATAACTGATTTAATTAACGAGAAAAAAGAAGAAATAGATAATGAATCCAAAAAGTTATTAGATAGCATATATGCAACAATAGGTGTTATGGTGTTAATATTGGGAATTATTATTTATTTTGTTTCTACAAGTAAAGACAATGATTTTAAATCAAAAACATTCATTATTGTTTTTTTAGTTTGTTTCTTTGCTATTTTCGCTATTCCTATTTGCATTGTTGGGTACTTTAAAAACAAAAAGATCCTAAAGAAAAAAGAAGCAGTTGAAAAGAAGCTTAAAGAAGAAAAACAAGAGAAAAAGGATATAATGTGCATTAAGCAAACACAAAAGATTAAAAATGATGAATTCAAATTATAAACATTTAATATTTAATTCAGTATAAAATAATAAAAGTTAGTAGACAATTATTTAATGTTTACTAACTTTTTTCTAAACAAAATGTATAAAATCGAACCTTTTTTGGTTTACAGTATGACTATATTGTTGTATAATTTAAACGTATTAAACAACAAATTGTTTGATTTTAATTTTGCTTTCGCTTTTGCTGAATGCATTTTTGAAAATATTTTTTTATTTTTTTAAATTTTAAAACATACAAAAAACGGCTTAGTTTAGCCAGTTCAACAATATGTTTAGTAAAATCAAAATATTGTTTATACAATTTTTTGTTGAGTTGTGGTTTACTATAATTGAAATAAAACACAAAGGAGACTAAAAATATGGATTTTGGAAATAACATTAAAGAACTTAGAACAAAAAAAGGAATGACTCAAAAGGATCTAGCTAATGTATTAAATGTTACTGCGCAAGCTGTGTCACGTTGGGAGAATAATGAAGTTGAGCCATCTATTTCAACAATCAATCAAATGGCTGAATTGTTTGAATGTAGTATTGATGAATTATTTGGTAAAGCTAAAAAAGAAGAAATAAAAACTGATGATAATATTATTAATAATGTAGAAGAAGAAAAAGAAGAAAAAGTTATTCAAGTTAAGACTAATATTGCAATATGTAATAGATGTAACAAGCCTTTATATGAGCCAAATGAAATAAAAAGGATAGGGCATTCATCAACAACAGTATCTGGACATACAAGAACTACAAAAAATTATGATGAGATAGTTTGTGAGGATTGTTATAATAAGGAACAAGAAAAAAGAGCAGAATTAGAGAAAAATAGAAAAGAAAACTTAAAAAGACAAATGAAAAAAAGAAGAGTTGTTTCAATTGTTATTATGTCTTTAGTATTTATCTTTTTCTTAATAATAGGTATTATAGGAATTGCTAATAGCAATGGTAATAAAGATACAGTTATTGGTGGAGTATTCTTTATTTGCCTTGGAATATTTGGTTCACTATTTGCAGGAAGCTTAATTTTAGGAAATAACTTTATTGGTGATTTATGGCTTACTGTTTCATCATGGGGCTTTGTAAAATTCCCTGGTATAATATTTACACTTGATTTAGGTGGATTAAAGTTTTTGATCTTCTGTAAGGTGTTATTCTGGATACTTGGTATAATTATTGCTTTAATTGCTGAAATATTTGCTACAGCATTATGTTTAGTTTTAAGCGTTATATCTTACCCTATAGCACTTTATAGAAATTTAAAAGGAATAGAAATAGATGATTAATTAGGAGGAGAAAAATGAAAATTAGAAAAATTATTTGCAGTGTAGCAACAGTTGCAGTATTTGCCCTACTTGCTACAAGTTGTGGGAAAAGCTCTACAACTAAAAAACCTAGTGGTAAAACCACAGGAAGTATAGTTACTACAAAGGATAGTAAAACAACAAAGAAAGTAACTACTCAAAAATCTACTACACAAAGTGGAGGAAACTATTCAAAAGAGGAAATTGAATTTAAATCAACTGATAATGATAAGGCATCTATTTGTGCTAGAGCACTTGAAGCATTTAATAAAGTTTATAATGAAGCTGTTCCAAGATTAGATAGTTCAGTTGATTCAGCTTTAGAAGTAATGTATAAAAGAATACTTAATATATATGATGATGTTGATGGCTCTATTGATGAAATGAAACAAGCTTTAAATGGCTATTATAAGACATTTAATCAAAATATTGAATTACTTAAGCAAAAGCCAACTACAATAGAAGCAAAAAAAGAACAAGCTTTAAATATTATAAATATTATAAAAGAGGATTTAAAAGATGTCGTAAAGCCTGTTACTATGATTTATATTAATCAGTCAGTTGACGAGGCAATAGATTATATAAATAAAAATGGTTCATCAATGGATTCTATAAATTTTGAGTTAGGCTTTTTATTAAGTGACTTTGAAGATCATGCCAAAATTATTCTATCGGATGCATTAGAATCACAAATAGAAACATTAATAGAAAATATTACTGAAGCAAAACTAAAGTTAGATAAAATGACTTATATTGATGATGATTTTGATGATTATGAAGAAGAAATTAATGATTTAATATATTTATTAGCATCTACTATAGATGATGATGATTTTGCTGAAAATGTTGAAATGTATTATGATTATGCAATAGAATTATATAATGAATTTGGAAATATTATTTCTCTTTCATTAGATAGATTGAAAGAATATGGTTTAAGAACAATTGAAAATAGTTATAAAAATTGCTTTGAAAAATATAAAGAATTTACAGATTTATGTTCAAGTCTTACTACATATATTAATTCAGCAAAAACTGCTGTTAATAATATAGAAACTGCTGATATTTTCCCATCTACTTTTAACATGATTAAAAACGATCTTTCCGAAAACATAGAATCTGCTTTAGATGCTAAAGCAAATGCTTTAAAAGAAGCATTAATTAGTGAAATAAATAGTAAGTATAATGCATTAAGCGAAAAGATTGATATTGCAAGTATTAAAACAAATTTAGAGAATAGTATTACTTTTTTGAAAAATGAAATAAATAATAGTGCGTCATTAAGTTTAGATAATTATCTAAGCAAAGTTGATAGTTTTAAGAGTAATTTGGCTGAGTATTTAAAAGATGCTACTGATGAATATATTGGCACTATGATTCATGAATTTAATGAATTAATAGAAGAATATGGAGATAAATTATCATCTTATATATCAGATAAAGATGTAAAGGATGCATTAGATGAATTTATTTCTACATATAGTGAAAAGATTAGTGATATAGAAACTATTGATGATGTAATTGATTTTAAAACAAATACATTACCTGATATGGAAGAAGATTTTGCTGATATAGTAGCTATTATAGTTAATAAAGCAAAAGCTACAATAACTACTACAATTGAAGAAGCAAAATCAGCAGCTTTAGCTAAATTATCTGATAGTGAATTAATTGCTAAAATTAATACAGCTTATTCTACATTTACTGAAGCATTAGGTAACATTAAAGATTTAGAAACATATGCTAGTGAATTAGAAGAAGCAGCAGAAACAGCTATAACTAATTTCAAGAAAGTAATAGCAGAAAGTATTGCTGATTTTAGACTTCAAGCAGAACTATTTGTTGGTTATATTACAACAGTAGAAGAAGTATCAACATTTGATTATATACCTGATGCTATGAAATATAGTAGTAATTTAGCAAATCCAAGTTCCATTAATTATGATTTCACAAACTTTGTTAATGTTAGTGATATTAACTATGGTGGATTTGGTGAACAATGGAATATGGTTACTGAAAACTTAATGGATGCTGATAAGATGTTATCAGTAATCAATAAAGCCAATTCATTTATCCAAGTATGCTGTAATACATTAGTTAATTATTATGGATCTGATACTTGTGATGAAATTAATTATTCAATTGACAATGATAACTATCAAGCAAGTGTAGAATTAGCTAGTTTAACAGGACCATTTGTATTAACATTTAAACTTAAAAAAGGTATAACAATCCCATTATTTGGTAGTGTTACTCCTGAAATAACTTATACTATAACAACAACAAAAACAATAATATCTGTTAAGTTATCTGAAACTAATAAGCTACGTTATGAAAAAGATGACGATCATCTAATAGTTGCACTTGAATATGGTATTGCTGCAGGAAATAGAACATCTTATATTTCATTTGAAAAGAAGAGTGATGGCTCTACAGAAGGTCATTTATATGAATACTTAACACTTAAAGGAAAAGATTGTGTTAACTCATGTGCTGATTTCTATATTACTGATGAGTATGTATCTGCTATAGGAAATAAAGCAAGCGGTATAACTGGAATGGATTGCTATATTTGTGAAGTATATAATACAAGTGAAGGAAAACTACTTGGATATGAAGTAAGAGAAGAAAAATCATTAGCAAGCTTTGATACTTTATGGTTTAACTTAAGCGATGTATCTGGATTTACTAATGTAAAAGTAACTGAAGATGGTGTATATGTTAATGATTCTGAGACAGTATTTAAAGTTAAGAAGAATTTAACAACAAGAAGATATGATATTGAACTTAGAAAGAGATATTTCTTTGAATATAATGAAGAAACAAAAGAATATATTCAACATGAAGTAGAAATCCCTATGTTATTTATCCAAGAAGATAATTTTGATACATATTCTGAAGATGTTACAAACAGTAACTCATACATTACATCATCAAGTGTAATATTGGATGAAGATGATTTAAATGAAATTAAATCTGATTATGATGCTTTTGTACCAGAATTTAAAACAAATAAAGAATTAATAGATAGTGATTATATCGTTGAATTTATTGATGGTGAATAATTGAATAATAAATAGAGTGCTAGAGAAGTCTAGCACTTTTTTGCATAATATATTTGTATACATATTTTATTAAAAAAGTACCAATTAACAATATTTTTATTAGTTTCTAAAAGAGTGGGCATCTCTGTTTATTTAACTAATTGCATTGTTAAATAGCATTTTATATTTTTGTGTGATACAATATATTTAAAGAGTTACATTATGTATTACAAAGAATTAATAAAAGAAGGATATCATTTGTCAAAATGTTTTATTAAGGAAAAAATAGAAATTGATAGTTATGCTTACTATAGTTTATTCTTTTATTGATAAAACTATGTTATTTTAAAGCAAAGGATGTACATCATATTGTAGTTATGTGTGTTGCGACAAAAGTGAGTCTTGTAAGAAACATTGTTGTCACTTGTTTAAATTGTTAGAATAACGTGTAATGGTTTGATCTTACGCATTAATTATTGGAGGAAAAATGGAATCGAAAAAAGAAAACATGAATTTTCATACGTCAATGTACAATATATTTTTTCAAAAGGATAATTTTTATTATGTTTTTAATACTCATAAAGGAAATTTGATTACTTTGGACAGGTTTGTTTATGATAATCTAAAGAATGGAGAACTACTCTCTATTCCTAATGATATTTTTTCTAAATTATTAAAACTAGGATTTGTTAGTTGTGAAAAGAACGAATTTAAACAAGTTCTTAAGGAAAATATAGATTTTATAAATAATAGTAAGATGTTTAGCATCCTAATTTCACCAACATTAAAATGCAATGCTTCTTGTAGTTATTGCTTTGAAAAAGGAGCAAAAGTGGAAGATATGGATTTTATAACAGCTGATAATGTTATAAAATATATCGAATCAAATTATAAAAATAATCTCCATATTACGTGGTTTGGAGGAGAGCCGCTTTTAGGAACAACGATTATCAATTATATATCTTTAAAATTAACGGAAAGAAATATAAAATATAAGTCGAGCATTATTACTAATGGTTTTTTGTTGGATGAATACATAGATAATTTTAAATCATGGAATATTAATAATATACAAATTACATTAGATGGGCTTTTTGAAAAATATGATTCAATAAAGCAATTAGGCATTAATGGTTTTTCTAGAGTTATATCAAATATAGAATTAGCCATAAAACAAGGACTAAAAGTAAGCATAAGGGTTAATTATGATGCTTCTAAATTTGCAATTGAAGATCTTGACATAGTTGATTTTTTATATGATAAATTTAAAAATGGAATAAATATATATTTTCATGATATAGTTGGCGAAGAATACAAAACTCCAAATGAAGTAGACGAAAATCCGTTGATAGCAATTTATGAAAAACTATTTGATTATGGTTATGTCAAGAATATAAAAGATATGAGAATTAAGAGGACTTATCGAGCATGTGGAATGAACCATGCAAATTATATTAATGTTTCGCCCAATGGAAATGCTACAAAATGTGAGCACTTCGTAGGAAAAAAAAGCATCTTTGATATAGGAAATTTAAATGATAATAGTCTCAATACGAGCAGAAAGTTTCCTATTGTGCGAAAAGAGTGTTCAACTTGTGTTGCGTTCCCTATTTGTGGAGGAGGATGTTATTCTAACCATTTGGCAAGGAAACAGGGAGGATGTTTCCGATTTCGAGATAACATTAGTCAGTTTTTACTATTATACTTAAAAAAAGGAGGGAAATAATGGATATCTTATTATTAAATTTTGATTTGAATGATAAAAACACAAACAATTATGAAGATACTTGCGAATGTGTTTATGATAGCGAATGTTTTTGTGATATACCTTGCGATTGTGAATATAATTGCTATTCTGATAATGATTGTACACAAGATACATATCGATAATTAATTTTATGAAGTAAAAAAAAGAAGGAGTTTTGCACTAGTCAATAGTTAGTAGACACAAAAAAAGTATTTATTTATAATTTAGCTCTGTCCTGTATTGGACAGGGCTTTTATATTTGTTCCTATAAGCTAATCTTTGTTCATTAAAATATTTTATGAATTCTTTTATTACTTTATGAACGTTATCAGTATTCTTTAAATTAAAATCAATAAACAGTTCGTTCTTAATCCAACCATTAACCGCTTCAATAATTGGATTATCTGTTGGAGTTGCTGCTCGACTCATTGAACGTATTATGTTATAATCTTTATGGACATTTGCGTATGCCCTGGAGGAATATATTACACCTTGATCGGAATGGACAATCGTCTCGAGGTTTTTATATCCTCTTTTTATTTTGGCTTTTAATAATTTCTTAAGTGCTCTTATATGACTAACTGGATCTGAGCCATGTTTTGATAAGGCTAAATCATATGTTATTATTTCAAGATTAAACACATCAATATAGAGTGTTAAATCATATGGTTTATTATGATTATAAAATATGGTTGTATCTGTACATATTTTTTCAAATGGTCTTGTTGCTTTCCAATTAGTCCATATTAAATTTGGATATATAATACTCTCTTCACCTTTATTCTTTTTCGCCTTTTTTCGCGCCATTGAGCGAATATTCATATTCTTACAGCACTTGTGACATAAATTATTTGTGATATCCCACCCTATATCTTGCCTTATTTGACTTGCTATATGCGCATATCCCCATGTTTTATGAGTTTTGTGATATTCTTTGATAATATTACTTAAAATTATTCTATCTTGTTCATATCTATTTAGCTTGCCTTTTCTCTTTAGCCATTTATAATATCCGCTCCTAGAAACATTCATAGTAAGACATAGTATTTTAATACTATAATCAACACTTAATGATTCAATTATTTCATACTCTTTTCTTATTATTTCTTTCGTTTTGCTAGATCCGCCTCCTTTGTTGTGTAACCTTTTTTTAATCGTTCATTCTCGATTCTAAGTAATAAATTTTCGTATTCAAGTCTCTCGATTTCAGATAATTCTTTTTTGCTTGAATATTTGGCTAATTGATTTCCTGGCTTACGCTTATTCTCTAATGCTTCAATTCCACCATCTAAATATTGATGAACCCATCTGATAAGTGTTCCTGAATTAATTCCTGTTTCTTTTGAAACTGATTCTGATGATTTTTTGTTTTCAAGAATTGGTGTAATAATTCCATATTTTTCTTTAGCTGTATAAAATCTATATGTTGATTTGCTTCCTTTTGGCCTTCCCATATTTTCACCTCCGCGATTCTTCCTAGGAAGAAGTTAATATTATTATAAAATAAAAAATGTCCGAAGACACTTTTTTTGTGTCTACGAACATTTTACTACTTCAA
>Ga0247611_10011101_pt1 | contig 10441 bp, 9 predicted proteins | sample 177DNAGHGhighgp2_FD_192422 | JGI IMG/M metagenome (GOLD analysis project Ga0247611, IMG submission 192422) | Sheep rumen microbial communities from Palmerston North, Manawatu-Wanganui, New Zealand - 1770 DNA GHGhigh gp2 | ecosystem: Host-associated > Mammals > Digestive system > Stomach > Rumen ... | reverse complement strand
GGTAAAAGCCGGCATTCCCAGTTCCTTTGCGACAGCTTTCAGTTCGTTGAGCGTCTTTCCCAGTAATTTCCCTTTGTTGTCAGACATCCTTTCGTTAATGTTTCAAATGGCAAAGTTACGAAAAAACGAGAGAAATGAAAAAGAAAAAGACATTTTTCTTTTTCATTTCCGAGTGCCAGTAACTTCGGTGGAGCCAAAGTTACGAAAAAACGATAAAAATGCAAAAGGAAAGCCCGCTTTTCTTTCTTTTAAAAAAAAGATGTATCTTTGTACTATCCTAAACATGATGATTATGCCTAACAAGAATATCTTTGTTGGATTTGGGCTGCACTCAGAGTTCGTCAGTCTGATTTATCGGGAGTTGATGAAGCGTGAGTTCCTGACTTATGCCGATGTGCTTGCATTATACTATGGTAGGCCGAAAGGATATTACAATAGAATAGCATGCAATAGCGAAGCGGGCTATGGCGAACTGAAGAAAGCTTTTCCCGATGTGCTTAGGGCGTTGGAAAAGGCTAGCCCCGGGTGTATAGTAGATAACGGCAAAAGCAAAGGCAAGGCATATCGGTATGTCGGAAAAGATGACGACCCGTTGGCTGAAGAACGCAAGGCAGTGGTTCAGAAATCGGTTGAGGACTATGTGGAGTTCTGTAAAGCCTCAGCTGGTATCTTACCGGCGACATGGTTTTCATCGTTCTTTGAGAATACGCAACTGTTGCTTGATGTCAATAGGGATGTCGAGACGGGCGATAAGCATATTAGTGCAGGATTAGAGCAGAACCTGAAGAATATAGATCTGTTACCCGTTTTCCATAAAGCCATCACAGACCATCAGGTGCTTCGCTTCTCTTATCAGCGGTTCGGACAAGAACCCTTCACGCTTACTTTTCATCCTCAGTACCTCAAAGAGTATAATGGTCGCTGGTTTGTCTTTGGTGATGCCGACCGTGAACCCTTTAAGGCATACAATGTGCCTTTAGACAGAATCGTTGGTGAACTTACCATAGCAGATGATGTGGAATATATTCCCGCTCCCAAAGGCTTCTATAAGCAATTCTTTAATAATATAGTAGGTGTAACCCACGAAAAAGAAGCCAAGGTTGAAAAAGTCGTCATTCGCACGAAGACAGAATACCAGCATGGACTTCTGATCACCAAGCCGTTTCATCATTCTCTAAAGGAGACGCAGCCCTATGGGGAGCATCCAGATGGAACCTACGGTGAAGTGACGCTGACCGTTGAGCCCAACCGCGAACTTCGTGGAAGGATTCTTCTCTATGGTGAAAATCTTGAAGTGGTTAGTCCTCAGTCATTGCGAGAGCAAATCAAGGAGATTGTTCGAAAGCAGATGGAGCAATATGATTTATATTGAATCCTCCTGACCATTCTTCATTCCTCGGAGGTCACAATGATATTTCTGTCGGAACTCTATCTTTGCTTTCTCCATCATGGGATTTGACCTATTTGACGGGAAGGACTGTGCAACGATTCTTGCCCTTAACTCCTTGTTGGTATGATGCTTGAAAAGTGGATTATCCAAACAAGCTTTCAACTGTTCTATTCCATTTGCCACATCTACACCTTTTAATTCAACAAAGATTTCTGCCCAGTCATCTTTTGCTTTCTCAACAAGCACAAGTTTATCACAACGCTTACCATTGGATATGATATAACCGTCTACTTGAAAGACAGCAGACTGCCTTTGCCCGCTGATATTGAGATGATAACGCTTGCCTAGTTCTGAAGTAGCAAGAATCTTACGTACGCACAATTCTTGCTCTGGCATAAAATGAGATGTTTTAAGAGAAGAATACGTGTTCTCAGCCATAGATAAACTCGTTAACTTTCGAAATCCGCTCTTCTACCCAGTCAGATACGCCATCCAACTCTGTGCCACTAATCATTGGAAGTTCTGAGTCAATTATATTCACAAAAGCTCCGTTATCATTAATGAAATAAGCAGAATAGTTTTCCGATGGCATGTAACATTTGTAATTAACAAAATCATCAACTCCCTTGATTTGTTTCTTCCAATGCAGGTCTTGTAATTTTGCTTCTGCCATCAGCACATTGATTACAGATAAGATGTAAGGGCTATGAGTTGTCATAACAACAGAACTATGACAATTACCTTTGTTATTTCCGTTTGCTCTTACCAAGTGCTCGATAATGTTGAGAATCAAATCCTTCTGAGACTCTGGGTATAGGTTTTGCTCTGGCTCCTCAATAAAGAACTGAACAGACTGGTAATAAGCTTTCCTTACTTTATTTGGGATAGAATTCTGATCTATATCATTTTCCTTCATTTCATCAAAGATGTGCCTCCAGTCATGTTTGCTGATACTGGCACGATTTCCAACAACGGCACTGTATCTGTCTATCATCACCTCAATAGGCATAGCTGATTGTACGCCACTTGAAGCATAGAATACCGGCAGTTTCTTTCCATTCTGACTCAAATAGATAAGATCGGCTCCACCATCATTGTAATATCGGATGTTGCGAGCAACAGAGAGTCGCAGAGCGTTCTTCGTGCTATAATAATCTTTTACTTCATCCCATTCTAACAGATAGTTTAGTAGTACATCCAACTCCGTGGATTTATATGATTTATCCAAATTCTTGACGGCTGAAATCAAGTTACGTTCAGAAGGGATAAAACAGAGTTTCGTGTTATATCTTCTGTCCTCGTAATCTTCCTTACGAGTAATCACGGCATCAACCTCATTGCCTTTCTGTTCTATAGTGATATAGTCACCATCATATTTTATGTAGCTATCTGATGAGAAGAAATCTGAATTGAATCGATGAAATGTCATCAGACTATCAAGAAACAACAAATCTTTACCATAATCTTTGGCACTATTATCATCATCGACCATAAGCGTTTTCTCTATCCAACGACAATGACATAGTACCTTCATAAAGGTACTCTTACCAGAACTCTGTTTGCCGATGATAAGCAACAGGCTATTCAAAACTATTTTACCTGTGTCCCTCAGGGGACCTACATTTTTGATATGTATTGTTGCCATTGATGATGATTTATGTGATGCAAAGATACATTTTTATTTTGAACTATGGTAAGGATTTGACCCTCAAAATGATAATTTGCTCTCTTTTTATAAGTTTTGTCTCAATAATTTAATAACTAATGTGTATCTTTGCACTATCTGAAAACCGTATATATGTTAGGGTAAACACCTCTATTTTGACAACCTCATTATCAAAAATCGGTTCCACGGAGAACGGAACCGTTCGTGAGAGTGATTTCCTTGCAGCAATCAGAAATCGGTTGTACCTTTGCAATGCATTTGAGATACAGGTGCAGAACTTAGAGTACTAACAAAAACACAAAAGAGTATGCGTACAGCAAACAACAACTTCACAGTAGAGGCACTCGTTGCCAAGTATCGTAATTATGTTAAGGAGCATTGTCCTAAATCCTATAGTGTATGTGAAGGAAATGACGGGAATTTGGTAGAGTTGTTTACCCCAATATCGCCTGATGCTAATGCGGATGAACAGTTGATCGTTTCCCTTTATTCTTCTGTGGCTGGTGATAATGCGGACAAGCAAATATTATCTGTTTTGGCAAAATATGCAGATAAATATCAAAAAGAAGCTTTGGGGGAAAAAGAATTTGAATTCCTTTGCAAGAATTTCAAAGAAGCTATTTCTTATGAGTTCTCTCACAGGAACTGGTTTGGAGGCATTCTCGCAGGAAACATTGTTCCTTCTCAAATTCTAAAAATAATTGAGGGAATGTCTGAAGCAAAAGAAGGACAAACTGTATTCGTGGCAGATGCTGGATGCTGCGATGTTGCGATGTTGTTTCCTGGATGCAACATAAAAGGTTTCACAGGCTATTGCGGGGCAAATATGTATTATGATGAGGTTTGGGCTTTGGGGCAAATACGACTTTATGCAGCAGGGATAAGATCTGAGATTGTTCCTGGCTCATTTGATGAAGAAAACGACAAGTATACATACACTCTTCCTGAAAAGGGTTGTGTTGATATTGTCATTTGTGGAACCATGTGGGCTTCTGAATGCGATGATATTCAGCAGTTATATGATTTGCTGAAACCGGATGGAACAATGTTTTGGTTTTCGGGCAAGGAAAGCATGGTAGGAGATGGTAAAAATAAGAATCTTCGTGAACAAATTGTTAACGAAAAAGCCATACACGCAATTGCATCGTTTGAGTATGACTCTATTGGAATAGCAGCAGAAGTAATCCTTGCGTACATAAGAAGAATTGCAAATAGTACCGTACAAATAATAAACGTAAAAAGAGGCGCTTCAATAGAGGTGAAGCCAGAAGAGTTGGACAGTGACATCCTTTGGCCAAGTTTCTATATGGCAAATCGTCCAGCTGAAGGAAAGCCGCTTTCATCCATTGTCGAACTTGCTAACAATGAGCGTTTGGCAAAGTTCGAAAAGGGAAAGGGACGTGTTTTTCCTGAAGAAGCAAAGGATATGCTTTTGGTGTTACCAAACCATCTTGTTGAAAGCTATAAGGATGCTAACCTTTGGGGTAAGTCCGTCTGTTATGTAAATGACTTCTTTGAAAAAATAGAAGGGGTTAGGTCCCTTATCGCAAAACAGCCATGTATCCTTCTGTGTGGAAGTTCTGACAAACTGAAAATAGGCTTTACAGAAAAAGTACCTAGCAAGGGGTTTGCCTATCGGGCTGATTGCTGTCTGATTCCTAAAAAAGGAATTGACATTCGTTATGTGGCAGCCTTGCTACTTCTACCTACAGTAGCAGAGCAAATTTTGACAATCTGTGATGGAAGCATTGAAGAACACACCTTTTCGTTTATTATGGATAAAATCATTGTGCCTGAACACGATGAGAAAGAACAACTGCGTTTCCTTGCTGATGCTAATTATGAGGCACTGAAATCTTCACAAATAGAACTTAAACAAGAGAGTGAGTTTTACAGGCAGGCTGTGCGAATGCGTAAACATGCCCTAACACAATCTCTCTCTGCTATCGAGGCAATGTTCTACTCGTTAAATTCATTTCGTGAGAAACATGATGCGCTTCATAACGAAGATATCATTTCACGTGTAAAAAAGATTTCAGTCCAAGAGGCATTTGAGTTCATCGCTCAAAGCCTTAAAGACATGATGCCAGCATTGGAGCATATTGCAGCTGTAGAGTACTCTTTTGGTAAACCTGAATGGATAGACCCTGAGAAATTCATAGAGGAGTTTATTCAGAATAACGAGAAGGGATGGCTGAACTTCAAGCCAATTACGACTTGGAAACAAGGCCATAATCTGGCTATCCAGGATGTTAAGGATCCATCCTCAGGAGAAATAATTCTTCGAAAGGGGGACTCCATTGATCAGTTCCTATTCCCGAAAGATGCATTGGAACGTGTATTCAATAACATCATATCCAATGCAAAGGCACATGGTTTTAAAGATAAATCACGTAATGATTATCAACTTAGATTCTCATGGCGTATGGATGGTTTGGCCTTGATTGTTGAGATAGAAAATAATGGTTCACCTATCCCCAATGATCGGGATACTGCATCCTTATTAGAATATGGTGTCTCAACCGACCTTCATAACGATGGTCATAATGGCATTGGATGCAATGAAATAGATGACATCATGCAAAGATATGAAGGAAAGGTGGAAATCGTTTCTTTACCAAATGACGAGTTCCCTGTAAAATATTTATTAACCTTTAATCGTTCAAACACTGTTAGAACATTTTAAACTGTAAAGGTATGAAATCATACGACTTAATACAAGTCTTATGGGTTGAAGATGACCCAAAAGTAACAAAGGCATATCCGCTAAAAGCTGAAAGTTTTGATTTGGAATTGGTACCCTATTCATATTGGGACGAGGCAAAAGCTGCATTAGAGAATGAGTTTGATCGTTGGTCAGCAATCATTCTCGATGCTAAATGTAAGTATCACAAAGATAGTAATGATAATGCAGTGGTGTTCTTACGAGAGGCGTTAAAAGACATTTCTGTTACTTGTAAAGATAAAGGGCGCGTTATCCCTTGGTATGTCCTGACTGGAGGTGATACTTCTGAGGTTTCAGACTCAATTAACGATGAACGCATGAAATGGGATTCAGACTGGACAAAGGGGGCAAACAAGAAGTATTATTCAAAAAATGTGGATAACGAAATTCTTTACCATAGAATCAAGTGTCATGCCCAAAAGTCTCCTCGTATCCAGATACAAGAAATGTATCGAGATGTTTTTGATGCAATAGAAAAGTGTTCAATTGATGATGAGGGATATAACGCATTGGAGGATTTGCTTGTACCTATTCATTTCCCGGACCAAATAGAGGCTAATGATTATAATGACAAGTTTGTAAAGGCGCGTTCTGTTCTCGAATACATATTTCGTTCTATGTCGGATCATGGAATGCTCCCTAACTGGGGAAGACAAATTAATTTGCAATGGTCAAGCTGCTTGTTATCTGGAATGCCTGCAACAAAAATTAAAGACGGAAAAGAAATTGTTGTAATAGAGAGTAAGAAACAGGTTTTACCTCCAGTCTTGAAAAAAGTGATGAAGGAAATGGTGAGAATTATTCCTGCTTTTTGTCATTCCGATAATAAAGAGGAAAATGAAATAAAGAAGGAAGAATATCTAAAAGATGTTGATAATTCCTCATTCCTGTTGAAAAGTTTCACTTTCCAGTTATGTGATATCATTCTTTGGTATCGTAATTATCTGCAAGAACATCCTGATGAGGAATTGAACGCTTTGGAATGGGAAGATAAGAGAAAACAATAAACGGTTCCATGTAGAACATGTTGTTTCTGAAGTCTAAGTGTATCGTTTACGTGGTCTAAGTGTATCGTTTGCGAGGCGGAAATGGCATATTTGCGAATGTTGCCTTTCCCACTTATGAAAGATATGAAGGATATGAAGGATAGAATAGTAACTTTTGCATAAAGGAAAAACATTTAGTCTCGGGGTAAATAATTTCCTATAAGGAAAGTCGCTTTTTGTTCTTTCATATCTTTCATATCCTTCATAATTGTTCATCAGAAAGGCAGCTCCGCCCCTTGCAATCGTCTTACGTCGAACTCATGTATAGAAATGGTTCCACATAGAACGGAACCGATGTCCCGATAACAATTCTTTATTACCCGAAGAAAAGTGTATATCTTTGCAGCATCAATCATCGATACCACCTCGAGATTGATGCTGCAAAAGTTTATAGGTGGGAACGAAAGCGGAGACTATGCAAAACACCAGAGAATCGGTACTTGACAAAGAAAACAAACAGCAGATGCTCGCTTACGAGCTGATTGCCAACACCAACAGCAGCTTCTTCCTGACAGGACGGGCTGGAACAGGTAAGACAACCTTTCTTCGCAATGTGCAGAAGATGGTGGACAAGCAGTTTATCACACTGGCGCCTACCGGTGTGGCTGCTATCCTGGCAGGTGGTGACACCATCCACTCGTTCTTCGGCTTGCCGATGGATGTCTGCTTGCCTGGCACGATGGGCAAGATGAATGAGGCGAGAATCCTGACGCTGATTCATACGGACACCATTATTATTGATGAAGTATCGATGGTACGGTGTGACATCATCGATGCCATCGACTACACGATGCGTAAAGTGCTGCGCTCCATGCAGCCGTTCGGCGGTAAGCAGGTGATCTTTGTGGGTGACATGTTCCAATTGCCGCCTGTGGTGAAACAAGGTGCAGAGCGTGAACTGATGCACGACTTCTACCACACAAACGATTTCTTCTTCTACAAGTCCGACGTCATCAAGCGGATGAGGCTGGTGAAGGTCGAGTTTCAAAAGGTGTATCGGCAGGAAGACAGGGACTTCCTGCGTATCTTGGAGAATGTGCGTCTGAACAAGACGACACCTGAAAACCTGATGCATCTCAACAAACGTGTCGGTCAGCCGACAAAGAAGGATGGGGCGGTGATTACTCTGGCTTCGCTCAACAAGACTGCCGACGCCATTAATCAGCAGCGATTAGCAGAGATTGAGGCTGAGGAGTACACCTACGAAGGAACGGTACAGGGGAAGTTTGAGGAGAAGCGTTTCCCTGTGGATATGAGTCTAAAGCTGAAAGTGGGGGCACAGGTGATGTTCACCCGCAACGATCAGCAAAAGCGTTGGGTGAACGGAACCATCGGCACGGTGACTAAGTTGACGAAGGACGAGATACAGGTGACTACAGAAGGTGGCGAAGCCTACGTGGTGCCAAACTGCTCTTGGGAGTCGTTCAGCTATGAGTATGACAAGGAGGAGCGAAAAATGAAGAAGGAACTGATGGGTACTTTTACCCAGTATCCGCTCCGACTGGCTTGGGCTATCACGGTACATAAGAGTCAGGGCATGACTTTCGACAAGATGTATCTTGACCTTAGCCGGGGCATGTTTGCAGCTGGACAGCTCTATGTAGCCCTGAGCCGTGTTCGTTCGCTTAGTGGTCTGTATCTTTCTCGTCCCATCATTCCTCAGTATGCGCATACGAGTCGTGAGGTGTTGGCATACGCCAATGGCTACAACGATGAGCGGGTCATCAATAGTGAGATAGAAAGTGGTAAGGCAGTGTATCAGTTGCTGGCTCATCATGACTACGATGAGGCTGCCCGTCAATACCTGTTGCTGGTGCAGAAGAAGGCAGAGGCTGGCGACATCAAGGAGGCAATGCAGCAGGCTAAGCGGTTCCTCGATACGGTGATCTGTGACGATGGTCTCTATGGATGCATAGGCAATGTGTCTGCGGAACTGAAAATGGCTGACCATTGGGCACCCAAGTTCCTTGTTGCCTTGCTAAGCCTCTATGCCGGTGAGTACGAACAGGCATTGGCATACGCCGATAGTGTGTTAGCATTGCATCAGTGCCAGGAGGCTCTCTACGTGAAATCGCGTTGTCTGGCAAAGCTTGAGCGCTATCAGGAGGCCGATGCTGTAAACGTACTGATGGGCGATGTGTTCGACATGGCGACGCCGGACGCAAAGGTTCTCTACATGATTGCCATGCTCAACGAACTGCATATTGGAGACAACGGCCTGAATCTGATGCAGGAACTGATCAAGGAAAAGCCGAAGTACGATAAGGGTATCTTGTCGTTACGCAACCTGATGAAGCGCAAAGGATTGGTGCTTGTGAAGACATCGGATGTACAACGGGAGTTGGTGGATGACTTCAACGGCGACATGTCCGATGAAGTGTTCGCGCAGAAGTTGAAGACGGCGCGAGAGAAGGCTCCAAAGGCAGTAGAGCACCTGCTTCGACTGATAAAGAAACAGGAATTCTCTGCGGAATAATCCTCAACTCTTTTTCCCACAGGTCATGACGTTTCACTATTCCAAGTCGCATAAATGAGGGTTTAGGATGTGGATGAATGTGGTGTTTTTCATGTCAAAGAACTTGACAAAAACTTGTCGGGGAAAAGTGGTGAAAGAGAGGTTAAAATGTGTAAAAACCGATTCTTCATTCTTTATTCTTCATTCTTCATTTTGCGAAAGATTAGGTTTGGCAGCACGAAAGGTAAGGTTTGACCGCGCCAAAGGTTATGTTTCATCGCATGAAAGATAACCTTTCACACGACGAAAGGTAAGCTTTCGCACACCAAAAGCTTACCTCTTGCAAATTTGTATTTTGTAAACCGCTCGTTTACAGATTGATAATTGCGTAACCGTATGTCAATCAACGAGTTACCAAAAACCTCGGAAAATGGCGTTTTTTTGACCGAGTGACTCTTTCGTTTGCTTTGATGCCCTTAATTTGGGGTCAAAATTCGAATATTATTTGACAAAAGTTCGTTTTGCCGAATAGCAGATTCGGCAGCATTAAGCATGGGCATTTGTAATGTCCAGCATTATAAGAACATTGTAAAAGGGAAGAATATTGGGATACCCGATTCAAAGAAATGATGTCAGCGATATCATACAATGATAGCCAGCAAAATGGTGCAAAATGTATCAGATAGGGGCAATTGGCAAAGACGATGCCGTTTGGCATCAGACAATGGTAGCCAGCCATACAGAAAAGCCTTTAGGTTTTTCGAAATGGCTGGAAAGGAAATGCCCCCCAATAATATAAGCCTGCCTTTATGGTAGGCGACATGAGCAGCCCTTGTCCCTTACCTATCGGCAAGGTTCCCGGTTTGGATGTCGTTCTTCCCAGCCATTTCGCAGTCCCCAAGGGGACAACTGTATGGCTGGCTACCTTTGTCTAATGCCTACGGCATTTCTTTTCTCATAATGCTACCCTTACCTAATTGTCCTCACGGCATTTCTTCCGTTGCGACACAACACAAATCTAATGGCTAATTTGAGGCGGATGAAAAAAGATTCTCAAATAATTGGATTTCGTTCGTTTATTCCGGTGAATATTCGTAACTTTGTCACTCAATCTTATCGTTCAGGAATGGACAGAGAGCATGGCGTCTCTTGTAAAACG
>Ga0247611_10011100_pt1 | contig 10443 bp, 11 predicted proteins | sample 177DNAGHGhighgp2_FD_192422 | JGI IMG/M metagenome (GOLD analysis project Ga0247611, IMG submission 192422) | Sheep rumen microbial communities from Palmerston North, Manawatu-Wanganui, New Zealand - 1770 DNA GHGhigh gp2 | ecosystem: Host-associated > Mammals > Digestive system > Stomach > Rumen... | reverse complement strand
TGTATACCGCCATCCGCGACCTGGCCGTCGAGGAGAAGCCCGTCGATGTGCTGACGGTGACGGATCGGCTGGCCAAGAACGGCACGCTGGAGGAAGTGGGAGGCCCTGGCTACGTGGCCGAACTATGTTCGCGTGTGGCATCGTCTGCTAATGTCGAGTATCATTCGCAAATCGTAGCTCAGAAGTATCTTGCCCGTCAACTTGTAGCGTATGGCAATGATGTCGAGTCCAAAGCCCTCGACGAGACAACAGATGTTGATGACCTGATGCAGGAGGCCGAAATCTCACTTACAGAACTAAGCCAACGCTATACCAAGAAGGACTATACGCAAGTCAATCCGGTAATAAGCCAGACCGTAAAAAGCATTCAGGATGCTGCTGCAAATAGTGATGGTATTACGGGAGTCCCATCAGGCTATTACAAGCTGGACGGAATGACCTTCGGCTGGCAACCATCTGACTTAATCATTATTGCTGCCCGTCCTACAATGGGTAAGACCTCGTTTGCACTATCTATGGCGAAGAATATCGCCGCCGATTGCAAGGTGCCTATAGGCTTTTTCTCGCTGGAGATGTCAAATGAGCAATTAATGAGCCGCATGATTTCCAATGTATGTGAAATCGAAGGATCTAAGATAATGAGTGGTCAATTGCTGCTTGATGAGTGGGATCGACTCGATAAGCGAGTGAACTATTTGCTGGATATCCCGATGTATGTGGATGACACATCAGGACTCTCTATCTTCGATTTGAAGAACAAGGCACGTCGTATGGTACGTGAGGATGGCGTAAAAATCATTATAGTGGATTACCTTCAGATGCTCAATGCCAATGGCATGCGCTTTCTTAACAGGCAAGAAGAAATTTCTAAAGTCACAGAACATCTAAAGAATCTTGCCAAGGAACTCAACATCCCTGTCGTTGCATTGTGCCAGCTCAACCGTGATGTAGAAAAACGTGAGGGGTTAGAGGGCAAGCGCCCACGACTCAGTGACCTTCGAGAATCTGGAGCCATCGAGGCCTATGCAGATGTAGTACTCTTCGTACATCGTCCGGAATACTATCATATTTACACCGATGATAATGGAAGAGATCTGCACGGCACGGCTCAGATCATCATCGCCAAGCATCGTAAGGGTGCTACGGGGGATGTACTTCTCACCTTCCGTGGCGAGTTTACCCGCTTCGAAAATCCTGAAGACAATCGCCTCGCGCCTATTTCATTGGAAGAATTTGAATAAGAAATAAAAGAAAATCCACTATGGCAACAGATCAAGAAATCCAAGTCCTACGTGACAGAACTGCCCAGTATGCCATTGAGCATATCACCAAGGAAGGAATGCACAGAGGCATTGCCTGGCTACGTGACTCATTCAATGAGTACTGCGAGGCCATAGATGCCAACGAATTCAATTCTGATGACATCGGCTTTGGGATAGAAGACCTGACTGATAATCTGAAAAAGGCTCCTTGGGTGACTGAGATAGCTGGTAAATCTGCAGACAGTCGCACGACGGAGGATATAGACAGAGTTGTGAATGACTTCATTTGTGAGTACTGGCTAATGAAGCCCGAGGAAGTAACCACCAAGGACGTAGCCGACGTTCTTAAGGTTGCAGATCCTTTCAGTCATCGTCACTTACTCGCCCAGAAGGTGGCCATCGACTGCATCCATGCCCTCGATCAGGAGCAACTGCAGCAGCTTGACGAAGTTCTGGATGATATAGTCAGGAATCCTGAGCAGAGTCAGTCCCGTCGAGTATAGCGGCAGGGCAACTCTGTTTTATTTCGAGTAAAATGTTTACAGACCCCCATATAAACAAGCCCACGTAAAATGAGAAGAATAATAGAAGATTTTTCAGTCCCTTCACCGATGGTGAACACTGAGAACAACAGTCAGAATCCGGAGGCCGTCGTGTTAACGGTTGAGGAATGGAATATCATGACTAAGGTAGCCTACACCGTCAATAGTCATAATATAGCCACCGCCAAGCAATTGTATCTTGCATTGCAGAAGTATAAAGAACTTCTCTTCGCGGTCGGCGTGGAAGATTATGATGAGAACCGGATGGTCCAGCGTACTATGCAGGACTACATGAAGGAACTCTACAGGAACAAGGTTACAACCGAAGTTCTGGAGGGCCGGTACGAGTACACCCTCTTCAAGTTGAAGAATGTTGAACATAAATAAATGTGATTATGAAACCGAAAAAGAACTTTATCATCGTAACCACCTCGCTCAAAGGTGGGGTCGGTAAGACGCAAATCTGCGCATCGGCAGCAACCCTCTTCTTCATTTACCGGATTCCAGTCATTACTATTGATGCTGACATTCAACAGTCGCTTTTCCGTCATCGTCAGCGTGACCTCGCTGCTCATCCTAAAGCGGTAACACCATGGGATTGTGTGTTTCTTAATACAATGGACTATCAGTCAACCGAAGAGATGATTGAGCGGGCCAAGCAATACCCATGCTGTGTCTTCATTGACTGTCCTGGCAACATCAATGACCCTTCGCTCAAACTCGTCTTCGAGGCTGCCGACATCGCCATCGTGCCATTCGAGCTGAACTCTGACAGTGTAGATGCGACCGTCATCTTCGCCCAGCTCTTCAAGAAACACTTTAATGCCAAGATGTTCTTTGTACCCAACAAGGTTTCCGCCTTGTACCTGAAGCGTGGCGACATAAGGAAGGCCCGTGAAGATGCAATGGAGATGCTTGACAAGAAGTTAGGTGTAGTAACGCCTGACATCAAGCTCACGACCTATATGAACGGATATTCCACTTTGGAACTTCTGTCGCCTGAAAAGCGCAGGATAATCAAAGAGGCCGTGAATCCAATCCTCGTACCTATCTGGAAATTGTATAATCGTGGACAGTAGTGAATCGTTAATATCATATCATTATGGAAGCAAAAAAGACTAAGGAGAAGTTCGAGAATCCGGCCAAAGGTCTGGATCTCGCCGCTGGCCTGCTTGTCAATACAGGTCAGGCTGTACCGTCCAAAGAGGAGAATGGGAGCAGCAAAGAAAACAAAGTGGGAACCCCAGATACAAGCTGGACGCATTGGACGGTAATCTGTAGTGTCGAGATTGTGGAGAAGGTCAAGGCTATTGCCCAGAGAGAGGATTTCAGCATTCGCGAAGTAGTGGAGAAGTTCCTCACCAACGGCATCAATGCCTATGAGGCCAAGCACAAGGTCAAGCTGAAGATTAAGCCAAAGAGGAAGAGAAATATAGATGACCTCATATAAATACTTTGAGAAGATAGACGGCATTGAATTTGAATAGGAAAAGGGTACTACTATGCACAGCTGGAAAGAGGAATTCGGGAGCTTTTCGACAAGCACCTGTGACTGGAACCCCAGAAAGGAGATATTCATGGGGTATAACGACTCCACGACGGGCGAGGAGATGGTCATCACGGCCATCCGACTCGCCAAGAGATACAACTGCAAGATTGTTGGCCCGGTGAGATTCAAGCCGGAGATGGTGGGCGGCACGGTGTCCTTCATCGTGGAATGTCACTCGCTGACATACCGCTATTTCTATGAGGGCGGCAGGACGAACAGACTCCATGACTCGGAAGTCAGGGATAGCGACATCAAGAGATATGAGGAGCAGTTCGGCACAAGGAAATGCCTGGACGAAGGCTTCAGGAAACAGTTCTGGTTCACGGACAACTGGAACGGCAGCATACACCGCTATGCCTCCCTGCGCAAGGCAAAGACCGAAGCCAAGAAGCAGACAGGAGTGTCATGCTGCATCCATGAGTCACTTCCCTATGGTCGCGGCTCCAGGATTGTGTGCTTCGCACCGGCATCGGGATTCACGCCGCCGTAAGGCTTAAATATTTGTAATATTTACACGTTGATTATTTATTCTCAATATTATTTTGTATCTTTGCAAAAAGTTTCTTTATGAAATCAACAAGTGAGATAGTTAGCATCCTGAAGGCTTACAAGCCGGAAGCCGAAAGAAAATACGGATTCAAACGAATAGGTGTTTTCGGTTCCGTTGCCCGTGGTGAACAACATGAGGGTAGCGATGTGGATATATGCTACGAAGGACCGGCAACAGGACTGTTTGCGTTTGTCGGTATTAAGATGGAATTGGAAACATTGCTCGGATGCAACGTTGATCTCGTCAGGGAAAGACCAGAAATGGATGACATCCTTAAAAGTGATATAAGGAGGGACGCAATATATGTATAATCCTACAATACTTAAACTTTTAACAAAAATGGAAACGGCAATCCGCCTCATTAATGAGAGGACTGCGCCAATACAATGTGTTAATGATTTCCTTACAACGCCTGGAGGCGTGATGAGAAGAGACTCTGTAATTACTGTACTCGTCGGACTTGGAGGGGCTGTAAATAGTATAGACAAGCAAACAAATGGTGAATACCTGAAATCCTACCCAGACATACCATGGCAGCAAATTATTGGTATGAGAAACGTATTGGCTCATGAGTATTTCGATGTAGACACCGACATGATTTTCAAAACAGTAAAGGACGATATACCTGAACTCAGCAAATGCTTGACACTGATGAAAGATAATATGCTGGAAGAGAAAAAGACATACGACAGTCTTGTCACAGCTGTTATTAACAGAGCAAGTGACAGATCAGCTAAAGCATTTGATGATGAAACAAGAAAAAAAATTCTAAATTATCTCACGAAAAACGCAAACAACACTGACGAAAGAATAAAAATAGTTACTATCCTTTGGAAGGATGCTGACGAAACACTTTCTGAAAACGGAATAAATCAAGCATAGCGGGAGTATCAAACTTCAACTTGACTTCTGTATAGATGTCGCGAACGCCATCCTTGACTTCAAACGGATGCTTGATGTCAAGGAATACCTTCATGGTGTGCTTTGCATTCAGCCAGGCAGGAACATGGGTTCCAAAATAGAACCCGGCACCGAACAAACCGTTATCCATACTGTTAGAACCAATCTTACTGGCATCGAACACCGTAAACTCAGCATTCGTGCCATGCTCGACAATGAGAGGATAGCCATCTTTTGTTAAAACTTGTGAAACATTCAGCAATTTTTCACCATTGGAGTAGGATTTCTCTACATTATTTAGTAACTTTGCACCAGAAATGAAGGTAATGTTGTCATTGTCACTATAGGACTGAATTGCATCTGCAAGGTCTTTCCGCGACGCAATATCTACCTCCATTTTTTTAACGTCTTCATATTCCTCAATGAAGATGGCATTTTTTAATAAAGCAGGGATAGCCGAAATACTCTTCAAATGAGTATCATCATGCCTACTGTGAGAAGTTACCTCCTCTGCACCAACACGCGAAATCTCAACATATTCCTGAGTGTCATCAATTATATATTGACCACGCAAGTTATCCAAAATCCATTTTTGTGCAGATTTCGCATCCAGATTGTACTTGCCAATATAATCATCCTTTTCTACTTTGACATCCTCGGAACCAATAAGTTTATTAACCCTAATTTGTTTCGACAAAACCAAAGTCTCGATTTAACATATTTAGGACGGGGTGCGTCTTGAATTTGTTAAATCAGGAGATTCTTTGTGGCGGTTTTTGCGTATAAAATAATAAGGTGTAACTTTGCTGGAAAAATGTAAATATGCGAAATCGATTAGCTTATATAATATTGGCAATGTTATTGTTTAGTACAGGACCGATGAATGCGATAGAGAACAACCCGTTCCTGGCGGGAACGGTCTTGAAGATGAAGCATGACCAGGAGAAAGCCCTGTTTGCAGAGAAACGGGCACAGGCCATCATGGCCGAGGGACATGTGTTCCTCGGACGTGAGGTGCAGGCGACAAACGAGTTCCAAAGGGAGTTCAACAAATACCTGGACTCCTTCCACGACGCGATAGTAACGGCGGCACAGGTATACGGCATCTATAACGAGATCAAGAAAACGGTCAAGCTGGTCGGCGACGTGTCGGAGGTGCTGGCGGCAGCACCGACGAACGCCATCGCGGTCAGCCTGGCACCGGACCGCAGCGGCATCTATGGCACGCTGATAAACTCGTCGCTGGAAGCGGCACAGGACATCTACAACGCCTGCATCGCCAAGCAGAAGCTCACGGAGCAGGACCGTAACGAGATCCTGAACAGGATCCGGCACAAGATAAGGAAGGTGAACAGCCAGCTAACACAGCTGGTGACTTACCTCAGATACACCAGCCTCGAAGACATCTGGTACAACATCAGGGAACAGGCAAGGTATATGACACGCGAAAGAAAACATGCCGCCATCGAACGATGCTTCGAGAGGTGGCACCATAACGCAACAAGGAATTACTGACAATGGAAGACATGAACCTATCACAGATGGCAGAGATAGACTTCTGCCTCCGGAAGTATTACAATGAGCATATGGCTTCCGTTCTCAGTGGTGTCGTGAAGGAAGTCAATGAGAAGAAGGCTCAGGAGAAGCTGGAGCTTGCCGGCAGGCCCAATGCGGCCAATGCCTTCATTCCGGCTTCTGCACAATCTCTTAATATCAATCGTACCGCCAACCAGATGCCCTGGGGCAGTAAAACCACGGATGACATGATGGAGATGGCCGTCAAGCGTATGCTTGGCAATCCTGCCGTCCAGCATGACATTCAGGTTATAATCAAAGCCTGGCAAATCAAACTCGTACAACAGTTGGGGATGGAGAAATACCAGGCTTTGTCTGCCGATACCTACGGAGGTGATCTTGCCGCGAATATAGTGGAGGCACGTATCAGTGACCTAATGATAGAGCAGCTTGCACGTAGCAAGATGCCCAAGTCCACTTTGGACTACATCGTCCAGAAAGGCTTCCGGGATTCCATATGGGGTCTTGCTTCCGAGGTTAATAAAAATGATTCCCCGAGTGACGAGGACATCAGGAAATTGGCTGACAAACTATATGATCCTTCTACGGGTACTCGCCTTGCCGGGTCTGCATTAGGCCTTGTCCTCGATTTGCCTACCACTATTGCCGGTGGCGGCTCCGCACTGGCCACTGGCGGTGTCATACTGGCCGATGCCGCTATTCGAGGCTATGATACCTATAAAGAATACAGCGAAGCCAGATCTAAAGCTCATGCCGACTTCTCCAAGGAGATGTTCGGTGATGCGAATGTGATGAGCCGGATTCAGGAGCAGAGCCGTAAGGTGAAGGCTGGAGAGTCTGATGTGGTTGACTATATCAATTCAAAGTTGACCAACAAGATGAAGGTTCCCTTCAATAATTCCCATGTGACTACAGACACACGGGATTTTGTCGGACTGTCTGAGTCCAGCGGCTTCAAGGCTCTGGAGCTGATGCAAGAGAACCTGAAGGCCCAGGGACTTGCCTATTTGCCTCAGAAGGCTGTTCCTAACTGGATGAAGACCAAGATGAATGAGGAAACCTGCATCAAGAATGCCGGTTACTTCCTCGCCCTTGCTTCGGAGATGCAGTCCAAGGGTCGTGACAGGATCAAGGTCGGCTCCAAGGAGTTCACCCTGAAGGAGGCCACCCAGCGGGCGTATGACTATGCCCGTGCCGCCAGTTGGTTCCATGAGAAGAACGGCCCGACGGAGACAGAGAAGCTGGAACAGCGCATCGATCAGGGAGAGGCAAATCTTCGTGCCATGGGACTGTTGCCTGAAGACCAGCCCAAGTCCCGTGACGTTACCGATTCCGCTATCCTGCAGAACATCCGTGCCTCGCTGCATAAGAACGGTCTCCCGTATGTTCCCGACCATGAGCCTCCCAGTTGGATGGCCAGCATGTCGCAGGAAGAGTTGGAGAGAAACGCCAAGAACTGGCGTAACGTCGCCGTGAAGATGCAGAATGAGAAGAAGGGTGACCAGGTTTTCAAGGGGGTCGGTAGGATGACCTTGCAGGAGGTCACCCAGCGGGCCTACGACTATGCCATGGCTGCGGACAGGAAGTTCAAGACGGCAAGGGAGGAAGCCCTTGCTGCCAAAGAGTCCAAGGCCCAGTTGCAGCAGGACATGGACCAGTGGGACAGGGATATGGCCGCTATCAACGCGTCTCTGGAGCAGTCAGATGCTCCACAACAGCAGCAGGGACAGCAGAATCCATATATCCACCAGGCAGCGATGGTTCAGGAAGGCGGCGGTCAGGCATACCAGGCCGCACAGGCTGTGCCTACGGGTCAGCAGACAATACAGCAGCCACAGGCCGTCCAGCCTACCCAGCAGAACATGCAGGGATGGAACGGATTCTTTGAATCCCTTGGCTTGGGAGGCTTATCCGGTCTTGGTTCCGGTCTTGGTGAAACATTAACGATACTACCGGAACTCATTGCCGGAATGTTCACCGGCAAAATCAGGAACTTCAGAATGGTAGATAACCTGTTGCCTCTGGGCTTACTGATGGCCGGTCTCTTTGTTAACAGGAAAGTCCATCCGCTCCTGAAGCTGTTGCTGATGGCCTTTGGGGGTATGCTGCTGCTTTCCAATGCCAACGATGCCGTCCATGGGCGTGACCGCAGTCAGGCACAGATCAAGCCGACATATCGGCGCTATGAGGATGAGCCGTTGAATCCGCGCATCAAGAATCCTGAGATCAAGGGTAACACCATCCTGGCAGAGATTGACGGTCGGCATCTGGTGTTGACCATCAATGAGGATCAGGTCGTCGATGCCTACCAAAAGGGAGTGATACCCCTGAATACCCTGTGTAACTCCGCACTCAGGAGTTATGATGAGCAGGGCGGCTGGACTGCCCAGAACTATGAGCGTGAGATGTCACGCCAGCAGGAGCAGGAACAGGTGGAAGAGCGTATAAGGGGAATAAGATAATAACATTAATACAAAATAAATATGGAAACGAAAATAGAAATCATTTCCGCGTCTGATTTAGCTGAGCGGTTTTTAGGGAGCGAGAAGGGTAAGCCCCTGACTCTGGATGATATTCAGCAGAAGTTCTCCGGCGACCAGAAAGAAGCGGCGGAACTCCTGTATAAGAAGATGGAGAATTTCCTAAGGGAGAATCCCATGCTCCTATATGGAGAAAAAGACGGAAAACCGTTCTTGTATGAGTTGACAGACCGTGAGAACATGAAGTATGATGCCCTCGACGCAGAAAAGCGCGAGAAGTATCTCCAGCACCTCTTAACCTCTAAGGAGTCTGAGAACCAAAAGAATGTCACCAACCAGACGCGCGAGGCCGTAGGACTCTCAGGTCTTGTTTTCCTTGTCAACCAGGACTATGACGGCAAGGAGCTTATAGAGAGTGAACTCCGCAACGGGAACACACTGAATATAAGCAATATCAACGTCCATAGGGCCTCTGATCTGCTTGTCAAGTTGAACGATGCCGGAACGAAGGAACAAATCCCCCAAGAGACCCTTGACAAACTCAATGACCGGTATCTGATGACGGCCCTCGTTAATGGCCACACAGTTTCGCATGTCATTGACAAGGACACCTTTGATAGGTTCGCTGGCATGGACGAGAAACAGCGGTTCGATGAGTTCAGGCGCGTTTACGACGTGCCGGAGAGTCAATCGCAGACCGTTGAAAACAAAAAGTACAGCAATTCGCAGACCGCCACCCAGCAGAACAACCTCCAAAATATGGGGATCGTCGGCTTACTGCTCATGTTCCTGGAGTACTTTGGGTATAAGCCTGAGCAAACCACGGAAATAGCCCCCAAAGAAGTAGCGGAAACAAAGCAACAGGCCGCGCCCGCCAAACAGTCAACCACCTTGGATAGGAACATGACAGACCAAATCAAATCTCTGGCAGAGAGTAATGCCGAGGCGAGTCTTACCGAGGTTGATCAACAACAGCTAACAATGAATAGAGCATTTAAAATTTAGTATTATGGCACCAGAAAAAATTGCTTTTTACGAGGGCATGAAGGATCTTGCTATCGAGCAGCAGATTAAGTATGGCATTCCTGCTTCCCTCACGCTGGCACAGGCGTGGGTGGAGAAAGGAGGCTATTCCGAGAGGACCAACAACTACTTCGGCATCCATGATGACAATGGCTACTGGCGTAAGCACGGCGGCAAAACCGTCGAACTTAGCGACAACGGTAAGATGGCGCATTTTCGGGTTTACGACTCCCTGAATCAAGGAATCGAAGACCATTCCCATTTCCTGTTAGAAAATAGGCGCTATAGCCCCGCTCACGGCATCTCGCCTACTGATCCTGAGTATGGTGAGAAGTGGGCCATGGTCATCTGCCGTGCCGGTTATGCGGAGCGTCCAAAGGACAATCCGGACAGGTACGCCAAGATTCTCATTCGTGAGATGAAGGACTACGACCTGAAGAAGTACGACCAGCAGGCTAACGCCATTGCAGCCCAGCGTGGCCAGCAGATAGGCTATATGCGCGGCTCCAAAGTTGCCAGCGTGTCGTCGGCTACGATGGTTGCGCAAGGCCAGGCTGGTCAGCGGTATGGTATGCCGTTGCGGGACAGTGACAGGCTTGTG
>Ga0247611_10011099_pt1 | contig 10443 bp, 5 predicted proteins | sample 177DNAGHGhighgp2_FD_192422 | JGI IMG/M metagenome (GOLD analysis project Ga0247611, IMG submission 192422) | Sheep rumen microbial communities from Palmerston North, Manawatu-Wanganui, New Zealand - 1770 DNA GHGhigh gp2 | ecosystem: Host-associated > Mammals > Digestive system > Stomach > Rumen ... | reverse complement strand
ACGTTAATCCCGTAAAATATAATCCCAATAATCCCGATAATCCCCGTTAAAGAATAATCACGTTAATCCCGTAAAATATAATCCCAATAATCCCGATAATCCCCGTTAAAGAATAATCACGTTAATCCCGTAAAATATAATCCCAATAATCCCGATAATCCCCGTTAAAGAATAATCACGTTAATCTTGTGAAGAAAAAATGGTGGTTGTGTGGGATTCAATGGTTGGAAGAAAGTGGTTACTCCCCCACTCTTTCGGGATGTCGCCGTTTATAGTCGTCTATTCTTTGTTTGAAGCGTAGCGACTTGCTGCTTGAAGGATTGACAGTGTAGTTCATATTTTCCTTAATATGTTTTCCATGGTCGATGATGCTTAGGTCGTCGTCGTGTTTTATGATGTCGAGCGAGTCGTAGAGCTGTGAGGTGTTGGCATCGTAGGTGGCAAGCGACATGGTATCGTCCTTGATATTGACCAACTGATAATATCTGCTGGAGATGCCGAATTTATCAAACTCGTCGTCGAAGTCGATGAGATAATTCTTTGGTGAGCAGTGGCTGATGGTATACACTGGCGTAGTAGGTTTTCCGCTATCGTCTTTCATCGTACGACGAGCATAAGCATGCTCATGCCCTTGCAACACGAGGTCGACATCGTGCTCCTTTATGAGGTCGTTGAATATCCATTTCTGTATCAGATTGTTGCCCTTGATGGAATAGAGGGGATGATGCACCACTACTATCTTCCACTTGGCCGTACTTGCCTCAAGCTGTTTTTCGAGCCACGACTGCTGGGAGAAGAGATAGAAGAACTCGCGGTTGGAGTCGAGCAGGAAGAACTGGGCATCGCCATAGGTAAGTGTATAGACCATATTGTCGTCAATCTTCGACTCGAGGAAATAGGAAAAGATAAGTGGATAGCGCCGTTCGAGCGAGTTGATGACACCCTTGAGATAGTCGTGGTTGCCAGTAACGCTGAGCAACGGCATGTGTTGCGCAATAGAATCGATGTCGCGGAATGTCTCTTCCCAATACTGATATGCCGGACGCTCTGTGAGGTCGCCTCCGCAAACGATGAATTCCGACTGTGGGTTACGCCTTATGGCTTCCTTGAGCATGACGTTGGAACGTCCGCCGATGGTGTCTTGCACGTCGCCCACGAATAGGAATGAGAAGTGGCTGCGATGCTCGTCGTAGGTTTGGAAGCTGTACCATGGGCTGTTGTGATGATCGGTAATGACACGATAGGCATAAGTGGCATCATGACGCAGGTCGTTCAGCCGTGCATGATAATAAGCTGCCTTGCCGGAGCGAGATTCAAACACCTCGCCAGTGGCACTGACGACTGTGGTGTCGGCTTTTTCAATATCTATGAGTTCCAACGATGACTCACGCACCTCATCACCACACATCCAACTGACATTACGCGAGAGTTCACCATCGTTGCCAAAGGTGAGGAGCACCCATCGCGGTTCGCTGCCAGCCACATAAGGGTCTTCGCTTGGATTATGAAACCACACACGCCATCTCACGGCAGTGAATATGGCTAATCCTATGAGCAGGAGAATGAACAATGACAGCACTTTGTGTCTGAGGATGAACTTGAGCATCGTTGTGGTTTTTGAATATAGGTGCGCAAAGTTAAGAAAAAAAATGGTAAATTTGCAGATTAATTGTGATTTTTAAGAGAATACTGAATAATCACCATTAATCTCATAAATAAATAATCCGTTAAATCCGTTAAACCTGTGGTTAAATAAAAAAATAAAAATAATCCGTCTAATCCGTTTAATCTGTGGTTAAATAAAAAAATAAAAATAATCCGCGTTGTGATGAAAAAGATAGGAAAATATATATATTTGGGCAATATAGTGCCTTTATTGATTAATATAGGAATTGTATATGTGGCATATTTCTTGTGTCGCATGTTGTTTTATCTGGTTAACCTGGATATGTATGGCGACATAGGTTTCGGACATCTGATGGAGCTGTTCGGCGCAGGCGTGATATTCGACACAACCGCCATTCTGTATACCAATGCCATCATCATAATCATGTTTCTCTTTCCACTTCATCTGAAGGAAAACAGACTTTACTACAAGATAGTGAGATGGGTGTACACACTGATCAACAGCCTGTGTATAGCCCTGAACATGGTGGACTGCGTGTATATACAATTCACGGGCAAACGAACCACGATGTCGGTGTTTAATGAATTCAGCAACGAAGGAATCGGCAATATGCTCAATATCATGGGCAAGCAATTTCTCGACAACTGGTATCTGGTTCTGCTCGCATTCGCACTATTCTATGCACTCTACAAACTATTCCGCAAGCCAAAGACGCTGGATGTTGACAACATACTGTCATACTATCTTAGCAACATAGCATGGTTGGGACTCGTCATTCCATTATCGGTGGCAGGCATGCGCGGGGGATTCACCACTGCTACACGACCAATCACCATCAGCAATGCCAACCAGTATGCCGACAACCCAAGCGAGACTGGCCTGATTCTCAATACTCCGTTCTCAATAATACGAACGCTGAACAAAACACCATTTGTCACTCCCGACTATATGCCTATGGCTCGCGCCACGGAGTTATTCAACCCTATTCATCAGCCTAACGACTCAACCGAGTTCAAACCTATGAACGTGGTGGTACTCATAATGGAGAGCTTCAGCAAACAACATTTCGGATTCTACAACAAACACTTGAAGAATGGCACTTACAAAGGTTTCACTCCGTTTCTCGACTCACTCATAGAAGAGAAGGCTTACACATTCAAATATTCGTATGCCAACGGCCGAAAGAGCATAGAGGGCATGCCATCGGTGCTGTCGGGCATTCCTAACTTCGTGGAGCCGCTCTTCCTCACCCCTGCATCGCTCAACGACATAAGTGGATTGGCTCGTGAACTATCGACCAACAAGGGATATGAATCAGCATTCTTCCACGGAGCAATGAACGGCTCGATGGGATTTGAGGCATTCGCCAACAGCAGCGGTTTCCAGAAATACTTCGGACGAACGGAATACAACGAGGACACGCGCTATCATGGTGACGACGACTTCGACGGCACGTGGGCCATCTGGGACGAGGAATTCATGCAGTTTTACTGCGATAAGATGACCGAGATGCATGAGCCATTCATGACAGCACTCTTCTCTGCATCGTCGCACACGCCGTACGCTCTTCCAGAACGCTACGTGGGCAAATTCCCGAAGGGAGACCATCGAATCCAGGAATGTGTGGCATACAGCGACAACGCACTACGACTGTTCTTTGAGAAGGCATCGAAGCAACCTTGGTTTGAGAATACAATCTTCGTGCTGACTGCAGACCATACGAGTGGACAGGTGGATCCAGAATACCTCACTTCGCTTGGACATTATGCCGTGCCTATCATCATTTATGCTCCCGGACATCCTGAACTACACGGATACGACACAGAACGAGTGGTGGAACAGAGCGACATCATGCCAACAGTGCTTTCATATATTGGATATGACAAACCATACGTGGCATTCGGAGAGGATATGCTGAATGTGCCAGCAGAAGATTCGTTTGCCATACACTGGGTACCAGAAGGAGAGCTATACCAGACGGTTTACCGCAACTATGCCATTGATTTCGACGGAAAGCAGGTGGTACATGCTTACGATTATCGCGCCGACTCGCTTCTCACAAACGACGTTCGCCAAACCATGCCTCGCGAAACGCTCAAATATATGGAAGAACTGACTAAGGCTGTTGTTCAGCAATATATGTGGCGGATGAATACGAACAATCTGGTGATTAAGTAATTGAGTTGATAGTTGATGGTTAATAGAATATAGAAGTGCATGGTGGATTAACTATAATGTCGGGGCATAAACAAAACTGCGGACTTACCTAAAAGGAAATGTCCGCAGCTTTCACATTTAACCAACTATCTTTGAAAAAAATTCTACATTGCAAAAATAATTAAGAAATTATATTTTTACGCATTAACTATATGGAAAAGTCGTAAAAATACCATGATAGTGATAATAAAAGTCGATATCGTGCGAATAAATTTTACAAAAATGTTACAAAAGATACAAAATGCTAAAATTTTTGTTGGTGGATTGTTATTTTAGTAGTATTTTTTTTCCATTGAGTATATAGATGCCACGCGACGGTGTTTTCACTCGCTGTCCGTTCAGGTTGTAGAACACATTATCCGACAGATATTTGGCAAACGAGATGTTTTCGATGGCAGTTGAACCACCCTCTTCTTTGTCGGTGAACTTCAGAAGTTGCACGTTCTTGGCCCTGAATTCCTGGTTGACGTCGCCAGTGGTTATGTTGGCTTGCCATCCAAGATAGACTTCTGTCGGTTCTTCCAGATCGAAGGTCACGTAGTATTTCTCATCGTGGGTATTGTCGGTGAAAAGCGGTATGGTGTTAAGCCTCTTATATGCAAGAGTTGTTGGAGACGTCGGCAAGCTGGCAGTGTTGACCAGGCTGGTAGCAGCAAAGAAAAATGCATTTGCAGGGAAGTTGTATACCACCTGATATGAGGCTCCGAAATAGTATTTTCCAGCATCGAGCATCACTTTCTGATAAATACGTGCATTCTTTCCATCGCCTTCGTTGTTGGCACGATCTCCCCATATTCCAATGCTGAGGCAGTTGTAGCCCGGATAGTTGTCGACACCGTTGCGCCTGCCTGCAGAATTAGGTATGGAATAGTTTTCCACTGTCCAGTCGGTTGGAGTGCCATATCGGCTTCCCATTTCAGTAGTTGTGAAGTTGCTGCAGTTGCTAAGTTTCTCTGATGAGAGATCTTCTATATTGTCATAACGGAGCAGAGTTACTGATTTAGCACGAAATTCCTGATTTGCCCCTCCCTTTGTGAGGTCAGCCTGCCATCCCAGATAGATGTCTCTCTCCTCATCCAAACGGAACACGATTCCATACCATGTGGTGGAGTTTTTCCCCGCATTTGCAATGTCGCTGAGTGAATGGCATGCCATAGCCCCTGTTGGGATGTCTGACGTATTCAAGAGTTCACCTGAAGCGAATAGAAATGCATCATTGAGATTATAGCGTGTTTCGTATTGCGCACCGAAATAGTATGTTCCAGGTTCGAGCGTCACCTTTCTGTAGATACGAGCATTCTTGCTGTCGCCCTTATTGGAGTTCACGTCGCCCCAAATACCGAGGCTCAGGCAGTTGTAGCCGGGATAATTGTCAATTCCTCCACGTGTGCCGCTTCCACTGGGTATTGAGTAGTTCTCCACGGTCCAGTTGACTGGTGTGCCATATCGGCTTCCCATGTTTTTAGCCTGAAAGGGCTGTGTGGCCTGAATGAGTTCTCCAACCGTGATGTCGGCAAACAATCCTCCCATAGGCTGGGAGGCATCTTGAAGTATTTCCATTTGTTCGTTGCGGCTGACAAGTCGTACAGACTGCACACGTATCTCTTGTGTGCTGCTGCCTATGGTCAGGTCTATCTGCCATCCCAGATACAATTCTTTTTCCTCATTCAGCGTGAATTCTATGCCATAGTAGATGCCGTCTTGCGACACGCTTTTGTTGAGTGGATAGTATGCAATCGACTTATAGGGAATCTCGCTGGTTTCGGAAAGCGTTTCTGATGCAAATATATATGCAGAGCTGCTCAGCTGGTAGGCAGCATTGTAGGTGGCACCGAAGAAATACTTTCCTGCAGGCAATGTCACTTTTCGATATATTCGTGCATTCTTGAGGTTGGAGGACGTGGAGCCGTCTTCGCCAGCCCACACACCGAGCATAAGGCAATTACTCCCAGGATAGTTGTCTATTCCGTTCTTGGTGCCGTTTGAGTTTGTCTGGGGTATACTGAAATTTTCCACGGTCCAGTTGGTTGGAGTTCCGAAACGAGTGGTCTTTCCATCGCTTCTGGAGAAATTGGTTTCCTCCAAAAGTATATCAGTGGTGAGGTTCTTTCCCTGAGTCCCAAGATTTCCTCCAGGCACCTTACCGTTTTCTATAAAAATAGAATACTGTTTTCTCAGAGTATTTATTTCATCTTGAATGGCCTGTTCATCGGCACTTTCATCAATAGCTTTTGCATCTTGAACTAAAGACTTTATCTTCTCGATAGTTTCTGGCAAGTACTTGCCGGTGTTTATTCCTTCCATCAAAGGATTGTCGGCAATGGATTCCACCACTTGTATGAGGTCTTGCAGTTCGTTGTAGGCAGTGTTGGAATTGTCGAATGTGATTTCAAACACAGGTGCTATATCGTTAGGATGAGTAGAAGGTATAGTGACAGTCAGTCCGTTGGAATCGAATGAAAACGCCACATTTCCATATCCGAGCAGCTTCACATTGCTTACCCTTCCGCTATACGATGGTTCCACCACGGAGAATGCCTTGAATGTGAACTCGCCCGCCGACGGCCACACCATGATAGTGGCATAGACCTTGTCGTCCTTCGCATTGTAGCGAACGTCGCAATTGGAATAGTTGATATTTTCATTGAATCCTTGGGCATTGAGAGGGTTCGAGGATTCATAAAGTGGTCCTTCGCCGCACACTTTCCATGGACGAGTGCCATAGATGCTCTCTTTGTTTATATCCATCCATGCCTTTATCCCGGCAACGACGGCTTTTTCCCTTGAGTCGATAGTGCCACGTCGGTTGACTGGCACTGATAGCAGCAAGTTTCCGTTTTTCGACACCACATCGACGAGCATACGAATGACGGTGGCAGCCGACTTATATCGGTTTTGGTTATAGACGTTCACATCGTAGTGCCAAGAACCTATGCACGTGCATGTTTGCCATGGTAATGGCTGAGCACGGTCGGGAATACCACGTTCCACATCCCACATCAAGAATTTCTTATGGCTGTCATTGAGTATTTTACCAGTTGCCACAACTTGCTGCTGTCCGCCGTTTTGTGCTGCACTGTGGTTGTAGAAATGCTTAAGTATATTGAGTCCGATTTGGTTGTTATAATACCAGAATGGAAGTACGGAGTCGTCAAAATAGATTATATCTGGGCTATAGTCGTTGATGCACTGCAGTACACGATTCTGAAACTTCATCATATACGGCATGTCAGGTTTGCTTGACCCATCCCAGTCCCAGTGCCATCCGCCGACGGTTTCTCGAGCATGACGCTGGGCATAGAGTTCCTGAGGATCATATCCTTCCCACCATTTGCCGGCGCCTTCTTCTTTAGTGAGATTGCCATCGAAATCCTGAGACGGCTCAAGCCACATCCATGTGTGGGCGGCATGCATGGACACACCACGTTTCAGACCATATTTCTTGCAAGCATCGAACCACCCCTTGAGCACGTCCTTGCCAATGCCAACGTTGACAGAGTTCCACTCCTGATAAGGACTATCCCAGAGGTCGAAATTGTCATGATGATTTCCGAGAGCCATGAAATACTGTGCTCCTGCATCGCTATACAGTTTCACTAATGCATCGGGGTCCCAGTCGGGAGCTGTGAAATCGCGGCATAGTTCCTTTAGACCGTAGGTAGCAGGACTGCCATAGGTTGCCACATGGTGGTTATACTGACCGTCGCCTGTGATATACATTCCCCTGGCATACCAGTCGCCCCATTCAGCCTGGCACTGAGGACCCCAGTGTGCCCAAATACCGAATTTCACGTCTCTATACCATTCAGGACATTCCCATGCCGCGAGGCTTTCTTCTGTGGATTCGAATATGCCACTTTGGATTTCTATATTGGCAACAGGCTTAGGAGTCACCTCACTATGTGGGCGAATGTAGCCTTGTGCAAAGGATTGTGTGCTTATGCAGCACAGAGCGCCAAAGAACAGATTGGCAATAATTGTTTTTTTCATAATGTATGCTGTTTGATTGTATTTCTACTGCAAATAAACTTAATAATCGGGAAAAAGAATAGACAAAACAAAGAAAATGCCAAAAAATGGAGAAATAATGATAAATAAAGTCTATATTATGCCAAAAAAGTCTAATTCGAAAATAATTCGATTCAGACTTTTTGACATTCTCCACTTAGATGTTTGCTCTACCAAAGATTACCCCAACCGCCATCTGATTTATAACGTTCTTTCGACGTGGGGTCGTCTTCATCATTTCCATCACCTCCATAGTCGATTCCTATATCAGATGCCGAGGCGTCGAGCAGTTCTGAAATGATGGTGATTTGCGATTCGGATGCGATTGGTTTTTGATATTTTTTATTCATTATATAAAATTGATTTAGTTGACAAGAAAACGATTAGACAAAATGATTATAGTAATTGATTGTATATAGCATCAAAGTCATATTCCTCATCTCTTGATGAGCTTATGTCCGTTAACGATGTAAATTCCAGCTGGGAGGTCGCTTATGTCGGTTGTCTGTCGGCGTATGAGCTGTCCTCCCACACTGTAGATGTCGGCAGGTAAGGCGATGTCGGTGTCGGCATCTATGACGCTGATTGCGGTGGTATTGCCGTCGAAATCGAATCCGAGGGTCTTGATTCCTGCTTCAGCAGGTACGTGGAAGTAAGCACGATATCCTTTCATTTTAGTTTTTCCCGACGATCTCTTGAACACATCGTTGAGGAGATAGTAATCGTCGCCTCCACCAGGGTTTGTCATAGCTGTTGGATAAGTGTAGACACCCACGAAGTCGACACCGTCGACCGTTTGTGTGATTTGTTCAGTCGGTGTGATGTCAATTCCGGTAAATGTGTACTGTGTCCCTGCCTGGTCGGTCTGCAAGAGATAAGGCTTGTTTGCCTCTATAGATGTTGCATCCTTAAACTTGAACGATGCATTTCCATTGGTTACTATCACATGGTCGAGTTCCTTGACGATGGTGTTGTCGCCGAATGTCTGCTTGATGAGAGCATTGTCCATTGCGAATGGGAAGCAGATGGTGTTCCATGCGTTGTTGCTCTGAACAGCACTCTTTGCCACGATAGAACGGTTGAAGCGCACTGTGGCATCGTTAGCAGCTTGAGGTGGATTACCCGATGTTTCGTCGAGAACTATAATAGGAGCGAGGTATTCGAGTTTGAAGTTTTCGTATGCAGCCCATGTAGCGGCATTCACTCCCAGACGAGTTTCGATTCTCACGCCGAACGTGAGAGAGCCGGTGGTTGATCCTTGGTCGGCAGGCACATAGACGTAAACCACATTGTTGTAGTTGCCCGTCTCAAGCGCGGTGTATGCCGATGCTTCGTTGTTAGGATAGTGGAGGCCATCGTATGCGAAGTCGCTGGCATAAGCGGAAGTTGCTCCATAGTCCATAACCGACTTGAGCTGTGTCTTTGCCTCGTTTGCAAAGAGGAATATGAGTCCTCTTGCCCCCTCTGCAGCCGACACGCGTTCGAATCCGGCTGCACGCTGGAATGCATCGGCACTCAGTCTATAAAGTCCTGGAGTAAGTCCTGTAACGGTCTCAGAGAAATAATCAAGAGGAGCACTGTTCTGAGCATTTGTGGCATAAACCTGGAATTTCTCTTCTTTCGCTCCCGTTACTTCTATATTCTTGACCACAAAGTCGTCTGCCAGAGCAACTTCGAGAGCTGATGTTGTAGAAATATTACTGATTCCGGCATCGTTGGCAGACTGTGCAGACTGTGTGTCGGCATTACGCTGATAGTTGGCAGTATGGTTTGCGAGTGGTTCGAGTGTCCAGATAGTGGTGGCATCAGAAGCAGAACGGTTTGCCACGAGGGCTGTGCCGTCGACACCAAGGAACAGGCTATTGGATTTCACCTTGAATCGGTAGCCTCCGTCGGCTATCTGAGGTGTGAGGTCCACAGCCGATGTGCCGTCGGCATAAAGATAATCGTCTCCTGGGTTAAAGATATAGAGTTCGCTGTCGAAGCACCTGAGATGAGTGTTGCCTTGAGTGTCGGTTTCGAACCTGATAGCCAGTCCATAGTCGTCGACGATAGCTTGCGTGTTCCATGTCTGTCCACGACTGATATATTTATATTCCTCGTCGTTGAGCATATAGTATGTGTTGTCGTAGAGCAGCGGAGTGTGGAACGTGAGTGTCATCAAGTCGTTTGTGACTCTTCCTTCGAATCCCACAGTGTTGGCAGGCAGCGTGACGGTATAGTCTTTTCCCGGAGCTATTGAGAATCCGTTGAAATTCATGCTTACGGTTTTTCCGCTGAGCGACAGGCTTCCGTTGTAGGTGTTCGTTCCGTCGGAGAGGGTGGCTATTGGATTGCTGCCGATGAGTGAGAAGGTGGCACCCGATGCAGTGCTTTCAGCTCTCGGGAAGGATACGGAGAGACCATTGTAGCTCTGTATGTACGACCCGTCGTCGATGCTCCATGTAGGGGTGCCGAGCGTGGTTTGCGACGGCTCGCCATAGTAGAGCAGTTTGAAGTTGTCGAACACCGTCCAGTCGTTGGTCACTTCAGTGGATTTCTTCACTCCAATCCTCAGAGTTCCATCGGTCACAGTCACACTGATCGGACCT
>Ga0247611_10011098_pt1 | contig 10443 bp, 8 predicted proteins | sample 177DNAGHGhighgp2_FD_192422 | JGI IMG/M metagenome (GOLD analysis project Ga0247611, IMG submission 192422) | Sheep rumen microbial communities from Palmerston North, Manawatu-Wanganui, New Zealand - 1770 DNA GHGhigh gp2 | ecosystem: Host-associated > Mammals > Digestive system > Stomach > Rumen ... | reverse complement strand
TAAAGTGGTCACTGCCATTGAAGGCCATGTGTTCCAGGAAGTGGGCTAAGCCCTGCTGGTTGTCGTCCTCCTGCATGGTGCCCACACGCTGCACGATGTAGAAGTTGACTTTGTGCTCGGGATAGTCGTTGTGGCGGATGTAGTAAGTCAACCCGTTATCCAACTTGCCGATGAGGACTGCCTCGTCGGTGGGAATGGGCGGTAACTGTTGTGCCATTGTCACCTGTGCGCTGAGTGCCACCAACATGAGCAGCATGACAGCAAAAAATTTTTTCATTTTCATCATTCCGGAGTTTTAATTGATATTTAATTTAGCCTGTAATCATTGTTTTTTGTTCATTAGACGCAAGGTGCTGCCCAAAAACTACAAAAACACATAAATATTATTGGTCATCAATAGAAAAAAATGGGAGCCATGAGTCATTGTGCAACTCGTGGCTCCCTCCCATTGGTGGGAAAATGTGTTATCTACAATGATGTTCCGTTACTCGGCGGGAGTCATTACCACCTCGAGCTTGTTGCCAGCCGACAGAATCTGGCGGGCAAAGGCGGCGATGGTCTCGGGCGTCTGGGCATTCACCAGGTCCTCATAGCCGGTGCACAGGTCCAGTCCGCGGGTGGCGTAGGTGGAGATGATGTTGTACCAGTAGCCGTTCTCCTTGAGCGAGGTCTCGTGGTCCTTGAGCATGGCCTTCTTGAAGTCCTCGAGGCTGGCGGCGTCGATGGTCTCACAGGCCTTGATCATTTCCTCATTGACAATCTGGATGGCCATGTCGGTGAACTCGGGCTTGAGGGGTGCATAGGCCGAGATTGAGGTTGTGGTGTTGTCACCCGACAAGCTGCTCTGGCCATAGGTGCTGATGGAGTAGGCGGCACCGGCATCCTCACGAATCTTGTCCCTGTTGATGCGGTTCAGGACCTTGCCCAGCAGCTGTGCCTTGATGCTGTTCTCGAGGGTGTGGGGCATCTGCTTGTCAAACCACGTGATGAACATAGTGGTCTTGGGCGTCTCCATCTTGCGGGAGAAGTGCTTGATGGTCTGGCCTATGGGAGTCTCGTCGACATTGACCCAGTTGGACTTCACGCCCTTCTTGGCGGGCAGGCTGGCGATGTACTGCTCGATGAGCGGACGGATGACGGCCTCGTCGAAGGAACCGACGAACATGAAGTCGTAGCCAGCGGCGTTAGCGGTGCGCTCCTTACCGATTTCCAGGATGCGGTCATAGCTCAGGTTCTTCATGTCCTCGATCTGAAAGGGCTTGCTGCGCCAGTTGTAGTTACCCATGATGTAGGAGAGCGAGTCGGTGAAGACGTTGTCGGGGTCAAGGTCCTTGTTCTTGAGCGAAATCTCAATCTGGTTGAGCAGCGTGTTGTAGTTCTTGTCGTCGCGGGTGACGTCGGTGAACTGCAGATAGGTGAGTTGGAACAGGGTTTCCAGGTCCTTGACGGTGGAGCTACCGCTGACGTAGTCCTCGTAGGTGGACATCGACTGGCTGATGTTCACGCGCTTGCCAGCAAGGGCCTTCCTCAGCTCGATGTTGTTGAAACCGCCCAGGCCGCTGTACTCGATGGCGTTGTCAAACATCTCGCAGTTGGCCCAGTCCTTCTCGCCGTAGAGGGAGCTACCGCCACGCTGACGTGCCAGCATGAAGATCTCATCCTTCTTGAAGTCGGTGGACTTGAGCTGCACGTGAACGCCGTTGCTCAGCTCCAGGTCCTTGTAACCCAAGGTCTCGTTGTAAGTCTCCTTGACGATTTTACCCTTCTTGGGCAGCTTGGCCATCAGGGGTTCCTGCTTCACGTTGTCGACATAGGCCTCAAGGGGGGCATTCTCGGCAGCTGTGACGGCAGCCATGAGTTCCTCCTTGGTGGGATAGACGGCGCCTTCCTTCTCCTGATTGTAGTTTGCGACCACGAGGTTCTTGCCGTCTAAGTTAATGAGTTCGGGCAGCACCTGGTTAATGTACTCGATGGGGATGTTGGGTACAATCTGCTTCATGAGCTCGTAATTCTGCTCAATCGACATCATGGGCTCATTCTCCAGGAAGTGGCTGTAGCACTTCTGGGCATAGGTGCGGTTGTGAACTTTTTCACGCTCGTTATACTGACGATCAAGACGGCTCATATAGCTCTCCTTGGCACGCTCATACTCGGTGTCGGTGAAACCGAACTTGGCGGCACGCAGGGATTCGGTCAAGACGGCCTGAGTAGCAGCCTGGGTCATGCCCTCCTTGGGCACAGCGATCAGATAGAAGGCGTCCTTGGTGTTAGCGCCCATGTAGCTGCTGTCGAAGGCATAAGCCTGCAGGAAGGGGCAGTCAGCGTCCTGAGTCTTTTCCTGGAAACGCTGATTGAGCATCGAACTCATCATTTCCTTCATGTAGTCCATGACAACATAACCGACGCTGTTCCTCTGCTCTTTTTCAACGATGTCGTGCTTGAACAAGATGTTGACGATGCTGAGCTGCTGCTCCACATCCTTCTCGATGACAACGATGGGCTCGTCGGTGTCGGGCACGGGGTAATCCTCGACCTGTGCTGCATCAGGAGCGGCGGCGGGGATATCCTTGAACATCTCGCGAATCTTGCCCTCGATGTAGTCCACATCCACATCACCCACGATGACCAGTGCCTGGTTGTCGGGGCGATACCACTTGTGGTAGTAGTCGCGCAGCACCTGGTAGGGGAAGTAGTCCACTACGTCCATCGAGCCGATGACGTCACGCTTGGCATACTTGGAGCCGGGGAACAGGTTGTCCCTCTGGCGGTTGTTCATGCGCTCGCTGGCATCGCGGCCCAGGCGCCACTCCTCGTGAATCACGCCACGCTCCTTGTCAATCTCCTCGTCGGTGAGCAGCAGTCCGTGGCTCCAGTCCTTGAGCACAAGCAGGCACGAGTCGAGCACGCCCTGGCGGGTGGTGGGCACATTGGTCACCAGATAGATGGTGCGGGTGAAGCTGGTGAAGGCGTTCACGTCGGCACCAAAGTTCAGGCCAATCGACTGGATGAAGTCGATGATGCCATGTCCCTCACCGTTGAAGTGCTCACTGCCGTTGAAGGCCATGTGCTCCAGGAAGTGGGCAAGACCGTTCTGGCTGTCTTCCTCCTGCATGGCTCCCACACGCTGGGCGATGTAGAAGTCGGCACGGTTCTCGGGATAGTTGTTGTGGCGGATGAAGTAGGTCAAGCCGTTATCCAGCTTGCCGATGCGCACGGCCTCGTCGATGGGCAGTTCCATCTGCTGGGCCATCATCACGTTGGCACTGAAAGCCATCAGTAGCAGCAATAGGGCTGCAAAAATCCTTTTAACGCTCATAATACGCTTGTTTTATTTTTATTGATGAATAATATATAGAAAATGTCATTGCTCTTGGGTCTCGTTATCGGGCTTGGCGTCATCGGCCAGTTTCTTTTCCAGCTGCTCGATGCGCTGCTTGAGCTGTTCCACCTCGCTGGACGTCTTTTCCAGCTCCTGGTCTTTCTTGTCATCATCATCGTCATCTATCTTTGCAATTCCACGTCCGATGGCGCAAAGCAAAATCGGGATGAAGAAATAAATGCTTAAGGCCGGAATCAGCATCACCATGCTCATCAGTCCACTGAACGAGACCACACCAAGGCCGATGTGTAAGCTCTTGAGGTCGGATGCGTTCTGACCTGGCACCATGCGTTCAAGGATGTCTCCCGACAGGCCCATTGCCCAACCGATGCCAAACACCGGTCCCGTCCACATGAAGCTGTCCAGGTAGGCTGTGAGTATTTTTATAATCCCTTTTTTAGAGAACAGGGGCAGCAGCTTTTTCCACTCAAATCCACCGTCCCCCAAATAGCCATAGAGGCGATACACTGCCCAGCCGATAAAAATGGCTATCACAAGGAACATGATCCAATAACCCAGGTCGGTAAGAACCTCAGCAACTTTCTCTCGATTCTGTTTTGATGTCTTCATCATCGTCGTTTTTATTCATTAGACGCAAGGGAGGGGCCAAAAACTACATAAAAAAGAAAAAAAAAGCCCCCCATTCTCTAAAAAAACGATTTCACTCACGGATGCGGCAGGGGCACCAGTGATGGATCATGCTGATGCCCCTGCCGAGTTTAGAAAAATAATAGATACTCACTTAAATGTCAAGAAAAACACGCCGTGGGGGTGATTCATCCAGTCTGCCGCCCTTCATGCCATTAAAAGCATGACATGATCAACGAGCCGACAACTGATATAACGGCAATCACAATCATTGTGATGGACACGATACATACCTGCTGTTTCATAATTTCTCCTATTTTTAATGGTTATATACAGTTTAATCTCTCTGGTCGCATGATCGGGTAGAAGCAAACGTGCATCTACCTGTTGCTGCTACAAATTTAATACCAGACAGCACATCACGACAAAGAAATTCTAAGGAAAATTGCCGATTGTCAAAGAAATTTACACAAAAGTGTCAAAATATTTTACACCCAGGCCAACGCCATCCCTCCCCCTCACAGGATTCACTCGGCTCTCGATGTTGCGGCCCGCACAGTCCTTGTCGCAGGGAGTGCCCCTCCAGCAGGGTCCACTACCACATGACCACTCACTCATGGCGGTAAGCTCGAGGCAAAAAAGGCAATGTTCCACGAGTTATCAACAATTGAGGATAGTTTTGAACAATTCACCGAATTTAACGGAGTTTTTCAAGGTTTTTCAGTTAAAATTCCGTTCCTTTGTACCCGTGAAACAGTGTGCCAGCCGAATGCAATGGGAAAGCTTGCTTTCAACATGCTGAGGCGCAGCCACTGTTCCTGTTGAACTAACATCATTGTGATTATAACACCCAATGGGAAAGATAATAGCTATAGCCAATCAAAAAGGCGGAGTGGGCAAAACCACCACCTCGATCAACCTGTCGGCAGCCCTGGCCAGCAAGGGTCAACGCGTGCTGCTCATTGATGCCGACCCGCAGGCCAATGCCACGTCGGGACTGGGCATTGAGCCCAAGGACATGTCCTCGACAGTGTATGAGTGCCTGGTGGATGACTATCCCGTGCAGAGTGCCACGGTGGCCACATGCGTTGACGGGCTGAGCCTGCTGGGCTCACGCATCGATCTGGTGGGTGCCGAGCTGGAACTGGTGGAGAAGGATCACCGCGAGCGCGTATTGAGCAACATCATCCAGCCAGTCCAGGACCAGTATGACTACATCATCATCGACTGCAGCCCGTCGCTGGGACTGATCACCGTCAATGCCCTGACAGCAGCCGACAGTGTCATCATCCCAGTCCAGGCCGAGTACTTTGCGCTTGAGGGCATCAGCAAGCTGCTCAACACCATCCGCATCATCAAGGGCAAGCTGAATGCCGCCCTGCGCATCGAGGGTTTCCTGCTGACGATGTATGACGCCCGATTGCGTCTTGCCAACGAAATCTTTGAAGAGCTGAAGGGTCACTTTGGCGACATGGTTTTCAACACCGTGATTCCGCGCAACATCCGCATCAGCGAGGCTCCCAGCCATGGTCTCCCAGTCATCCAGTACGACCCCACATGCCGCGGAACCACCAGCCACCTGCAACTGGCTCAGGAAATCATCAACCGCAGCAATCAGCATTGAGGAATAAGGACATCAATACTAAAAAACTTAGAACTAAAAAACAAATGAAACGAAGTGCATTAGGCAAAGGGCTCGACTCGCTCATCTCGATGGATGATATCCAAACGAGCGGCTCGTCGGCCATCAATGAGATAGCGATTGACAAAATCACCCCCAATCCTGACCAGCCCCGTCAAACCTTTGACAAGGAAGCACTCAAGGAACTGGCTGCCAGCATCCGCGAGCTGGGCATCATCCAACCGCTCACACTGCGCATAGCCGAAGCGGGAACCTATCAGATCATCTCGGGCGAGCGTCGCTACCGTGCAGCAATCATGGCAGGCTTGACCAGCGTTCCAGCCTACATCCGCACGGCCAACGACAGCGAGATGACCGAGATGGCCCTGATAGAGAACATCCAGCGCGAGGATCTGGATGCCATCGAGATAGCACTGACCTTCAGGAAACTCATTGACCAGTATAACCTGACCCAAGAGCGGCTGAGCACGCGCATCGGCAAGAAAAGAACCACCATTGCCAATTTCCTGCGACTGCTCAAGCTGCCCGCTGAGGTGCAGCTAGGCTTGCATTCTCATGCAGTGGACATGGGCCATGCCCGTGCCCTGCTGTCACTGGACGACCCCAAGCTGCAATTGAAGTTGTATAATGAAACGGTGAAGAAAGGCCTGTCGGTGCGCCAGGTGGAGCAACGAGCCAAGCAGATGCAGCTAGCAGCCCAGGCTGAACGCACCCAGGGCGACAACGGCATCCGGGCAACCCATGTGCAGGCTGGCCAAATCCTGCAAAAGCATCTGGCATCGGCATTTGGCGTTCCTGTCAAGTTCACGTGCGACAAGAGCGGCAAGGGAAAAATCACCTTCCCGTTCACCAACGAGGAGCAGCTCGAAAAGATCATCGCCATCTTTGACACGCTCAAGAATGCGTAAAGGATCCTAGGGAGTGGTGACACCGTCAATGACATACGGCCCGCAGATGTTGCGCAAGGTGCTCTTGAGCATCGTGCTCCTGTTGTGCATGGCTTGTACAGCAGGTACCGCCAGTGCCCAGGATGTCAAGTCCATCGCCAGCGTCGACAGTGTCACGTCCACGACCATCCCCAACAGGGCCACGCATCGAGAGCGGCATCAAGTGGTGCTGAACGACACGGCTCAGCGTGTCGGTGCGCATCCCGTTAGGGTAGTCAACGCCTCGGGCGACACCATTACCCTTGCCTCGATCGACTCGATCAGCGGCCTCGAGGGCGTGGAAATCCTTCACGATAGCGTGGCCGCATCGACTGCCGCGATGGGCAAGGTGCGCATTTTCAACCCTGATCCGCAACGTGCCCTGTGGTTATCGGCCCTGTGTCCCGGCCTGGGGCAGATCTACAATCGCCGATACTGGAAACTGCCCATCGTGGTGGGTTCATTTGTGGGTCTGACCTATGGCGCATCGTGGAACAACCGCATGTACAAGGACTATTCCCGGGCCTACCGCGACGTCATGGATGACGACCCAGACACCCGCAGCTACATGGACTTTTTCCCACCCACCGTCAAGGAGAGCAGTCTGGATCAGGCCTGGCTGCAACGGGTCATGAAGAATAAGCGCGACTACTATCGGCGATACCGCGAAATCTGCGTCATTGCCATGGTGGGCGTTTACCTGATCAATATCGTTGACGCCTATGTTGACGCGTCGCTGGCCCACTTTGACATCTCTCCCGACCTGACGCTGGATGTGACACCTGCCGCCATCGACAACAGCGCGATGACAGGCGGCCGCCTGCCCTCGCTGGGTGTGCAATGCGCCATCAGTTTTTAATGAACATCACCCTACTAACGACAATGATATCACAGAATATGATAAAAAAACGTCTCATCACACTGCTTGCCGCCACCGTGGTTGCCGCCATGACCCTGCAGGCGGCACCGCGCGAGAAGAAGAATATCCTGTCGGTGAAGAACACGATCACCGACGATGACATCGTCTTTCCCGAGAGTTTTGACACCGATGTCCACAAGATGATGACAAACTGGTACTTGCAGAACTACACCGTCCTGGATGCCAACGTGGAGGAGAAGAATCCCGGTGAGGTGGGTGAGGAGACCTACATCCGCCGCCTTGCCGCGATGCCCACGGTCATCGAGATGCCTTATAACCAAATCGTGCGCAAGCACATTGAGCGGTACGTGTATCGCAGCCGCACCCTCATTGAGCAAATGCTGGGCATGAGCCTGTACTACATGCCCATCTTTGAACAAGCACTGGAAAAGGAAGGGCTGCCGCTGGAACTCAAGTACCTGCCCATTGTCGAGAGTGCGATGGATCCTAACGCCACGTCACGCGTTGGGGCCGCCGGATTGTGGCAGTTCATGGTGGGTACCGGTAAGGGCCTGGGTCTAGAAATCAACTCGCTCGTTGATGAGCGTCGCGACCCCTATCGTTCAAGTGCCATGGCAGCCAAGTACCTCAAGAACCTGTATCAGATCTATAACGACTGGTCGCTGGCTATTGCCGCCTATAACTGCGGCCCTGGCAACGTCAACAAGGCGCTGCACCGCAACGGCGGCGTGGGCGACTTCTGGGACATCTATGACTATCTGCCCCGCGAGACGCGCGGCTATGTGCCCGCATTCATCGCCGCCAACTATGCGATGACCTACTACAAGCAGCACAACATCAGCCCCTCGCTGGCCAGCAAGCCCCTCATCACCGACACGGTGACCGTGAGCCGTCGCATCCACTTTGCCCAGATCGCTGATGTGCTGAACATCCCCATCGAGGAAATCCGCACCTTCAATCCCCAGTACCGCGCCGACGTCATCCCAGGAGACAACCACCCCTATGTCCTGATCCTGCCCTCGCAGCAGATTTACAGCTTTATCCTGAGCGAGGACAGCATCGACAACTATCGCGATGACCTGTATGCCCATCGCCAGGTGGTAGAGCCCGGAGGAGAGACATCGACAGCCGAGGAATACCTGTCAGGGCGCACCAGATTCAGCGAGATGCGCACCATCACGCACAAGGTGGGCCGGGGCGAGACGGCATCGTCGATTGCCGCCAAGTATGACATGACAACCAGCGACCTGATGGCCCTGAACAACATGAACAGTGAGCGGGTGAAAAGGGGTGAGACGCTCAAGGTGAAGGCACCAGACCAAGATGACGCCACAACCGGCATCGACGAGACCGCAGCCATCGAAGCCACAGCTCAAGTCGAGGGACAACCCACTACCGATGAACCGTCGCAGGACGAACAGGCACTCATCGACGAGGTGAAGAATATCGAGCGCGAGGCGGCCACCAAGGCACCCTACAAGGGCTCCTATACCAAGCAGTCGGCCCCGCAAACCGCCACGACCATCAAGGATAACAAGAAAACTGAGCGTGCCGATGAACAGGCCACGCGACGCCAAGCTGCCAAAGCCAACGCCGGCGACTGGCGCGAGCGCAACAACAAATATACCCACAAGGACAGTGCCACCAAGAAGGACCGCAAGAAATCGGAGCGAGACGCAGCAGGCCGCAGCTCGAAGAGTCACAGCAGCCACAAGAAGGCAGCCAAGCCCGAACGCCCCAAGGAGGTAACCGTGCAAAAGGGAGAATCACTGACCAAAATCGCCGAGAAAGCCGGCGTTACCGTCAAGGATATCGAGCGTGCCAACGGCATTGAGAACGGCAACAAAATCAAGGCTGGAGAAAAAATCAAAATTCCCACCAAGTCCGAAGCCAAACGAGCTGCCGAAGCCGAGAAAAAAGGCAGCAAGTCATCCTCCCGCAAGAAGGACAGCACGAGCAAAAAAGAAAGCAAAAAATCATCAAGCAAGACCTCGAGCAAATCAGCCACAGGCAAGAGCAGCAAGAAGTCCAAGCGTAAATGAAGACAAACCAGGAGGGCTGATGTCCTCAAACCGTGAGGTCAACAATCACCTCACGGGCTATCAACAACCCAGCCGCGGCAGGAACGAAAGCGTTGCTGCCCGGCTGTTTTTTTCCGTCAACATACACGGGTACATCGGGATTCCACCTGGGTTCCTCCTCACTATAGACGCACTTGAAGTGGTGAATGCCCTCACGGTGGAGCAGCTTGCGCAACATCCGCGCCAACGGGTCGATGCGCGTCGAGTCGAAGTCGGCCACACGGAAAGCCATCGGATCCATCTTGTAGGCCGCGCCCATCGAGCAGATGTGCCTCACCCCCAGGCGCAAGCACCGGCGTGCAATCTCCATCTTGGCCGTGATCGTGTCCAAGCTATCTACCACGTAGTCAAACTGTTTCATGTCAATCTCATCGGCATTCTCGGGCAGATAAAACATCCTGTGGACCGTCACCTTGCAGTCAGGATTGATGTCGCGCACACGCTCGGCGGCCACATCCACCTTGGCCCGGCCAATCGTGCTGTGCAACGCATATATCTGCCGATTGATGTTTGACACGCTCACCGTGTCATCGTCAATCAGATCCAGAGCCCCCACCCCACTGCGAGCCAGAGCCTCGACCACATAGCCGCCCACGCCGCCGATGCCGAAGACCGCCACACGGCTCATTGCCAGCCGACGCATCGCCTCGCCACCCAGCATCAGTTCGGTACGGGCAAACGGGCTTTCGGTCATCCTATACTTGTCATTCTCCATATCAGAACATATCTTTTGGCCGCAAATTTACAACAACCGCCCTCTATAGTAGCCCCCCGCAGCGTTAAAAAAACGCATTTTGATAAAAAATGTCCGATTTTTTGCCCCTAATTCAAATATTTGACTTACCTTTGCACCCGCTTCGACGCCCAGATGGCGGAATCGGTAGACGCGTTGGTCTCAAACACCAATGGGGTAACACCCGTGCCGGTTCGACCCCGGCTCTGGGTAC
>Ga0247611_10011096_pt1 | contig 10447 bp, 7 predicted proteins | sample 177DNAGHGhighgp2_FD_192422 | JGI IMG/M metagenome (GOLD analysis project Ga0247611, IMG submission 192422) | Sheep rumen microbial communities from Palmerston North, Manawatu-Wanganui, New Zealand - 1770 DNA GHGhigh gp2 | ecosystem: Host-associated > Mammals > Digestive system > Stomach > Rumen ... | reverse complement strand
TTAGAGATTGTCCAACTCGTATTTGTATTTATGGTGAACGTTTTTGTCTCACCTTTAGCCTCGAATTCCAAAGAAGTCGTGCTGGCAGAGAGCCTGAGTTCTTCTGTTCCTTTTGGCTGAGTCACAGTAACAGTCCTCGTAGGTGCTTTTCCGCCACTTACTGTAAGCGTTGCAACTCTTTCTGACCCTGTAGAGTTCTTGCCTGCGGTTACACTTACTGTTTGCGATTGACTTCCTGAAGAAGGGGAAATAGTCAACCAGCTCGCAGAGCAACTTATCGTCCAATTACAGTTTGCCCGAATTTGCAAATCTGATGTTTGTCCATCACCTAACAATGTCAAACTAGGGGGGACAGTAATATAGTCAGAGCTAACCACTGGGCCATCTGTTCCCGGCTCACCTCCTCCGCCACATGCTGTAATAAGCAGCATCAATATATATATCCCAATATATTTCTTCATACCATTCTTCTTTTAAAAGAATATCATCAATCCAACGTTCAGATTCAGACCAGTATGCCACTTCTTGAAAGTGTCATCATTGTCGCTAATCAACTTACAATTATCATCCTTGTATACTGCCGCGTTATATTCTGGAGTAACACACAGCTTAAAGCTATTACTCAAAGCTATTGTAAACCTCAATGCTCCTAAAGCAGATAGCGAGTTCGCATTCTTATAGTTTGAGCTACTGCCAGTTGTAACTTCCTTTCCAATATATGCATTATATGCTATACCAACCTGAGGTGTTATAGAGAAGAAATCCGATACCGGGATTTCATATCCATATCTCAGATTTGCTCTGATAGCAGTATAATTATATCCCGCAGACACATTACCCTGTGAATTATAGAAATACAAGTCATTTGTCTTATTTAGACCATATACTGCTCCAAGTTCTAGATTATGGTGATTAAATACTGCACCAACAGAAACCGAAGGTCCAGATATAGACATGATGTTATAACCAGCTCCGATATATACACTATTTTCCGAGTGCTCGTATCCTATATCTACGAGCTGAACATCTGCGTCATAATCCCCTTTTGACTCTATATCCACTGGAATACTATAGCCTCTTAATGGCCTGTCATTAATATGTCTGATTGTAATTCTCTTTGTGCCCTTAGGAACCCATAGTCTTGTCTCTCCAGAGTGTTGCTCTGTTTTCACAACTCCTAGATTTGGTTCAATAACATAATCTGGGTCAGTATTCCAGAAACGAATAACAGCGCAAATATCTCCATTATTATCCTTTACTTGGTTCATTGATGCAATAAGACTCGTATGACTCCTCTCAAACTGAGCAATCTTTACTTGCTTATTCTGCGCCATTGTTACCATAGGGAATGCTGAGGCCATAGCCAGAAGCATTAATACACATATCTTCTTCATATCCTATTTTATTATTAGTTTCTTTCCGTTTACAATATATACTCCAGCTGGTAGAGATCTCCTTACTTCATCAAGACTCTTATCCTGTTCTACCTTAATAAGCTGACCTTTCAGATTATATATTCTCAGTCCCTTGCTCTCATCCATCAATACTGAAATATCTTCTATTCCCGTAGCCATATCTCCATTGATGGATATTGTGCTGCGAGTTTTAGATTTTGATATCATGTATGCCTCAAATGGGTGTACTGGCCTGAGATTTACAACGAAAGTACTACCTTCTGCAGAACCTCCACTATATGATACATAGTCATTATTTACATTAAGTGCCAAATAACCACTATTATCAGTATTGAAGAAGTTTGGAGTGAAGGTGTTACCTCCATAATTGCCTGTTTGCAGATTATCCGACTTCTTAACAGTAACGTTCTCTGCAGAGAATGTGATATTACCGCTCAATCTGAATTCTGCTTTGTAATCAGGATTATTAGGCATACTAATTATATAAGGTGTATTTGCCTTAATGCTGCTGGCATTGGCCCATCCACTTGCGCCATAACTCATCAGCCAGAAAGGTTTCTTACTATCACCACTTCTCCAGTTTGCAAACGGAGTCAGTTCTCCCTTGCTGGAGTGGGTGATCTTCTTCACGTCAAATGGCAAAGCTATTGTTTCCCATCCACGAGACTCACCAAGGCCAGTTATCATACCGTAATTATGAGTATAGCTGATCTTCTTAGCAGTAAACTCTTTAGGGCAATAGAAGATGTTTCCACTTGCAGCATCTGTCAAAACGATACTTTCTGCAGTACTATTCACAACCACATTCTGAATAGTTGCTGGCGCATAGTTTGAAGATTTCACATAAAGCAGCAGATTAGGATTGCTTACACTAACAGTAAATGCTGCTGAAGGATTCCAAATGATTGCAGCCAATTCTTCATTGTTTGCCAATGCTGCATTATCAATGCCCGCAACCTTCCATGTAATATCCTGATAAGTTACCGTAGCAGGAACTTCAAGTACCGTACCATATTTGCCATTGGCAAGACTTACAGTCTTATCATCATAAGACAGAACTGCATAGTTCAAATTACCACTAGTAAATGTTTTCAGTTCCTCTTGGAATTCTACCTCTACATTCGTATTCTTATTGATATTACTGATTGTATATTTGTTATTCGACAAATTTGATGTCACATCAGAGCTATTTACCTTAACGCTCTTTACCCTATATCCATTATCAGGGTTGAATGATATTGTGGCAGATGCACCCTCATTAACAGTAAAGTTTTTAGTCGTTGCCCTTACTGTCGTGCCGCTATATGATGCATATCCACTACCCGTAGACTTTATAGACAAGGTATATGTTGTTGCTGGTATTGCCTCAAACTCCACTTCTACAGTTGTGTTCCTTTGGATATTGCTGATAGTATACTTGTTATTTGATACACTTGAAGTAACATCCGTGCTATTCACCTTTACGCTCTTTATCCTGTAGCCATTATCCGCACTAAATGAAATAGTGGCATTTGTACCCTCGTTTACTGTAAACGTACTGGTCTTGCTGCGAATTGTTGTTCCATCATAAGAGGCAGACCCACTACCTGTTGCCTTGATTGACAACGTATAAGTAGTTGGTGGTATAGCCTCAAACTCTACCTCCAAAGTTGTATTGCTCTGGATATTGATAACTGTATACTGATTATTAGATACGTTTGAAGTTACATTCGTGCTATTCACCTTTACGTTCTTTATCCTGTAGCCATTATCTGCACTAAATGAAATTGTAGCATTTGTACCTTCATTTACGGTAAACGTACTAGTCTTGCTACGAATCGTTGTGCCATCATATGATGCAGAGCCATTACCAGAAGAAGTTATAGACAATGTATATGTAGTTGCCGGTATTGCCTCAAACTCCACCTCTATACTTGTATTCTTACTTATAACACTGATGGAATATGTGCCATTTGAAACATATGAAGTAACATCTGTACCATCCTCCTTTACACTCTTTATCCTATACCCATTGTCAGGATTAAACGTTATCGTTACTGAAGTACCTTCATTGACAGTAAATGAACTTGTCTTTCCCCTAATTGTATTACCATCATAAGATGCAGAGCCATTGCCTGTCGCTTTTATAGATAGTGTATAAGTTGTTACAGGAATAGCCTCAAATATAATTTTTGCACTCGTATCTTTCCTAATATTACTAATTGTAAACGAGTTGTTTGTTACTTGGGATGTTACATCCGAACCATTAACAATAACACTTTTTATCCTATATCCATTATCTGGAGAGAAAGAGAGTGTTATAGATTTCCCTTCTTCAATATCATATTTTTTAGATTCATTTCGAATGGTTGAGCCATTATACAATACAGACCCATTACCATTTACAGATATCCCAAATTCAAATATATTTGGGTCTTCTACTATATCATAAAAATAAGGCATCCACCCATAATTAATATAAGAATCTCTTGTTCCTTTAGGTACATGTAGTATTGCACTTGAGGAAATACCTTCAAATACGCCTCCTCGTAGCTCAAAGAACTCAGTTAACTTTGATACCACTTTTGATAGTTTCTTGCAATTATAAAAAGCACTGCTATAAATACCTCTCATATAATCTGGCAATATATAAAGCGTTGAGATACCTCGACAACCTGAGAAAGCACTACTATTTATTATTGATACAGAAGTGCCTATTGTTATATCTCCAGTAAAACCGCTGCAATTTTCGAAAGCTTGACGTCCGATTTCTTTAACAGAATTAGGGATAACCAACGAACCTGTAAAATTACATTCCCAAAATGCAGTATCGCCAATATATGATACAGCATTTCCAATTGTCAACGAACCTGTAATACCACTACAGAATGCAAAAGCATTTTCTTCAATAGTTATTACCGAATTAGGTATAATCAATGAGCCATTAAAGCCACTGCATCCATAAAATGCAGATTCTTTTATTATTTTTATTGAATTAGGGATATTCAAAGTTCCTGTTAAACCAGTACATTTATAAAATGCACTTTTCCCAATGGTTGTGACATTATAAGATACGCCGTTATTCGTGACTTTCTCTGGTATGATCAGTGTGCCTGAATAGCTACCTCCCTTATTGTTAATATATGTCACTTCAACTTCATTATCTGACAATCTATTATAACACAATCCCTCTACCTGAAAATCATATGCGGATGCCGGAATAGTTAGTACACCCCCAACAATAATCATAATAATTTGCCTAAAGTATTTTGTCATTGTTCCTATATTTTTACAAGTTACTTATTATGCAATACGTTAGCCTCATTGAATTAAAGTGAGAAATGTTTTGCTCACAATGTGTTAAATTTTACAATCCAAGATTCCCCCATTTACGCTTTTTGAAATAGGTATTACTACTCCATCAATATGAATTTTTTCTTTTAGGTTCTCAGCATCTGGATTAATCATATAAAGCTTTTTATCTGCACCTTTGTAATTATTGGATATAATCTCGTTTATTTTGGTATCTCCACATCCGTAGCCAATAATAATCAGTTTACCTGCTTTGCGTAATCTTTCTGCAAAGAGTCCAAACAGTTTTTTATACAGATATGGATTCTTGTACCTTTTAATTTTTGTTTGAGTACCTGACAAGAAATCACAATAGATTGCAGATGAAGAGTATTCGTATTTTCTCTGACATCTTACAAGATTTGACACATCATAAGGATTCATTCCTTGTTTGATCTTCACATATTTTACAGGGACGGAACAATTAAGTCTAACCTTTTCTCCGCCTATATTACATTTTACTCCCTGAGTTTTATGATAAAGAACATAGTCCAAACTCCCATGTAATTTGTATAACCTAATAGGGGCATTATATTTTCCAGTATATCTTTCCAACCTACATCTGTATTTATATCCATCAACTTCAATATCCCCAAAGAATTCGGATCCATAATCGTCAAAACCATCGGATATTAAATCGCTCAATTCAGGAATATTACGAAATGATTCAAAAACCATATCATGATTAGTCGTAAAAACATCTATGATGCTATCTTTAGATCTATCATACAAAAATTTCAGAAACTGTTCGTAGTTCTTGTCTTCATTTATTTGGCAAGGCTTATTAGGATAGAATAGACTTTTTTTGTCTCCTTGCAGAAAATAAGCTATAAGTTGGTCATATATTATTGTGAGATTAGAGACAAGTCTTTCGTATGAAATTTCTTCAGTTATATACTCTTCTGCCAAACCTCTATACTCATCAGACCAAATATTAAATGCGACTGTTTGCAGCTCATTAGAATCTTTAGGATAATTTACCTCAATAGCATCATAAAATGTTTCATAGTCAAAAGTTTCTTCACTATTCTCGACATAATGTTTAATAATATCTCTTAAGAGAAGATATGATTTCTCATAAACATTATAGTCATGTATGCAGTTTGTCTTAGTCATTGTTTTCTCCATGTTCATCTTTAATAATTCCCCATTGGGTGTAAAGACGAACTCTTCTTTAAGGAAAGAAGAAATCCTATCATTGAGTGTCTTACCAGAAGGATAGCCTTTCATTATAGAGAAACCCGCAGATAATAGCATCACAATTTTCTCCTTGGGCTTATTAATTGCACTTCCAAATCCCATCAATTGCTGCATTTCATTTAAAATCAAATTACTCATAATACGGATTAATTTCTCTCATTAATGTTTTATATTTACAAAAATCCTCAGACTCCTCATCCATGAGATTGTCTGTGCGAATAGTTTCCACTTTAATATGAGCATAAATATCTCTAACAGATATTCCCATTTTCCTGAGGTTATCAAATATTGCGACTCTTGAGGGTTCGTCTTTAGTAATTATTGTAAGCTGTCTATCAATATCCACAGTGGATTCTAACATTTTAAAATATGCCTCAAAATAACCAAAATCCATCTGGTTTAAAGAATGGCCGAAGAAAATTACATTTTTAGAATTCAATAAATCAAAAGCTATATTAGAGGATCTAAAAGAAGGATTATTGGACTTTAACAAAAAAGAATAGCCAGGAGCGACATTACTTATATCATCTGTTTCAATTCCAAGAATAATGGAATTATCATGTAAATTGCCGTCATAAATTGTTTTTTCCATAATCTCCCCATGTACTCTAATTGGATTCAAAGATTCATTTGCAATAATAGCATTAATTATCAAATGAATAGGTGTATAATTAAATGAATAGATTAAATTATCACATGGAGTAAAATTTGCTAAGAATTTTCCAGCTATTGTATTTCTCATCATATTTGCCTGTTTCAAATCATTGCCTGTTTTGAACAGAGATGACAAGTATTCAATCAATGTCTTACAGAGAAGTTCATATTCCTCCTTATCTTCTTCGACATTATTAACAAAGCTTCCATCTGGTCGTTTTGAAACATATTCAAGAAGCGCAGCTTCAATATCATACCATTTTTCGGTGAACTTTTTCCCATATAGATAATCAAGGAGTGTTGGTTTCGATATTTTGTTTTTTTTCTTTTCTTGTATGTGTTTTACATACATCTTTTTGAAGATACAACTCTCTACAAAATTTCTATATGTTGTTGGTAATCCTAAACTTAAGTCAAATCCATTACCTATTATAAGCATATATTTATGCTTATATTCTAACCTATCCATATGCTCAAGCATAGGTTCGAGTTCTGCAATCGGTGAGACTATCATCACCTTTGTTCCATCTTTAGAGTAATATAACTCACGTTCCATAATCTTATTTCAAAAAACATATAATATTCATGATAGCAACACAAATTCGTCCTGTGGGAAGATTCCCTCAGGATATAGGAAGTAATAAGAAAATGTGATATGGGTTACTTAATTCTGCGAATCAAGGCTTTAGGATTCATTTTTGTATCCCATATATCAAGGATATGTACAATATCTTCTGCTTCATCGTAGTAATAAATGAGTTTAAAGCGTCGATGCATGAGATGGCATCCTCTATATAGACGACTCTTACCTTTCAACAAGCTTTCTGGTGTATATGATGTGGGAAAGATTTTCAATCGATTGTAGATGTCAACAATCTCAGTTTCCCAACGTCTTGCAGTCTTTTCACCAAATTCCAGCCTACCATTCTCAAGCAGATCATTATATAGTTGCCATGCCTGGGGATCCCATTCTATTACAGCCATGAATGAAGTTTCTTTAGTTCTTCGTGGATATCATCAACCCTAATCCATTTAATCTGGCCTTTTTTCTCTTTTTCTTCGAACTCATCTATTCTGGCAATAGCCTCTTCTTCTGAGAATGGGCCGAAACTTGGGAATTTGCTCCAGTCCAGTTTGTCAAGTTCCTCATCAGTTGCAATATCGTCATCGTATGATATGTCATCATAGGCGGCGACAGCAGCCATAGAATCTGCGCCTGGTTCACAAGCTCTAAAGCAAGCTGTATCCTTCTCTAAACGAGTTATTTCATCCTCTTCTTTCATAACGAGTCGTATTTTTGCAGCAAAGATACGACATAATTATGAAATATCAAAGTTTTCAGCGCAGATTTTCACATTATTCTGCAAACTTCCTGTGTCACTATGTCAAAGAACAATTATTTTATCTTTTTACAATTTATACGTCCATCATGTCAATATCCATTATTTTGTCTCCAATTAGGATATTTAGAGAGCAGCTCTTGTGGTATAGGGAATACTCTACGAGTCTTATCAAAATTTGCAGATGGGAAATCTTTATAGTGAGGAAAGAATTCATCTTCAAAATGTCCAAACCTTATCATGTCATTACGTCGCCAATTCTCTGCAAAGAACTCGCGTCCACGTTCTTCGTATATTTCCTCTAATGTTGGTTGGTAATCTATTAAAGGAGCTTTTACATATGATCTTATTTCATTAAATATAGACATTGCGGTCTGCCCATTGGTAACTGAGGCTCCTCGTGCTATTGCCTCTGCCTTCATCAACAAAATGTCAGCATAACGAAATATTGGAACATCGTTAGATTGATTTCTTCCATTGCTATAATCACTATTCCACACAAACCATTTAACAGAACGACATCCTGTTGTATAGTTATCGCCTACATTGATAGTATTATCTTTAGTTTTCAATTGAATATCTTTTGTAAACACTAAGTTATTCCCCTTATTATCTTTATAAATTTGATCCGTTGGCAGAAGGGTGGATTTGTCATAGATGTAAACAGTACCATCGCCTAGTCCAATTATACACAGATTCCTCTCATCACCTTCCAATTTAAAATTTTTGGCAGCCTCTGGCGTTACAACCATATACCCACCAGAACTATTAGATAATCTTTCACCATAATACAAATTATATTCTCTATTGGTAAACGCCCTACCATATTGCATTCCTTGTGATTCTGTACTATGGTATGGCATCGCATAGATAAAGTCTTTTATTGTACCATTTTCTACTCTTTCCGTATTGTCAGGCGAAAATTTGAAACGATATGCATCAGGCCCTAACTCAAATCTTCCTGATTTAATAATTTCATCGCATACGGAGACGCAATCATTAATTTTTTCATTAGTTGCGTATGCTGCTTCAAATGATTCTGGAGATACACAAGTGTAAACAGACCAATTAATATATAGTTTTGCAAGAAGAGCTAATGCCATATATCGATTTGGCTTTCCATAATACTTTCCTGCGCATTCTGAAGGCAAGGAATTAATAATTGCCTTTAACTCACTTTCTATCCAACGAACAACAGTAGCTCTGGGCTGACGAACTTCAGCAATCATTTGGTCTGAAGCAGACGGGGCTATTATTGGGGCATCACCCCAACTATCCATCAATATGAATGTAAATAATGCCCTCATTGCTCGTGCCATAGCAATATATTCCTCGTTGGTAGTGTTTCCAATTATATTATTGGCCTTATCTATTCCATCAATCAAATTGCTGATCCAACTAATAGTAGAATCATCAGAATTATAATCATGGAGACTTGGGCGAGCATAATTCCCGTTATCATAATAATCTCCATTATAAGATACTGCTGTAAATTCATCACTTGACAGTTCCAGCGCTTCCATATAACGTCTTCCAATAGCTCCACGAAGGTGAAAATAAAGATCCTCCATAGTATTTTCATTTACTACGTCTGGCTCTGGTTCAACTGAAGATTCTTTTAATTGAGTAACAGTAACTTTTCTCTCAATAGCTTTTCCACCTTTTACTACTAGCACTGCTGACCTTGTTTCACTCGATGTATTCTTTCCTGCTGATATTGAAACATCAAGAGATCCATTTCCAGACAATGGAGATACTGTAAGCCACTGAGCATCCTTTGTGATAATCCAAGAGCAATTAGATGATATCTTTAAATCTACAGTTTGTCCATCACCAAGAAGTTCAACATTTGGCGAAACATTTATATAGTCATTGCTTATATATGGCTCTTCTTCCTGTCCTTTTCCTCCACAAGATACCAGGAAAATGCATATTAACATCTGGAAACAGATCTTTTTCATTCTATCAATATTTGAGTGTTTAATAATTATAAGTCGAAGTCGCCAAGGGTGAAGACGTCGTTAGGATTCAGCTTCTGTCCTTTGTTTTTATCGACGTATTCTGGCTGCCAGGTGCGGACATGAATCTGTGGCGCATCAGGATTGCGGAAATCCCATACCATGAAGACATAGCCCTCATCGCTGTAGCGATTGGTGTTCCAACGCTGATGAACTGTAACTCCATAGATACCTTTGATGGTAGGATGCTCCACGATAACCACATTGTCAAATGTTACCTTGATATATTTTGATGCCTTGAAGGCTCGACCTAAATTCTCTATATACTGCTGTTTTGTCTGAGTAGTGTAGACCACCTTGTTTCCTGCAGGATGAACCTCAGACTTACGTACCTTGATTACCTTACCTGTGATAATCAGGGCGTCCTCAGAGAACACCTGCTTAAGGATCTTCAGGTCTTTCTGATTATAGGCAGTACGGAAGTGCTCCACATAATCGAGAATCATCATACGGTCTTTCAGTTCTGTCACCTCAAAACGATTCTCCCTCA
>Ga0247611_10011095_pt1 | contig 10447 bp, 8 predicted proteins | sample 177DNAGHGhighgp2_FD_192422 | JGI IMG/M metagenome (GOLD analysis project Ga0247611, IMG submission 192422) | Sheep rumen microbial communities from Palmerston North, Manawatu-Wanganui, New Zealand - 1770 DNA GHGhigh gp2 | ecosystem: Host-associated > Mammals > Digestive system > Stomach > Rumen ... | reverse complement strand
AACTCTGGCTGCTCAACAACACCACCAATGATGCCGCCACCGATAATTCCACCGCCAACGACACCACTGGCAGCAACACCGCCAGTCGAGATATTATCTCCAGTCGTTTCGCCTGTGGCAACAGATCCACCACTCACATTACCGCCTCCAATAATCACGGTTCCGCCAGACATACCTGCTATTCCTGACATACCAGAAACACCTGCAGCCATCTCTACACCTTCCTCATCAACATGCGTAGGCAAATCCATACCGTCTGCAGTCTTATCAAATGGACGGTCGAAGGCTGCGATGAAGAACACGAATACCTCAGTACCCATACCGATAAACAACATCAGATTTGCACCTGGCAGGTGAGTCAATTTAAAAAGTGTACCTAGAATAACGATTGATGCACCCCAGCTATAGGCATAGTTCATGAACGTCTGCCCCGGCACACTGTCCAACCACTTCTGCAAGCGGTAGATGATATTTAATTTACTATACTTTGTCATTGTGATATTTTCGTTATGACGTTACGTCGTTATTATGATATAACAACTTATTTTACTTTCTTGATTTCTTTGCAGATGCCTTAGCAGGCTTTATTTTCTCACTTGTGGTATTTGCCAGCGAACGCACACAACGGAAACCAATGAACGAACGAGGTTGATTCTGGTATTCACTGCTACGCCATGCGGAACGGATATAATTCTCGGGATCTTTCCAAGAACCACCACGCACGCTCTTCTTCTTCAAGCGATAAGGATCCTCAAGGGCGGCATTATACTTCAGTTGCGGGTTGATATCATTCATAGCATCCACACCTGCCTCAGTATAGATGGTAGAAGTCCATTCTGCCACATTACCAGCCATATCAAAGAGTCCATTACTATTGGCACTATAGATACCTACCTTCGACGTGATCAGGTTACCATCCTTAGTATAGTTACCATTCTCAGGTTTGAAATTAGCATAGAAACAGCCCTTTCCACTTGCCACATCCTCGTTGGCCCAAGGAAACTCATTCTGTTCTTTGCCACGAGCAGCATACTCCCATTCTGCCTCTGTGGGCAGACGATAACGTTGTACCTGACGGGCGGCAGGACCAAGCCCTCTGAGCAGAAATTCCGTACGCCAAGCGCAGAAAGCATTAGCCTGTTCCCAAGTAACGCCCACCACCGGATAGTCATTATAGGCGGCACTTGAGAAATAGTTGCGCATATACACCTCGTTGTCTGCATTGGGAAAATCATTCACCCAGCAGGTAGTGTCAGGATAGATATTAATAATATAAGTATTAAGGAAGTCCCAAGGACCACTCAACTGTCGATTAATGGTCTGACGGATAATTTTACCCTCCTCATCAATATAAGCAGTATCCTTAGAAATCCACACCTCTTCCTGAGGATTCACGGTCACATCCGTATTCAAGTTACGCTCCTGAGGATTAAGACGGTTATGGCGCTTAGCAGCCTCAACATAGTCGTAAACCTCATAGCGATAGTTCATCTGACTGGCATCCAACATTTTCTCACCCGTAACAGGGTTGGTCACATACACACTCTCTATAGCACGACGTTCATCCTCATTAGGTTTACGGGGCATAGCCTTCTTCCAGTTCAGGTGAGGCTTCACAAGATTTCCATCCTTGTCTTCCTCCTCTTCAATCTTATAACTCTCATCGCCACCATAATTAGGATCTGCCAGACGCTCGCGAATGATCGAGTCACGAACATAATTCACAAACTGACGATACTCAGAATTCGTAATCTCCGTATCATCCATCCAGAATCCCTCTACAGAGATATCCTTTACTGGCGTCTGTTTTCCCCATAGTGTGTCGGCGGTTTCAAGTCCCATACGCAAATGGCCACGCTTCACAAGTACCATTCCATAAGGAGCAGGTTCTGTAAAAGCATGCCCGTTGGATCCCGTCAGTTCACCTCCTGCAGATGTAGTCTCCTTTCCACCGAAACAACTTGCAAAAACAAGCGCCACGATTAGAAGGCAAAAAACATTTTGTTTCATATTTCGACTTTTTTCTTTATTCATTATTTATAATAGTCTAACGCTCTGATGACGGTTACGACCTTTCTTCGAGAAATTGATATCCGTCTGATAACCCACGAATAGTTCATGACCACCATTACCGATGCTCAGGGCCGTGGTATAATATTCATAACTATAGCCCAACATCACACCATGGAACTTTCCACCAACATAAGCCGTTATCGATGTTCCCGGACTATAACCTAATCCTACATACATCACTTTCTTCTCATGAACGTAGGTCAGACGGGTTGTAAAATCGGCACGATACCCCACCCCGTCTGAGCGTCCCATAACAGATGGTTGTATTGATAAGAACGGATTTTTAAGGCGAATATTGCATCCAGCCATAAAATAATATGACATAGCGATATCCAACTGGTTGGTTTCACCTATTTCCACCTCGGGAGCAAGCAGGTGTTGAACCGAAGCACCTACATACCATGACTTGTGTTGGTAATACAGTCCGGCATTGAGGTCAAAGGCAGTTCCATCTACATTTGATGTAGGCAGCGCCTCATCACCAGAGTCAATAAAATCCAGTTCAGAGCCCTTCAACGTCTCACTCAGCATCGCTGGTTGTAAGCCAAGACTCAGCACGCCGCCTAAGAGTTTTATCTTAGGTGCATACATCAACGAGAATTTCTTATGCGAGAACACACCGATATCATCATTCACAATCTGTGCGCCAACGCCATGATACATTCCCAAAAACTGGAATGGCAGGTCAGCTGAAAGAAACATCGTCTTAGGATTATGCTCAAATCCAACCAGCGACATATTATAGTCCACCACGACATTAACTTTATTCTGTTTACCTGCTGCTGCAGGGTTATACGCCGTCTCCATCGCCCAGTAGTGACTGAACGACGGATCATACTGTGCCTGCACTCCCTGCAAGACCATCAGTAATAGGGCCAATATCAACAGATTTCGCCTTAACACGTTATCAATAACGCAGTATTTACCTTATTTATTATAATTTTTCATCATAAAAACTTTGGCCATCCCATAAAAACATTGTAAATTTGCAAACTCAAATAGTAACCTAAGCATGAAAGTAGCCATCGTACAGCACGACATTGTATGGGCACAGCCGACGGAAAATCTCCGCCACCTTAGCCAACTTCTCGACCAGCAGTCGGAGGTTGATTTATATGTATTGGCAGAGACTTTCACCACAGGGTTCATGGCGAAAGGAAATGAAAACATTGACACTTCCCATGGTCTGACATGGCTACAACAGCAGGCTAAAGAAAAGGATGCCGCCTTTGCAGCAAGCATCGCCACAAGAGATGCGGACGGGTGTTTACGCAATCGCCTATTCTTTGTACGTCCCGACGGCACCTACGACTATTATGACAAGCGCCATCTATTCAGTTATGCCGGCGAGACGGATGCCTATGCTGACGGACAGAGACGTGTCATCGTGAAGTGGCGTGGCGTCAGATTTCTCCTGCAGATATGCTACGACTTGCGTTTCCCCGTGTTCAGTCGCAACCGCCAGGACTATGACGCAGTCATCTATGTAGCTAACTGGCCAACATCTCGCATTGAGGTATGGCAGACTCTACTGAAGGCCCGTGCACTGGAAAACCAATGTTATGCGATTGGTGTCAATCGCATAGGAGAAGATCCCGCCTGCACCTATTGCGGTGCCTCTGCCATCATGGATGCCTACGGAAAGACACTTGCCCGCTGCAACGACCATGAAGAGGGAATAGCTATAGGCGATCTCAACATGGAACAACTACTTCGGTTCAGAAACAAATTTCCTGTTTTACAGGATGCAGACGATTTTACATTAAAAAACCAGTAAATATGAAGAAACAACTATTACTTGGCGACGAAGCCATTGCGCTGGGAGCGCTGCATGCCGGTTTATCTGGCGTGTATGCTTATCCTGGCACCCCGTCGACAGAAATCACAGAGTTCATCCAGGGTAACGCCCTTGCAAAGGAACGCGGTGTACACAGCCGTTGGTCAACCAACGAGAAGACTGCCATGGAGGCAGCATTAGGTATGTCGTTTATGGGCAAACGCGCACTGGTATGTATGAAGCATGTAGGCATGAACGTCTGCGCAGACCCGTTTGTCAATAGCGGTATGACGGGCGTGAACGGTGGCGTAGTAGTTCTCGTAGCCGACGATCCCTCAATGCACTCATCTCAGGATGAGCAGGACTCTCGTTTCTATGGGAAATTTGCTATGGTGCCCATCTTCGAACCAAGCAGTCAGCAGGAGGCTTACGACATGATGGCAGCAGCCTTCGATTATTCAGAAAAGCAGTGTCTACCCGTATTGATGCGTGTCACCACTCGTATGGCTCATAGTCGTGCCGTGGTAGAGTGTGTTGACGTTCCACGTCAACAGAATGAGCTAAACTACAACGCAGAGGCCAAGAACTGGGTGTTGCTGCCTGCCAATGCCCGCAAGCGCAATGATATCGTGACAGCTCAACAAGCCTCTTTGGAAGAAGACTCCGTCAATTCACCTTATAACATATACACTGAAGGCAAGGACAACTCACTGGGCATCATTGCCAGTGGCATCGGTTTCAACTACGTGAACGAGTGTTTCTCCAACGGAAGTCCCTACCCCATCCTGAAAATCTCACAGTATCCGCTGCCCAAGAAACTGGTGCGCCGTATGCTCAGCGAATGCAAGCAGGTGCTCATCGTTGAGGAAGGTCAGCCATTCATCGAGGATTTGGTGCGCGGCGTCAGCGAGAGCCAGAATATCAAAGGTAAGCTCGACGGCACCCTGCCTCGCACAGGCGAGCTGACACCCGATATCGTAAAGAAAGCACTTGGCATGGGTATTGGTGAGTGCTTCGACCCCTGCGCCGATGTCGTCCCACGTCCGCCAGCACTCTGTCAAGGATGCGGCCATCGTGACGTCTATGCAGCATTAAATGAAGTTCTGAAAGAGTATGAGAATCCCCGTGTGTTTGGTGACATCGGTTGTTACACCCTGGGTTTCCTGCCCCCATTCCGTGCCATCCATTCTTGCGTAGATATGGGTGCCTCTATTACGATGGCTAAGGGTGCTGCCGACGCAGGTCAGTGGCCAGCTGTAGCTGTCATTGGCGACTCCACCTTCACCCACTCTGGTATGACGGGATTATTGGATGCCATCAACGAGAATGCAAATATCACCGTGATTATCTCGGATAACCTCACTACTGGTATGACCGGCGGTCAGGATTCTGCAGGCACAAACAAGTTTGAGGCTATCTGCCGGGGACTCGGCCTGAGTGACGAGCACCTGAAGGTTGTCGTTCCTCTGCCCAAAAACATGCCAGAGATTACGCAGATAATTCGCGATGAGATTAACTACAAGGGCACATCTGTCATCATTCCACGTCGTGAATGTATGCAGACCCTACAACGTCATTTGAAACAAAAGAAAGCAGCAAAATGAAAACAGACATTATATTGTGCGGTGTAGGAGGACAGGGTATCCTCTCTATCGCCACCATCATTGGCGAGGCTGCCATGAACGAGAACCTCTATATCAAACAAGCCGAGGTACACGGTATGAGTCAGCGCGGCGGTGATGTACAGTCAAACCTGCGCATCTCCAGCGCTCCCATCCATAGCGACCTAATACCCAAAGGCGGTGCCGATGTGATTATCTCCATGGAACCCATGGAAGCTTTGCGCTACCTACCCTACTTGAAGAAAGACGGCTGGATCATCACCTCGGCCACTCCTTTCGTGAATATCCCCAACTATCCTGATATGGCTATCATCGAAGCTGACCTAAAAAAACTGCCTCATGTCATCAGCATCGATATCGAACAGATGGCTAAGGACAATGGTGTACCTCGCTCGGCCAATGTTATTCTGCTGGGCGCAGCCCAAAAGGCCCTCGGCATTGAGTACGAAAAATTGGAAGATGCTATCCGTCGCGTGTTCGGCCGTAAGGGCGAAGCGATTGTAGAGGCTAATATCAAGGCTTTGGCATTGGGACGAGAGGCGCAATAGAAAGAAACAGAAATAAAAGACAATACACAATGAACGAAAACGAACAGAAGCAGCAAGGACTGCAATTAGAACTGACGCCTGACAAGGCGCAGGGTGAATATGCCAACTTTGCCATCATCACCCATTCATCATCAGAATTCATCGTTGATTTCGCGCGCATGCTCCCTGGCCTACCAAAGGCTCAGGTACGCAGCCGTGTCATCCTAGCTCCAGAACATGCCAAGCGCCTGCTAGGTGCCCTTCAGGAGAACATTATGCGCTACGAGCATCAATTCGGAAAGATCAGAATGCCGGGAGAAGAGCAAGAGCCACGCACCATTGCACCCTTCGGTCCAAATAAGGGCGAGGCATAAGAAGAACATCACAGATTTTTCCGGAAGAACTGGAGTACGCGTTCTTGGGCCCTCACTGGACAACTGTGGGGAATATCCCAAAGTTCCGTCTCCAGTTTTTCATTTGCCCCCTGACTCTTCCATGCGTCGTGCATCACCTTAAACGCTTTCTTCACCCCAGGCACAGGAAAAAGCTTATCCTGAGAACCACTGATAAACAGCATGGCCTTCGGACAAGCCATGCTGGCAACATGAGGATAGTCGAGCCAACGACGCAGACCCGGGAAACAGTTGGCAAAACCACCATTCTCAGTACGACTATAGTTAAACGACATCTGTTCGTCCGTAGTAACCATCCAACATACGGCAGCACCAGCTTTGATACGATCGCTCAGAGCTGACAGCATCCAGGCACGATAGGCCCCCATCGAGCAGCCCACACACCCGATACGGGCAGCATCCACCTCTGGCAGCGTTGCCAAGAACTCCGTACCAGCGATATCATCATAGGTCATATAGGCCGAGAGGTCTATGCCATACATCATCATGTTGCCAGCAATCATATCATAACGGTCACGCTTGGGTCCTTCCTGCTGACCACGCTCGCCCCACATCGGAGCATCGGCAGAGAAAACAACATAGCCATGACGTGCCAGATAATCACCGACGAACTGTCCCTCGTAGAGTTGATCAACCCATTGTTGGGCATCTGCCTTCACAAGCGAGTCTTCACATGCTAAAGGACGTATCATCTTTTCCTTTCCAATGAAGAGATGAGCCCCATGGTCATGCAGAGCATTGACAGCAGGAAAAGGCCCCTTGCCATCGGGTACCAACAGATAGGCAGGTACCGTATAATAACGTGATAACCTGATCTCTATCTTACGGGCCTTATAGCCATCACGCTGTTCCTCGGCCAGCACTTTCAGCTCATAACCGTCAGAAGAAACTGGCGGAGGTGTCAGCATACAGTCGAAGACCTTCTGACGTGCCGTCTTTCGCCACGTATCAAAATCTCTGATGTCACTGTTTCCCCAAGCCAAGGGATATGTCAGGTCCTTAATCAGCGAGTCAGCATAGACAGGCAGGTTTCGTTTGAACTCAAATTTGCCACGTTTCTGCGCAAGCAAAGGCATCGCCGTCATCACACTGACAGCAATGACAATAATAAGTAATGCGGACTTCCTCATCAGTTACATGTATAAGTTATTACTGGTTGCAAAGATACACAATAATAATAGAATCTTATACTTAAAAAAACTTAAAGACTAGTTTTTACGCTACTCACGCTTACCTTATCTAGAAAATAATGCCTACCTTTGCGTATTATTTTTAACTTAAAACTATATCCTATGAGTATTCTGATGATTGTAGAATTAATGGTCGTACTTCTTGCGTTGTACGTCGGCTCACGCTACGGCAGTTTGGCGTTGGGTGCTATTTCCGGTATTGGCTTAGCTATCCTTGTTTTCGGTTTTGGAATGAAACCAGGAACACCACCAACCGATGTTATCTACATCATCATTGCAGCTGTGACCTGCGCTGGTATGCTACAAGCCTCTGGCGGTATGGACTGGATGATACAAATAGCCGAGAAACTACTACGTAACCATCCCAAATGGATTACGTTCCTTGCCCCTCTCTGCACCTTTTTCCTCACCGTTTTTGTTGGTACAGGTCATGTGGTATACACGTTGATGCCCATCATCTGCGATATTGCCCTGAAGAAAGGCATTCGCCCCGAGCGTCCCTGCGGTGTTGCCTCAATAGCCTCGCAGGTAGGTATCACATGTTCCCCCATTGCCGCTGCCGTGGTGGCCTTCTCTGCCATATCAGCAGAGAACGGTTTTGAGGTTAACAATATTCAGATTGTACTAGTCTCCATCCCTGCTTGCCTGTGCGGACTAATGGCTGCCGCAGCAGCCTCCTATAACCGCGGTCTGGACCTGGACAAGGATCCACAATTCCAGGCACGACTAAAAGATCCCGAACAATATAATTATATTTACGGCAATAATGCCACAACTCTCGACAAGAGAATCAGTCCTGAAGCCAAACGTGCCGTCTACGTGTTTATGTTAGCCCTAGGTGTCATCGTGATGTTATCCGTGTTACAGATATTCGGCATCAACATACTGCCTTCCTGGGATGGCAAACCACTGAAGATGAACATCGTCATTCAGATTGTGATGATTTCTGCCGCAGCCCTGATGATTTTATTCTGCAGGGCAGAACCCAAGAAAGCCGTAGCAGGACCGGTTTGGCAAAGTGGCATGGTGGCAGTGGTGGCTATCTATGGTATTGCCTGGATGGCCGACACCTACTTCTCCAACTACATGCCTGAGATTCAGACCATGCTCGAGGGCATCGTAAAAAGCCACCCATGGACTATCGCAATCGTTTTCTTCTTGGTATCTGTGCTCATCAACTCACAAGGTGCCGTGGTAGTTTCTATGCTGCCGCTGGCCTACTCTCTTGGCATCGAAGGCCCTGTCCTGTTGGGTGTACTGCCCAGCGTATATGGCTACTTTTTCATACCCAACTACCCATCGGATATTGCCACCGTGAACTTCGACCGAAGTGGTACGACAATCATCGGAAAGTACCTGCTCAACCATTCTTTCATGATGCCAGGACTTATCTGCGTGTTCGTATCAACCATCGTGGCCTATGCCTTATCCATGATATTCTTTTAACAACACATTATACCGAACCCAAACAAAGAAATGAAAACGTTTTTTATCCTTGCTTCTATGGCACTGATTTCCACTGCCATCAAAGCACAGACGTATCTGAACCCACAGGCACCTATCGAGGAACGCGTAAAGGATGCGCTGAAACGTATGACCACCGAGGAGAAAATAAAAATCCTCCATGCACAGAGTAAGTTTACCAGTGCCGGTGTTCCCCGCTTAGGCATCCGTCAATTGAATATGGACGATGGTCCTCATGGTGTACGCGAAGAACTGGAATGGAACACCTGGAGTCCAGCCAAATGGACCAACGACTACATCGTGGCTTTCCCCTCGCTCACCTGCCTGGCAGCCACTTGGAATCGAGACCTCTCTGATGCCTACGGCAATGCAGTGAGTGAGGAGTTTGCCTTCAGGGGCAAGGACATCATGCTGGGACCTGGCGTCAATATCCAACGCACACCGATGAATGGACGTGCCTTTGAGTATATGGGCGAAGACCCCTATCTGGCAGGTGAGATTGTCGTCCCCTACATCAAGGCTGCCCAAAGAAACGGTATTGCCTGTTGCCTGAAACATTTTGTACTGAACGACCAGGAGATTGATCGTTTCTCTGTTAACGTCAACGTGTCAGAACGTGCCCTCCACGAAATCTACCTATATCCGTTCAAACAGGCTGTGGAGAGAGCACATGTATGGACTATCATGGGCTCCTACAACTTGTGGGAAGGCGACCATTGCTGCCACAACGACAAGCTCATCAACGGCATCCTGAAGAAAGGCTGGAACTGGGACGGCGCTTTGGTCAGCGACTGGGGTGGTACCACCAATACCATGCAGGCCATCTACGGCGGATTGGACATCGAGATGGGTACCTACACCGACGGCAAGTTGCGCGAGAGTGCGTTTGGTTATGACGACTACTATCTGGCAAAGCCCTTCAGAGAGCTAGTCAACGAAGGAAAAGTCCCGATGGCTGTACTCGACGAGAAGGCTGCCCGCGTTTTGCGCACCATCTTCCGCACTGCCATGAATCCCAATAAGGTGATTGGCAACCAGTGTAGCGAAGCACATTACGATGTGTGCCGACAGATTGCCGAAGAAGGTATTGTTTTGCTGAAGAATGAGTCGTCATTGCTACCCCTTGAGCTCAGCAAATACAAGAAGATACTTGTTGTTGGCGAGAATGCCACACGCTCTTTAACCCAAGGCGGTGGCTCATCAGAACTGAAAACACTCCGGGATATCTCGCCACTAGAAGCCCTACGCACCCAATTGTCAATTATCAATTCTCAATTGTCAATTGACTACGCCCCTGGCTACGCCTCCGGCCGTGCGATGTATGACCACGAGGACAAGGTTGACCCCGCCAAACAAGAGGCTCTGAAGCAGGAAGCACTGG
>Ga0247611_10011094_pt1 | contig 10448 bp, 17 predicted proteins | sample 177DNAGHGhighgp2_FD_192422 | JGI IMG/M metagenome (GOLD analysis project Ga0247611, IMG submission 192422) | Sheep rumen microbial communities from Palmerston North, Manawatu-Wanganui, New Zealand - 1770 DNA GHGhigh gp2 | ecosystem: Host-associated > Mammals > Digestive system > Stomach > Rumen... | reverse complement strand
TGTCTTCATACAGCTTCAGGATGTAATCTATAAATATTGTAGGAAGATATCTTTTATGACATACCCATGTCCCTTCAGATTCAACACTATCCCATTCATAATTATTCATTATAGTGATAAGATCCTGTTCAGTGCATGTTATCCACAATTCACCCGGATTGTCCTTATCATCAGTACATGCTGCAATCACCCTTCCATTATCATATACTGTGTGGGTGCTTCTTGATTTGCTGGAAGATATGTAAGTATTCCAGCTTATGCTATGGATATTTTTAAAGTGCAGCTTCATTATATAGGCCCGGTATTCAAATGTTTTGGGATCAGGCATCCGGGTCCCCATGTATGACCATTTATTCAGCGGGTATTTATAAGCCAGTATGGAATATGGATAGCTGGAAGCGAAGTCTACATGTTCCCCACCTGTGTCTATTATCTGCCCGGTGTACTTCCTATTAGAATGCGTGTAGCCCCCTGCAAAAACATCCTGGAAGCGTTTATACTCAATAGCATCCGCCGGGATACACTTGTGCATATCCTTCATATATTCATAATTATTTGTCACCAGCTTCTTAACGACCCGCCTGATCTTACCCGTGGATGTATTCGGAATATCCCACACATCTTTATAATGCTGAAGATGATCTTTGATTCCGGCATAAACCACTTGACAATCACGCTCACAATAATCAAGTTCTTCCTGTGATAGTTCCGTGTAAGGTGTTCTGATCTTTTCGGTATAGTCAAGCGTGTCAAGCTTATCAAGCTTAAGCTGTTTTCCCCACTGTTTAAGTGATAAATTTGTCAGGATATAGCTGCACTTGAATGTTATATTTGGGAATTCATTGAAGATCACATACATAGGTTTATGCGGTGTCCTTGCGAAGATCTTCTTTACAGTCAGGAAGTTTATGAGAAAAGCAAACTCATATGATAAGTTATGTATCCAGCATATGAATTCAACATCCTGTGGAAGGTCTTCCATCACATTCTTAAAACTGTAAATGTTCCTATTATAATAGACATGTTCATTAAAGGAAAACTGCCAAATATAAGGAAGTGCATATTTTTCCATACTGTTCCAGTATTCCGCACTGTGTCCCGGTTCATAAGATATCAGCCCACGTTTAGGATCCATCCAGGCGCTGGTCACTTCAATATCAAATGTCAGTATATCAAGCGACTGCTTGACCTTCTTTCCGCGCCTGGTTATTTCCTTGGTTGTTATCTTTTCATTTTTAATCTGATCAGTATAGATCATCATAATAGGATTCAGACCTTTCTTCATTATATTTAGAAGCTTCCCTGTCAAGTGCTGACCATAATTGCTGTGCTGCTTCTTCCCGGTTCCATCCCTGTCCGGCTGCTGACTGTGCCACTTCCTTTAGTATTTCAGCAAAGCGGCTGAAGGGTATGTTTGACTGTTTTGCAAATTCAGCAGCATATATGATCACATCTGAAGGGAAGTATTGCGACAGATCTGAAGTTCCGTAAGTGTCCCACATCTTGTCATATTCATCTTCTGTGAAGTTTGTGCCGTATCGCTTGTTGGCTGTGTCGCGCGCTCTTTTATATTGCTGGCGCTTCTTCTCTTCATCAGCCTTCTTTTGTTCTTCCTCTTCCTTTTTGCGCTTCTGCTTCTCTTCCCATCCCTTCATCAATGCAGCACTATCCACCCGCCAGGGCGCTTCCTCTTCTTCCGGCATGATTTCACCTTCTTCAGGTTCCGAAGGCTTACGCTTCCAAAACTGCCACCATTTCTTCTGTTCCCTCTTCGTTTCCTCTTCCTGTCGGTTCCTTGTGAAGAAGTTTTTAAGTCTACTGAAAAATCCCATATCAATCACCCTCTTCCATAATTACATTATGATAATGCTGTGTGTTGAACATACTTAAGCAGTCAATTATTCCCGGATTAAACATCTGCTGCTTCCCATGATCATCTACCAAAATAAGCCGGGCAGATGTAAGTGACATCTGTCTTATATTCTTCATGGATATTGACTTATCATCTATTGTTATGATATTTATATCAAACACTGTGATCACCTCTTTCCTTTAGCTGAATATTCCCCAGTATTGCCTATAAGCCAAATAATAATATGATTTAATTGTTGCCATATTTTCACTGGTCATTTTTTCCTCAATGCCCTTCAGCAGATCCAGTTCAACATGTAGATAATTAGAAAGTCTAACCTGAATATCATAAAGATCCTTTAACAGATTAAATAATTCATCATCCATTCCTTTTCACTTCCTTCCTATAAAAATACTTGCCGTGATTGATGTTGATATATAATCAGTATTAACCTTATAAGTTATATGTTCTTTAATACCATCGAATAAATCTTTTGCCAGTGCTTGTTTTGTACGTTCAATTATTCCATCGACATCTGCCATATAATCAGGAACAATTCTTTTTGCTCTAAACTCTTGGAGTGATAATGTTGTATGAGTGGCATACAACGGCCTGCTACAAACATCATATAATTCCTGCATCTTAGGGCTATCTGCTATAATTTGCCGCATTAAATTATTATCTGACTCAAGTTTATTTATCTGTTTTTTCAGATGTTTCTTTATCTGTCTCGCGTTCATTTCTCCCTCCTATTAAACAGCCCCGGCATATAGCCAGGGCCGTTAGATTTGTGACAAACATTAGGTATTGGTGTGTTTACAGTTACGTCAATGTGTGGAATTATACTTCATCTATCACCCCACCTTCTGTGGTATCAGGCGAAGGATCTGCCGGGGTATCCTTAACAGGATCCTGTTTTGCCGGGGGCTTTTCAGCCTTTTCAACCTCTTCCAGCACACTTCCCGGTTCCTGCTCCTTCTTAATTTCTGCCTTTATCTTTTCCGCTTCCTTACGCGGGAAAAGTCTTTCATAAGCTTCGTAGTTAAACTTCACAGGATCACCCCCTATTCAATATCAATGAAGTTTACGCGGTAGGAAGTGTTACCACCCTGGGTTTCAAAGGCTTCAACAGATTCAAGTGCCTGTTTTCCGTCAAGTATTTCCTGCACTTCCTCATCCGTAAGATCTTCAAAGGTCTTAATATACCAGTTAGGTATGTTTACCCCCTGAAGTACACCCTCACAAGCTACAACAAGAGAGACTTCTTTGCCATACTTCCCATTCTTAAAGAAGAAGCCCTTAAGGATCATCGGCTTAAACTGTTTACCTGCAAGATCCCTTGCCTTGGTGAAAGTAAGATCTTCCAGCTTGATATTCTTTGGCAGTGTTTCGCGACCGCCAGCGCGTGTCTTTGATGATAAACTCATGTTTACCTTCCTTTCCGGGCCTTAGCCCCTTTTAATGTTAATAACTTCTATATCTCTATCATCATGAAGATGTAAGATATCTTCCAAAAAATCCAGCTTGTCATTCAGCCCCTGAAAGTCAATGTTAAGGTGTTCGGTCTTAAGATCAACAATTTCCTTCCTTATTCTCTTAAGCTGAATGGTTGCCAGCTTCTGATCATAGATCTGCATTTATTCACCCCCTAGTAAACTATACTAAAACATCCTAAATACTCATTATCGCGTTCATCTTCTGCAAAACATTCTTCACAATAACAAGCTGCTTCATAGTCATCCTGATCCCAGTTATCGCCTGAAATTATGATATCAAGTATTTATGAATAAAAAATAGACATACCATAAACATAGTATGTCTATTCTATGAATAAATTGTTAATCATCCAGCCACATCACAGCAAGTAAAACTATTGAAGCCCATAGGAACATCATGGATATTGTTAAAAACAAACCTATTATCATAATACAGGCACCCCACATTTAATATGAAGATAAAATGCTATCACGATAACTGAAAGAAATAAAATGAAGAAAAATACTTCTATGACATCATCAATCATCTTCTATCCTTATGTAGCTGTCAATACATTTATATGATAGTTTTATCTTCCTGATACCGACTGCATCCCCATAATTACCTTCTATGACTTCAAGTGCTGATCCATTCACACTGCTTACTATCCCGGTATGACTCACAACATTCTTCCCCGGCATCTTATACAATATAACATCACCCGGTTCCGGCACATATCTTTTAGGATCCATCAGCAGGCCCCTATTTTCCGCAGCTTTTTTCATAAGGTAACAGCTGCATTCAATAGGCAGCAGATCCGCAGCACCTGAAGCGATAAATACCGCTGACACAAAGGCCGCACACCAGGGATCTGTCATTCTCATCTTATAAGGTCTTGTTTTCTTATCATATCCATTATAGATATCAATTATTGTTTTGTGCCTGTCAGTTCCTTCCATGGTTCCAATACAGGCAGCTGCAACATCAACAATGTGTTTTTTAATCATATGATCACCCCATTCTTAAGAAGCTGTTCAATTTCCTGTAGTTCCGTGTCAGTGGCCCCGGATATCCCGGTAAGGTGTATAAAGTCGACTTCCGTGTATCCTGATAGAGTGCCGAGCACTCGTGTCATATTTGACTGATACCCCTTGATCTGTTTGAAGTTCTGCGGCATTGACTGTTTTGGCCTGTGTAATATCACATAAGGTGTAAAATCAGATAACATGGAAGTATTGCTTACTATGGATCCTGAACGCTGAACATCTGACTGCGCGTGTGTAGCCGTATTTATCGCGCTATTGGCTGCACCCATCACACCCCCCATCACACCACCGGAAGCAAGACCACCGGCACCTGTAAGCGCCACATTTATCATACCGGTATAAAGGGCCTGTTTATTGGATCCTGTAATAGGTATATCATAAGCAAGATTACAAGGCCATGTATACAACACCTTGTTTCCGGCCTTAAGGATAGCAACACCATTGCCTGTCAGAACATCCACATTATATTTGAGTGCCAGTGTGTAATTCATTACATCCTGGATATCAAGCGGACGGAAACCGACAAACGGAATGAAGATTTCAGCGCTGGTTGCATTATAATCAAGTGCGTTTTTCCAGTTCTCATTTATCTTAAGTGTACCGCAATCAAGTGTTTTATACTGCGCCGATATAGCCGGCATTGATACCTGACTGTCATAATTACCTATCATCACATTTACACTGCCGCTGGTTGTAGGTGTAAATGGTATAAGTGACAGACCAATGATAGCATCAAAAGGATCATTTAACACTTTTTCAATGGTATTGAAAAAATCATTTGACCACAATTTTGTTGCAAGCTGCCGAAGTAATGTCTGATCCGGATTATATAAGGATAAAAAGCCTGTCGCAAGCGCTGATCCTGTCGGAAGGCCAGGAAAGTCCACCGGATCCCCCGGATCACCACCGGGACGATCACCGCCGCCAGGTTCTGAAGGATCAGGATCTTCAGGAACATCACCCGGTTCATACCACGGTTTCCCATCTCCACCCCCATCAACCTGACCGGTAAATGTCTGCCAGTCTGCATCACTTGATATTGTCTGAAGCTGTCCGGCAGCATCAATATAATTATTGTAAAAATCACGGCCCTTTACCGATCCAATAAACGGCATTAAGTCATTAACATATTCAAGCGGTGCGAATGCGTAACATATATATATTGTCCTGGCTGGATCACCGGCAACAGTGTTTACACCATTGTTATAGCTGACAAATGAAGGATAAAAATATATCACCGAAAATGGTTTTCTCGGGTAATTATCAGCCCATGATCTTGTCTGTTCAGAATACCCACCGTCACGGATCAAACCACCGTTTTTATTAAGTAGCCTGAAAGATGCTTTTAACCTGTACTGTGTCAACTGGTCATTTACTGATAATGAATAATGAAATACCAGCTTAGTTTTGTTTGCAAGGGTCATCAACACTTCATCAACAAAAGCATCAACAGCAAGTTGTGAAGAAGTAATAGTTGGCGCAAACTCAATATAATTTGCTGGGAAGTCCCTGTAACCTTCACCGCCCTGCATATAGTCATTCAATGATGAATGTATAATATTATCAACATCAATCACATTCATGTGCTGATTGAATACAAAAGCATTTACTGACACATTTTCACCCCCTTATGAACCTGCTACTGCCAACACATACTTAAGCTGCTTACTGAAGGGGCTTGTCATTTTAAAGGCTACAACATCTTCATTAGCATAGACCTTCCATTCAGGATCATTCAGATAAGTATTAAATATGTTTGTCTGTCTTCTTATTACAGCGCTGTTTGCAAGGATCCCTGTCTTATAAGTCTCAAGCACATCCACATGACCGGACACTTCCCACTTGTTATTATTCACTGATACAATATCATCAATAAAATAATATCGCTCAAATTCTGCAATATACATATAATTATATGTATGAATGTCGCTGTTTGTCAGGATCCTGATAGTAGGCTTCAGTATACTTGTTTCATCCTTCAGGACACATCCTGTATATCAAGACCGCTGTCTAGATTCTTCCCTATCTTTTCAACAGGGCTGCTATTGTGACATAGCTTGACAGTAAATCCCATAACTAACACCCCCTTAACAATTCGCGGGTTATTTCTGCAAAGATCATTTCATAGAAAGAAAAATCAACCCACATATCCCTATGTATGTTCAACATTTGATCAACAGTCATAACACCGATGTTTCCGGACCTAGTTCTTTCAATGTCTTCTGATCCTGTCCCGGTGCTTGTATCGGTCCGCTGTCCTTCCACCCGGCTGTTTGATAAGTTATCTGTGTGGCTGCCATGTGTATAACTGTTTGTTTCTGTGTCTGTGTGGCTGCCATGAGTAACAGTATTGTCTTCAGTATCGGTCCTTGTTGCATCCGATTCCACTGATTTGTCTGTATCAGAATATCCGGATTCATTGAAGGCGCTGGTCCCATTTTCTATGGTCTTGGTTGCGGCCCCGTAAGTCTTAGATATGTCTTCATCAATGGTCTTCTGTCCGAAAGCAGCCGATTTACTTTCACTGTCCATCTGCTGTCCGTACTGATTTGTAGCAGTGTCTGTGATCGTTTCAGATCCCTTGATATTGGATCCTGATGAAGATGTATCCTTGTCTATTATCTCATGTTCATAGACATTATCAGTCAGGCTGTATTTTTCATCATCCGAAATAGTCTGTATCCTGTATAATTCAGAATACCGCTTATCATTGATCATAAGCCAGCCTTTTACATCTTCAGCGAATTCTTCTGATATTTCCTGAAGGGTTCCTTCCTGGTCCATAGGAAACCAGGATCTGTACTTCTTCATAAAGATCCTGTCAAAGTATGCGAAGTTATCACGGTAAGGCTTCCAAAAATCATGTGTAGGATCTACGCTGGAAGTGAAGCCTGATAACATTTTTGTTTCTTCTTCCTTATTATAATTATAGATATCTTTTATTTCATACAGCATCAGCTTCACCCCCCTCATCCACCGGGTCTTCCGGCTGGTTTTCTGTGTTATATTCGATCTCATCTGATAATCGCACTGTCCATGAAGTACCAAACATACTATTGACAGCATCCGCACCCTTCTTGCGTTCTTCCAGCATGTCAGACACATTATAAAGCAGCATGGAAGTGTCTGCTGTGACTTCATCTATAACGGCATTTGAGCGCTTATCAAATGAAGCCCTGACACCTATGTCAGCATAGAAGGACTTGAGCAGATTCTTCCTGACTTCCCATAATTCCGCTATATTGATCTGTGTCTTACGGTCCGCGCCTAAATAATCAACACCGATCCCGGCAAGATCTGACACAACACCTATTTTGCCATTGTACATGTTCTTTTGGTAATTAAGCAGCGACTGTTTTGCTTTTTCATTCTGTGCAATAGGTACACCGCCACTGTCCCTGGCTTCAACAAATTGCTTCATCATGGTCACTTCACAATGGGCCAGTAAGTAGGCATAGTGGTCAACATGTTCAATACTTGGGTTCTTTATTGAATTATTATTGATGACTACTATGTCCTTGTTAATTTCATATGTATTTGAGTAGACCGGGCAGTGTACATTGTACCCGGTAAATTCATCATAATATTTTGTGGGACCGAAGAAGGATCCGAAGAAGGCTGTTAATTCGTCCTGGTAGTCAGCTATTCCACAATGCCCGGCAAGGTAAAGACGTTCTTCAATCTCTTTTGCTTCCAGGCTTCCTGTACCTTCCCATATGAAAAGTCGCATGAGCCGTTCAAAAAGATTGTCGCGCCAGTATCTGAAAAAATCCGGATATGTGCAAGCATTTTCAAGACCTTTTTTGCCTATTATCTTGATCCCGCCATATTCGATCACACCGCTGTCATTCAAAAATCCCATCTTTTCACTTCCTTCCTATTATATAAGAATGGACGCGCCATAGGAAGCGCGCCCACCCTTGAGGAGTAATATACAAAACCTTTTAAGGAGCAACATACTTAACGATAAATACAACACCGTTTGCATTAGGATCCACGGCATATCCCTTGCGGGCTGTTTCACCATGTACATATACATCATCCTTGGGATTGTAGACTTCCCACGACCTTCTGTGTCCGAAATAAGCGGCGACATGTTCGATATCATGTACAAATGCAATTATACCATCCTGTGCAATGGTTCCTGTGGGATTTGATGTGGCGTCAATAAAATCATCATGCTGTACCTTGATAGCGCTGTTGGTTGCGAAGGATCCGCCAGCGTTTCCGGTCCATGCCCACTTGTTCCACTTCTCAAATCCGGGAAGCTTGATAAGGTCATTGTGGAATGTATCAGCCATTAAGTAAGTATCGAAGGAAGCTGCTGCATCTGCCAGCATTTCAACCCTTAAGTTGTCCTTGTCGGTGAAGGTCATGTATCCGCCTACATTGTAAGCTTCAGACATGTCCTGCATGTAGTCAACAGTCTGATTGATCTGTTTAGCTGCATATTTGAGGAAGTCGGGATCCGTCATTGCAACTTCTTCATCCGTGATTGCCGCATTCGGATAAAGGGTGTTGTATTCGGTAAGAAGATTTCTTACGTTTCCGCCATTGATATCCATAGCCATAGCTGTTGTGATCGCTGTGGAAACAAGTGCTTCCTCTGCCAGCTTCATCTTGTTTTCAATGGTAAGATAGATACCATCTATGAACCGGATCATTTCAGCATCTGAAAGAAAAGCTGTCCTGATCTGATCAACAGGCCTTACTATTGATAACTCATAGGTTCCCTGTGCGCTGAAGATCTTTGCTGTTACGGCAACAGTCACATCCACATCATAGGGACTTGACTGCTGATATCCGGATATAGCGCCTTCTGCATACTGTGGGATCTGATATTCACTGTTGTTTTCAAGATCAGGTGCTGTATAATACACCTTCTGCACAAAAGCGCCAAATTCATGCTCATCCCTTAAGATCCCGCGGGTTCCCTTACCATCATAATTCCTTACAAAGTAAACTGTCTTTGCAAGACGATTGATCAGGCTGCCAAAGAAACCTTCTGTCAGATTAAGGTTTGCTATGTCCTTACCCATTGAAACTATATCCGTAGTGGATATGGTCTGCTGGGTGGAAGACTGCCCGATAAGATCTTCAATTACATCATTGAGTATACTTGATATCTGTTTTGCTAAATATGCCATATTATTCACCTTCCTTTTCTATCTTGGTTTTCTTGGTTTTCTTGGTTTTCTTCTCAGGTTCAGCAACTTCTTCCGGGGCGGCAGCTTCTTCCTGGTTGATCACTTTATCTTCAACTGTTTCAGATCTTTTCTTATAAGCAAGTCTTAAATCTGTAAGTGTCTGCATTTGATCACCTTCTTTCTATAATCAATCTGCAAAAACAAAAGTAATTGTAAAATCATAGGATCTGTTTGCAATCATCTGTCCTCTTACACTGAGTTTAGCGCTATTGCCTATTGTTATATTGCATATAGGCTTTCTTTCACTTGCCGACAAACTTGAATTTATACTACCAACCACTTCATAAGGTAATGATGGTACATGTGCTAAATGTGCAATTAATGAAACCTGTGATATCGTACTGGCATCTTTATCAACAGAGCTTGTGATCTGCCCTACAATCTGCTCAACATTTCCTATGATGTACTCTGAAAAGACCACAGACAAATCACCTTCTGTTATTGCGGTTGCATGAGCAATTGTCTTAGCCGTTGCCTTATCCGTTAATTCACTGTTGGTCATGACCCCGGGTGTAGAATAATCAGGAAGTAGCTTGCTTAAGATTTTACCTTTAATACCATAATAGCCTGATCTTAAAGCCATTTAATCACCTTCTTTCCTTTCATAGATTTTTGTAATGTCCTTGACACAATCTTTTAATTCCTGGATGCTGCTGGTCAGGTTCTGTATAAATTTCATGTCCCGGAACATGAAATATATGATAACTGCCACAGCCACACCATTGTTTACGAAGATTGACACAAGATCCTTCAATTCCATAGGGATCCGCCCCCTTTCCAATATCAATATTAAAGCATGTTTTAACCATTGTCAACCAGATGTTATGGTTCGTCGGTAGCTGGATCTGTGCCACTGACCGCGCCAGT
>Ga0247611_10011093_pt1 | contig 10449 bp, 1 predicted proteins | sample 177DNAGHGhighgp2_FD_192422 | JGI IMG/M metagenome (GOLD analysis project Ga0247611, IMG submission 192422) | Sheep rumen microbial communities from Palmerston North, Manawatu-Wanganui, New Zealand - 1770 DNA GHGhigh gp2 | ecosystem: Host-associated > Mammals > Digestive system > Stomach > Rumen ... | reverse complement strand
CATCACCACGCCGTGGGGCAATGTCAACAACCTCACACCCCTTGTCACAGTCCGTGTCAGCCCCAACTGGAACACCTACTCCGTCGTCCTCGACACCCTCTCCGGCACCCACCGTCTGGCCTTCTTCTGGTTCAACCAGTCCACTGCCAGCACCCCCTTCACCGGCGGTCCTGCTGCGGTCGACAACATCCGCATCGACTACGTCCAGTGCCCCATGCCGATTGACGTCCACACCACCCACCTCACCATGACCACCGCCGAAGTGGCATGGTACGGCCCGGAGGATGCCCAATACTACTTCATGTGCCGCACCAACACCGGGGTGCCCATTGCCGAAGAACGACTCAACACCAACCACATCCGCCTCACCGACCTCACCCCCAACACCACCTACAACGTCTACCTCCGCCGCATCTGCAGCTCGACTGACAGCTCAGCCCTCTCCGTCGGCCAATCCTTCACCACCAAGCATTGCAACGAAACCTTCTTCGACACCATTGGCGACCTCTCATCCACCATCACCTCCTACCAGGTGCCCGTCAACAACTACTACAGATACTCCTACAGCCAGCAAATCATCCCTGCCAGCGAACTCGAAGGCGCCGGCTCCATCACCGCTATCAACTTCAGCTATGCCAGTGCCAACCCGATGACCAGCAAGACTAACTGCACCATCTACATGGGCCACACTGCCCGCACCTCCTTCCCCGTGGCGGATTCCATCGTCAACCCCAGCGACCTCCAGCTCGTCTACACTGGCTCGCTCAACTGCACACAAGGCTGGAACCGCTTCGTCCTCGACTATCCCTTCGAGTACGACGGCGTCAGCAACATCGTCATTGCCATTGACGACAACAGCGGGCAGTACAACGGCGCCGCCGCCTACTCCTTCAACGTCACCAGCACCACCGCCACCTCATCCCTCAGCTTCTACCACGACTCCTATAATCCCGACGCCACCAGCTACGCCAGCCTCATGTCCTTCACCGGTTCGAAAAACGCTTACGCCTACCGTGCCAACGTGGCCTTCGAATACTGTCCTCCCACTTCCTGCATGCAGCCCGTCCTCCGCGACCCCCTCATCCGTCCCGAGACCGTCACCATCCGCTGGCGCAACACCGGCAGCTCCTACATCTTAGGCTACCGCTTAGCATCCACCGCCAGCTGGATAACCACCAACATTGTCACCACCGACACCTTCTACGTCATCCACAACGTCATCCCCTACACCGAATACGTCTACCAAGTGCGCCAAGTCTGCGACAGCACAGGCATCTCCAACTGGCAAGTCGGCTCCTTCAACTCCGGCGACATCCCCTGCCTCACGCCCTCCGGCCTCGAGGTGTCCTCCGTCACCAACAACAGAGTCGACCTCCGTTGGCAGCCCGAATCCAACAACCTCAGCTACCGCGTCCACGTCTTCAACAGCTACTTTGACAAATACGTCAACACCTATGTCGCCCGCAAAGTCGTCACCGGCCTCGACGCCAACATGACCTACTACGCCGCCGTCCAAGCCTCCTGCCAGGACATCGACGACCCCAGCGAGTGGTCTGACACCATCACCTTCACCACCGACTTCTGCCCCGACGCCACCGACCTCACCTACTCCGACCTGCAGGGCAACAGCGTAGTCCTCGACTGGGTTGAAGGCGGCCGCGCCACCCAGTGGGAAATCCAGTACGGCACCCCCGGATTCGATCAGGGTTCCGGATTCTCCGTCATCGCCGACTCGCACCCCTACACCCTCAACACCCTCATTGGCGAGACCGAATACGAAATCCTCGTCCGTGCCATCTGCGACGACAACTTCTATAGCGAGCACTGGTCCAACTCCATCATCATCACGACACCCTACAGCGCCATCGACGGCCCCGACGGCGGCCAAAGCCCCATCCACCTGGCTCCCAACCCCACCTCGGCCGATGTCACACTCACCCTTCCCGCCACCACGGGCAACATCCAAGTGCAGGTCATCGACCACACCGGCCGCACCCACTTCGCCCTCACCCTGCCCGCCGGCACCACCCGTGCGCAGCTCCCGGCCTCCCGACTCAGTGCCGGAGCCTACTTCGTGCGCGTCACTGCCGACAACCTCAACGCTATCAAGAAACTCATAGTGCGCTGACCAACCCACGGACATTGAGCAATATGGGACGGACTCCCTCCGCCGCCTGCTCTTAACACCCAAGCCCAAGCCAGACTGCCCCTGCGGCAGTCTGGCTTGGTTCTTCCTCCGCTCGTTCCGCAGCACATTGGAGGCACTTCTACCATATTTCTACTTCGTAGGTGGCGGAAAATAGTCTCTGGCGGGAGCGGAGATGCCGTCGGTCGGGCGAAGCTGCGGCGGCGCGGGGGCAGGCCCGCGAGCCGCTGCCCCCGCGCCGCCGCAAGGCCCTCGGCCGCGAAACAAGGGTTATGGCGCTGTTAAAAAATGTTACTTTAAGAATTCCTGTTTGTTTAAGTCAAAAAAAAATATTTAATTTGCACTAATATTTTGTAATGCTGTCATTGTTTAATAATTGCTTCAATGTGCTGTATATGATGCATTTGTTTTTTTTATGGACTGTGTTATTTTTTGTGGTGTTGCTGCACCTAACTTGGTTTTGCCCCTCGGTAAGGAGTTCCGTGAGGCTTCGGCAGATTGTCTTAAACACAGCGGATGCCATAAAAAAGCCTTTCGGCAGCATGCGGCAGGTTGAGGCATAGCCTTGTCGGCAAAATTTGGACTATTTTTTTATTAATCAATACTTCTAAACATGAAAAAATTTATTATTCCCTTGCTGTTGGCAATATGCCTATTGCCACAGTTGACAACCGCGCAGACCCCGTGCAGTGGTTACACGGCGGTGCCCTACTCGACGGGCTTCGAGGGTCTTGCGACGACGGACCTGCCAGCTTGCTGGTGGCAAGTGGCTTCGGGCAGTAGCAGTGCGTCTACTTTCCCGGCGGCCTATGCCTATGCCAACAATGCCCGCAACGGCAGTGTCTATTTCGAGTTTGAGAGCAGCAGCGGCCAGACCGAGATTGCCGCTCTGCCCGAAATGGACGACATCAGCCAGCTGATGATGACGTTCTACGCTTCGGTGATGAATGTCAACTTCGTGCTTGAGGCCGGTGTGATGGAAGACTCCACCTTTGTGCCGGTCGACACGGTGCAGCTCACTGCCGGCAGCGGCGGAAACTGGCACGGTTCGTACTACCCCTATACGGTGTTTTTCAACAATTACACGGGTTCAGGCAGCCGCCTGGCCCTGCGTGTCACCGCCAGCGGCAGCTACACGCTGATGATGGATGACTTGACGGTGGACTATATCCCCAACTGTATTCCCCCCACCAACCTGACGGTGGACAGCACCGGTGTGGACTGGATTGCTCTGCACTGGACCGAGAATGGAACAGCTACCTCATGGGTGGTTGAATACAGCACTACGCCCATTGCCGACTCTCTGCTGGGTATGGGTATCGGGACTGTCCAGAATGTGACGGGCACCCCCGCCACCACGCTGAACTTTCTTGACACTGCCACGGGCTATTATATCTATGTCTACTCCGATTGCGGTGAGTACAGCACCGCTATCTCCACCGAGGCGGCCACGCTGAGCGGTCTGCCCGCCACGGTGCCCTATCTTTGCACCTTTGAGCAGGCCGGCCCCAACGGCTGGGATTTGATTAACGGCAGCCAGGCCAACCAATGGGTTGTTGACTCGGCCACCAGCAATGGCGGCAGCCGCAGCCTTTATATCTCCAACGACAGCGGCGTCACCAATGCCTATACATACACCACCAGCTCCTATACGTTTGCTGTGCGTGCCATCACGCTGTCCGAGGCTGGCGAGTATAACTACAGCTATGACTGGAAAACGGATGGCGAGGGTTCGTTTGACTTTCTCCGTGCCGCACTCGTCCCGGCCAGCACTGAGCTGACAGCCGGTTCTTACTGCGGATTCGATAACTCAGGTGCAGTGCCTGCCGGTGGTATTTCTCTCGACGGTTCCTATCGTCTTAACCAAAGCACCAGCTGGACCACCCAGTCGGGAACTATTTACATCAACACTCCGGGCACATACAAAATTGTGTTCCTGTGGCGTAACGACGGCAGTGTGGGCCACCAGCCTCCGGCCGCTATCGACAATGTTTCTTTATCCCGCCCCCAATGCCCCAGTCCTTACGGTTTGACGGTCAGCGATGCACAGCCCACTTCAGTGACGCTGTCGTGGTCTGCCGGCGGTTCCGAGACGCAGTGGGAGGTTGCCTATGGCGATCAGATTGAGAATGCTTATAGCACGACCCATACTGTCTACGGTCTTACCCCTGACACCACCTATCAGTTCAGTCTGCGTGCGGTGTGCAGTGTTGATGACAGCAGTAATGCCATCACGATTTCTGCCTACACCCCGGCCACTTGCCCCACGCCCATCAATCTGGCGGTTGACTCGGTGTTTGGCGACACGGTCTATCTTTCGTGGGACGACACCGCCATGATGGGTGGTGTCCAGATAGCTTATGGCCTCAGTGGCTTTGACCCCGACAGCGCCACGGATGGTCTGGTCGATGTGTGGGGCGACAGCACCTACATGTTCACGGACCTGCCGATTGGCGTTGATTATGATTTCTATATCCGCACCGATTGCGGCAGCGAGTATAGCTTGTGGGCTGGCCCCGTTTCGGCCACTACGGGCTGGAATTTCATTATGCCCATCACCGGCACCGACACCATTAGAGGTTGCGGCTACACCATTTACGATAACGGTGGCCCCGATGGCTCCTATGCCAACTATTGTGATGCCACGGTGGTTGTCTATCCCGCTTCGCCCGACTCGCTGTTCCAGCTTTGGGGTACGCTTGTCACCGAGGGATGCTGCGATTGGCTTTACATCTACGATGGTGTCGGCACCAGCGGCACACAATTGTACTACGACCACAGCCCCTCGTCGGGCCAGCTGGTAAACATCGGTCCATTCACCTCTACCACAGGTGCATTCACCATCCGTTTCACCTCAGATGTGTCGGGTACTTACGCCGGACTGGAGCTGCACACCGCCTGTATGGCTCCTCCCCAGTGCGCCGATGTGCAGGATGTGGCGGTGCGTCCGGGTGTCACCAGTGCCTTCTTGACTTGGAACGAGGGTCTGTTTGGCACATACAACGGAGCTGAGATTGAGTACCGCGTTGCTGGCGACAGCATTTGGACAACAGGCCTCACCACCACCGAGCATTATGGTGCCTTGACAGGTCTGGACACGCTCACTGCTTACGAGGCCCGCGTCATAGCCACCTGCGACGAAGGCAACGCCAACCCCGTAATGGTTGAATTCACAACCAGCACCTATGGTTGCACCGAGATTGATACTGCCAACACAGTGTCCGACACCATCGGCAACGGCACGGGTACCAGCAACTATCTTCCCAGCTATAGCTTCTATAACTACAGTCTCACCCAGCAGGTGTACACCGCTGCCGAAATTGGCCACGGCGGCATGTTGACGGCCATTTCCGTCATGCCTCAGGCTGTGACTTCGCAGCGTACATACGAAATCTATCTGGCCCATACCAACCAGACCTCGCTCTCGGGCTTTATCCATCCGAGCGACATGGTTCGCGTCTACGACGGTGCCCCGCTCACTCTGACTGCCAACCAGTGGGTCACCTTCCAGCTCGACTCGCCGTTTATGTACAACGGCAGTGAAAACCTGCTTGTCTGCTTCCGCGACATGACGGGTTCGTATACCAGTGGCAACTACTGGTATGCGCACACGCCGGGACACAACAGTGTGTATGTCTATCAGGATGGTGGAGCTTATGACCCCTATACCACCACGGGCGGCACCGTCAACACCTCCCGCAACAATATGATTTTCGACTTTTTGGCCTGTGCACAGCAGTCCACCTGCCCGGCCCCCATTGCGATGGTGACAGAGGTCACTTCCAACAGCGTATCCGTAGCTTGGGCTCCCGGCAATGTCGAAACTTCATGGGATCTCTACTACCGTCTGGCTGGCGACAGTGTCTACACACTGGCTGGCTCCACTACTACCACCGACTTCACCTATACCGGATTGTCGTCCTCCAGCGAGTATGAATTCAAGGTTCAGGCCGACTGTGCCGGGACCAACGATGGCGCAGCCTATCTGAGTGCTTCCACCTCCTGCGGACGCTCGCCGCTGCCCTATACCGAGGACTTCGAGGCCTATAGCGGCACGTTCAGCCGCCGCTGCTGGTATACTGGTTCTACCAATCTGGGCACTTCCTATCCCAACCCCACTGTGGTCAATCTCACCGGCGACCCCAACAAGTTGCTCCTCCTCTACAATGGTGCTTACATCATCCTGCCTGAGATGGATGCCCCGCTCAACCAGTTGCAGGTCCGCTTCAACTTTGTGCAGGGTGGCGACAATGTACGCCTCCTGATGGGTATCATGGACGACCCCACTGCTCCCATCAACAGCATCCGCGTCATCGACACCCTCATCCGCTCCAACATGGACAGCACCACTGCCTACGTCTATGTTACCTATCCGCTCAGCGGCATTTCCGACACTACGGGACACTTGGCTTTCTGGGATGCCTTCAACGACAACTACAGCTTCCTCGACAATATTGTAATCGAAATGATTCCTGACTGTTCGAGTGTCACCGAACTGGCTGCTAACAATGTGAGCTCCACCTCGGCCGATGTCAGCTGGGCTCCGGTCACTTCCGCCACGGGCTACATTGTTGAGTATGGTCCTCGCGGCTTCACACCCGGCACTGGCACCACCGTCAACACCACTGGCGCCACCGCAACCCTCACCGGGTTGGCCAGCGGCATCACCTATGAGGCTTATGTCTATGCCGTTTGCGGTGCCAGCAATGACACTTCTGTGGCTCTGTCGAATGTGCGCTTCACCACTCAGTGCGGTGTGTACAGCGCCCTCCCCTATGTTCAGAATTTTGAGAACATAGTGGATCCCGGCGATGCTTCCACAAATATTGTTCCCAACTGCTGGGTATCCAAGGTACTGCCCGCCGGCGCTGGCAGCAATCAGCCCCACATCAACTACAACACTAATGTCAGCCAGGCACCCTCGCAGCAGTACTGCTTCCTCTTCGAGGGCGTTGGTATCGCGGCTCTGCCCGAAATGGGTGTGCCTATCGACTCGCTGCGCATCAGCTTCCACGAGTGGAACGGCGACCCCGCCAACTATGGTCTCATCATTGGTGCGGTTGACAATGCCGACTCCAACTTCGAAGCATCGTTTGACCCCATTGACACCATTCCCTTCCTGGGTATTGGCAATGAGTTCAACGTAGTTTCCTACCTCAACGGCTACACCGGCAGCGGCAACCGGATTGCCATTGCCTCCTATAACGCTGCCGGCGGCTCCACTGCAAACCAATACCTCGACAACCTTGTTGTTGACCGTGTTCCCAACTGCATTGCTCCCCAGCGCGTACACACCTCCCTCCTGACCCATGTTGCTGCCAACATTGTTTGGACATTCAGCAATGCTCCCACCTACAGTATTGAATACGGTGTCCATGGCTTCACTCCCGGTACGGGTACCACCGTCACCAGCACTGTCGACAGCATAGGCCTCACGGGTCTCACCCCCTACACGCAGTATGATGTCTATCTCGTCAGCCAGTGCAGTGCCACCGAGACCAGCGACACCACCTTCTTTACCTTCACCACCCTCCGTGCCGCACCGGTCACTACGTTCCCCTACATCTGCACATTTGCCGACTCGGCCATGGCAGCCGCATGGGAACCTGTCAACGGCAGTCAGGCCAACCAGTGGCATGTGGGCACAGCCGTTCACTACGGCGCAGCCGACAACTATGCGATGTACATCTCCAACGACAATGGTACCAGCAACTCCTACACCAATAGTTCTGTCACCTTTGTTTACGCATACCGCACATTCAACCTTGCTGCTGGCAGCTACAGTATCTCATACAAGTGGCTGGCTGATGGCGAGTCCAATTATGACTATATCCGTGCTTGGCTTGCTCCCAGTGATGCAGTATTCACTGCGGGACAACTGCCCAACGGCAGCACCTCGGCATCCTCCTATACCTCCACGACCCCTGCCGGATGGATCCCCCTCGACGGCGGTTCTAAATTGAATCTCCAGTTCAACTGGCAGAGTAGGTCTGACGACGTGACCATCACCAATCCCGGTGCCTACCACTTGGTCTTCCTGTGGGCCAACGACGGTAGTAGTGGTTCTAATCCTCCCGCCGCTATCGACAATGTCGAGTTCTATCGGAACACTTGCCCTGTGCCCACAGGCATCGCTGCTTCCAACATCACTGGTACCACAGCTGATATTGACTGGGTTGACGTAGCTTCTGCTGCATCCTGGCAGATTGAATACGGTCCTCAGGGTCACGACTGCGGCACTGGTACGATTATGAACGTTACCTCTCACCCCGTCACCCTCACTGGTCTCACAAGCATGACGAACATCGATGTCTATGTCCGTCCAATCTGCTCGGGAGCTGACACTGGCCGTTGGAGCCTCCCCGTGTCGTTCACCACGGACATGTGCGATGACGTACAAACCATTGTGAACTACGACAGCACCATGTCCAGCACCACCTCCAATTATTCGCCCATTGGCTATAGCACCTACAACTACTCCTACGTACAGACCATCATCGACTCTGCCTACATAGCTGGCCTCGATGGCGATATCTCCGCCTTCAGTTTTGTTCCTGCCAGCACCTCGGCCGGCACATACTTCACCAACATATCCGTCTACATGGCTAACGTCCCCGAGAGCGATCTCAGCAGCGGATTTATCCATCCTGACTCCAGCCACGTCTTCGTGCAGGTGATTGGCAACGCCAACTTCAACTACTCTTCCACCACTCCGCAACTGCATGGTTTCGACACTGTCTTCACATGGGATGGTCACAGCAACGTCCTCTTCGCTGTCAACCGTCAGCATGGCTCATGGACCACTGGTTCCTCCTTCCAGGCACATAGTGCTGGTTCGCAGAAGATGCGCTATGAGTACAACGATGGCAGTGCATATAATATCAACACTGTGTCGGGTGGTACGGCATCCAGCACTGTGGGTGACATAACCCTCTATTCCTGCGGAAGCGAAGCTTGCCGCAAGCCGGTTATCACCTCCATCCAGCACACCTACGAGAGTGCCACCATCACATGGTCTGGCTCAGGTGCCAACTACGAAGTCAACATCAAGGAGAGTGCCGCTGCCAACTGGCCTGCCACTGACATCGCCGTGACTGGCAACACGTACACCTTCACTGGCCTCCAGCCCGCCACCTACTACACCTTCCGTGTACGTCAGGACTGCAGCGCCGACAGCCTCGGCTACAGTGAATGGATTACTGATGTTGTCCTCACCGACAGTCTGCCTTGTCTGCCTCCGAGCGGTTTGCACGCTACTGCCGCCACCAACACCACCGCCACCCTCGACTGGACTCCCTTCGGCACCGAAACCGCTTGGGACATCCACGTGTGGTTCACTGGTGGTTTTGACAGCGTCTACACCGTCACAACCCGTCCCGCCACCATTGGTGGATTCACGGCTGGTCTCACTTACAATGCTGCCATCCGTCCGCTCTGTGGCTCGGCTCATAACATTATAGGCGACTGGAGCGACACCGTCACCTTTGCCACCGCCACCTGTCCCGATGTCACCAACTTCACCACCAGCAACGTGACCACCAACAGCGTCACCCTCAACTGGACTGCCAATCCGATGGCCCAGGGCTGGATTATCGAGTACGGTTTCCTCGGCTTCAACCAGGGCACCGGCACCACCGTCAACGTCACCACCAACAGCTATGTTGTCACCGGTCTGATGGACGAGACCGACTACCAGTTCTACATCCGTGCCGTCTGCGGCACCGACTGGACCTCTGAGAACTGGGCTTCGGCCACCGCCACCACCCAGTCCGGCGGAGTACCCTGCGGCGTGCCTACCGGCGTCAGCGCCACGGCGGCCGACAACTCCATCACCGTCAACTGGACTTCCGGCACTGGCAACCTCAGCTTCGAGATTGAGTACGGTCCCAGCGGATTTACCCATGGCAACGGCATTGTAACCAGCGCCACTACTACACCCGCTACACTCAACAACCTTGAGTATGAGACCTCGTATGACATCTATGTCCGCGCCATCTGCGACCAGAACACCTACAGCGGCTGGAGCATCGTGGCCACCGCCACCACCGGCCAGCGTCCCTCCGAGGACTGCCAGCCCGTCACCAACCTCACCGTCACCGACATCACCGACCACACGGCTCACGTCGCCTGGACTCCCGCTCCCGAGACCGACAGCTGGCAGGTCGTCGTCACCGACCCGCAGGGCAACGACGTGGTTGACCAACGCTGCACCGAACCCTCCTACAACCTCACCGGCCTGACCGAAGGCACCAACTACACCGTCAAGGTCCGCACCGACTGCGGCGATGGCAATGTCAGCGCAT
>Ga0247611_10011092_pt1 | contig 10450 bp, 8 predicted proteins | sample 177DNAGHGhighgp2_FD_192422 | JGI IMG/M metagenome (GOLD analysis project Ga0247611, IMG submission 192422) | Sheep rumen microbial communities from Palmerston North, Manawatu-Wanganui, New Zealand - 1770 DNA GHGhigh gp2 | ecosystem: Host-associated > Mammals > Digestive system > Stomach > Rumen ... | reverse complement strand
ACGATATCTTTGATCTCCCGCTGATATCGTTTTTGAAGACTTTTTCCTGAAAACGATATCGTAGCTTTCCTTGCAGGCGATTTTATCCCAAACCGTGAATTATTGCCTCCGTGGGATAATTTTCAGATGTGAATTTATCCCGAAAGCTTAAAAATGCTTCACTTGGGATAATTTTCAGAGGTGAATTTATCCCAAATCACAAGAAAACCTCATCTTGGGATAATTTCAATCTCACCTTTCAAAAGTCGAGGTATCGAAACGCAGATAATCACTTCGATTTCGATACCTGTCGAAAAGACAGGTCAGAATTCTGCAATCAACTGCAACTGCCACACTTGCTGAAACAATAAGGGGCTGCTCATTATGTTTTGAGACAGCCCTTAGCAGGTTTACTTTTGTTATGTATTCTTACTTACGGATTGGTGCAATAACCTGCGCTGTTGAAGTTATAGCTCTTGCCGTTGATCGTAAGTGTCTGGTTCTTTGCATACCATCCGGTTGCGTCGCCGAACCACCAGCCGGTTGAATCTTTCTTCCAGGATGCCCTTTGCTTATAACTCCAGGCACCGCCTTTACTGAGCCAGTAACCGTCGCAGTATTCATTCTCGGCCATTGCGCCTGATGATTTGAAGTAATACCATGTGCCGTTTATCTGTTTCCAGCCGGTGACCATTTTGGCGGCTGTGTAGTCACTGCCTCCGCTCTTATCTTCGAAATAGTACCATTTGCCGGAATCGTTTACCCAGCCTGTCTGCATAACGCCGCTCTTATTAAAGTAACGCCATTCGCCTTTGATGAACTGCCAGCCCGTCTGCATGACACCGTCTTCGTTTACATAATATACGGTTATATCGTGAGTGCCTTTCGAAACATCCCAGTCGTAGATGGTTACATAGGTGCCTGTAAGCATATATTGACTTACACCGAAGAAGTACCATTTGCCGTTAATCTTATTCCATCCGTAACAACCTTCACCGCTGCCGTTGAATCTGTACCATTTACCATCGATCTCTTTCCATGTGTTGGTGATGATGTAACCGTCTTTGTCAAAGCAGTATAAGAATCCGCCGATATATTTCATGCAATCCTTCGGATAAGAACCGTCTGCGTTCTTGAACCACCAGCCTTTGGAATTATTCTTCCAGCCATAATCTTTATAGGAAGTGACCATGGTTGAATTGTCAACAAGGATCGAGCGGTACGGATATACCCATGATTCGTTATAAACTGAATATTCTGTGGTGGTGTCGGTCCATTCTGTTTCCTCTCCCTTTTGATAAGCAAGCTGGAGTCCGGGATTTGCGGATATATCGATCGAGGACAGATCTGTTCCATAGGTATAAAGCTCGCAAAGATTGGTTAAGTATTCGATACCTTTAAGTGAAGAGACATCCATATCTACCACACTGAGCCTCTTTATGTATTCGATCTCTTCCTCCGACAGATAACCGTTTTCATCCGAATCATATTTGGATGTCATAAGAAGCTCCCTGAAAGTTTTATCCGGGAAGTTAGTCGAATTAATGGCAATTTCCGTAGATGCAGATCCGTACATTACTTCCCCGGATACCGTATCTTCTTCCACGTCAATGACATCTGATCCGCCGGATGACTGTTCATCAGCCAGGACGCTGATACCGCCGCCAAGCAGAATGCTCGATGAGAGCAGAAGAGAGAGCGCATTTTTCGTCAAATCATTTTTCATACCCTATTCCTCCTGTTTTATTTGGTAATTCGATTATATCCGCAAAACAGATAAAAAATAAGACTTTTTTGATAAAGCCCGCGAAATTGTGATACGGATTTGCCAATGTCCCGAAATAATCAGCCTTAAGCAGTTTGTTTGATTTTTCGAGATGGGGATCTCTGATAATTGTTTATCAAGACGGCTGTTTTCTGTTATAATTACTTGTTATTTAAAAGATTTAGGAGAACAGCATGAGATACGCAGCACAGAAGGGTACGAGGGATATACTTCCTTCAGAGATACACAATTGGCAGATCGCAGAGAAGGTTTTTGCCGATGTATGCCATTCCTTCGGCTATGAAGAGATCAGGATCCCGACTTTCGAGCAGACAGATCTGTTCCAGAGAGGTGTCGGTGATACCACGGACGTTGTAACCAAAGAAATGTACACATTTGAGGATAAGGGCGGAAGGAGCATCACCTTAAGACCTGAAGGTACTGCCGGTGTTGTCAGGAGTTTTATCGAGAACGGTATGACGAGCCTTCCTTCTCCTGTCAGGATGTTCTATAACATCACGGCTTTCCGTTATGAGAAGATGCAGAAGGGCAGGATGCGTGAGTTCCACCAGTTCGGTCTGGAGTCTTTCGGTGCTGCAGGTCCGGATATAGATGCGGAGATCATTTCCGTAGTTGACGTTTTCTTCAAGAAGATGGGACTTAAGAATATCGCACTGCACATCAATTCCATTGGATGCCCCAACTGCCGCGGAGAATATAACAGGCTCCTGAAGGATTATTTCAGACCTCATGTTTCTGAGATGTGTGAGGACTGCCAGGCAAGATTCGAGAAGAATCCTTTGCGCATGATCGACTGCAAGGTCGATGGAGGCAAGGATCTGGTTAAGAATGCACCCAGGCTCATAGATCACCTCTGCGACGATTGCAGGGCACATTTCGAAGGCCTTAAGACAAGACTTGAAGCGATCGGCATTTCTTACACTATCGATCCTAATATCGTTAGAGGTTTGGATTACTATACAAGAACAGTCTTCGAGTTCGTATCGGAGAACGTCGGTACTCAGGGGACCATCTGCGGCGGCGGAAGATACGACGGACTTGTGGAAGACTGCGGCGGAGCAGCTACTCCCGGCATCGGCTTTGCAATGGGCGTCGAAAGACTCCTTCTGGAAACCGAAGCACAGAATGCGCTCAAGGAAAAGCCTTCTTATGTGAAGATCTACATTGCTTCAATGTCTGAAGCTGCAAAGATCGAAGCGCTCAAGATCTGCTATTCATTAAGACTTGCAGGAATCGGCTGTGAGACAGACATGGCAGGAAGATCTTTTAAGGCTCAGATGAAGTATGCAGGCAAACAGGGAATACCGTTCCTCGCCGTTATCGGCGACGATGAACTCGCTAACGGCGAAGTAAAGGTCAAGAATATGGCAGACGGTTCCGAGACAGCCGTTAAACTTGACGGCATCGGTGATTTCCTTGCCGGAAAATAACATAGAAAAGTTAAGCATTTGCTGGAGGTAATATAATGCAGTCACGTACACATACATGCGGAGAATTAAGGCTTGCTGATGCCGGAAAGAAAGTACAGCTTTCAGGCTGGCTCGAGAATTTCCGTGAAGTAGGCGCAGAGCTCGGATTCGTTGTTATCCGTGATTTCTACGGAACAACTCAGATAGTCATCGAGACGGCTGAGATGATGAAGACTTTCAAGGCAATAACCAAGGAGTCAACGATCACCGTCGAGGGTACAGTCAGGGAAAGAAGCTCCAAGAATCCCAAGCTCGATACAGGCGATATCGAAGTCGTTCCCGAGAAGGTTACTGTACTCGGACGTTGCCGTTACAACGAACTTCCTTTCGAGATCAACCACAGCAGGGAAGCTGATGAAGCGGCAAGACTTAAGTACAGATATCTCGATATCCGTAATCCTGAGGTAAAGAAGAATCTCATCCTGAGAAGCAACGTTATCGCAGCTTTGAGAAATGCCATGATCGAGCACAACTTCATGGAGATCACGACACCTATCCTTACGGTATCTTCACCTGAGGGCGCAAGAGACTATCTCGTTCCCGCAAGAAAGCATCCGGGCAAGTTCTATGCATTGCCGCAGGCACCCCAGCAGTTCAAGCAGCTCCTGATGGTTTCAGGCATCGACAGATATTTCCAGATCGCACCCTGCTTCAGAGATGAGGACGCAAGAGGCGACAGGTGCCCGGGCGAGTTCTATCAGCTCGACATGGAGATGGCATTTGCTAGCCAGGAAGATGTCTTCGCGATCATCGAAGACGTATTGCCTCCCGTTTTCGCAAAGTACGGTAAGTACAACAGAGCTTCAGGCTCTCCTTTTATGCGCATTCCTTATCTTGAGGCTATGGAGAAGTACGGCTCGGATAAGCCCGATCTCCGTATCGACCTCACCGTTACAGATGTTACGGATCTTTTGAGAACGGAAGAGTTCGCACCTTTTGCCGAAGGCGAGATCAAGGCGGTTGTTATCTCTGACTTCCACGAGAGCCGCAAGTTCATCGATAAGACTATGGGTGAGTGCGAGATCCAGTCAGGAAGCAAGGGCTACTGGTTCAGGATGGATGAGAACGGCGAGATCGTCGGAGGCATTTCCAAGTTCGTAGCTCCCAAGAAGGATGAAGTGATCGCCAAGCTTGGCCTTAAGCCTGATACACTCGTTGTTCTTTCTGCAGGCAATAAAGGCCAGGCACAGAAGATGGCAGGTGTTCTCGTTAAGACATTCGGCGCTGCGGTTCCGGGCCACATGGACAAGGAACAGTACGCATTCTGCTGGATCGTTGATTTCCCGATGTATGAGATCGGTGAGGAGTCCGGCGAACTCGAGTTCTGCCACAATCCTTTCTCCATGCCTTCCGGCGGACTTGATGTCCTCCTTAAGGCTGAAAGAGGCGAGATCGATCCTCTGTCCATCATGGCAGACCAGTACGATCTCGTAGTTAACGGTATCGAGCTCTCATCAGGCGCCGTACGTAACCACGATCCTGAGATCATGATCAAGGCATTCGAGCTCGTCAGACTCGGCGAAGAAGACGTTAAGAAGAAGTTCCCTGCAATGTACAACGCATTCTGCTACGGCGCTCCGCCGCATGCGGGCATCGCTCCCGGCGTTGATCGTATGGTCATGCTCCTTTCGGGCGAAGAGACCATCCGCGAGGTAATCCCTTTCCCGATGAACAAGAACGCACAGGACGTCATGATGGATGCTCCCGGATATGTATCCGATAAGCAGCTTGACGAACTTAACATTGCCATCAAAGCTACAAATATTGAGAATGGGGATAATTTATGATCGAAGAAGAGAAGAAAGAGATGGAGAATGATATCTCCGCTGAAGAAAATACGGATAACGGAGACGGAGCCTCTGCGAAAAAGAAGGGCTTTAAGATCGAAAAGGGCACTACCGCATATGAGATCCTGGACTGGCTCCGTACTATCTGCATCGGTGTTCTTGCCGGTATCTTCATTGTCGTATTCCTCGTGCAGAGAGACAATGTATACGGCGATTCCATGGTGCCGACACTGAGTTCCGGCGACGTTATCTTCGCACAGAAGATCGCGACATATTTCAAGTCATACAACAGAGGAGATATCGTCATCCTCGACGGCAAGAATATGGAAGGATACACGAGGAAGGAATACCTTGTTAAGAGGATCGTAGGTCTTCCCGGAGAGACCATAAGGATCGCTGACGGTGCTGTCTATATCAAGCCCGCTGATTCGGAGGATTTTTATCTCCTTCAGGAAAACTATCTGCCTGCAGGCACTACGACATATGTTATGGATACAGGTATGAGGAAGGGCTACAACGAAATAACTCTTGCAGATGATGAGTATTTCTGTATGGGCGACAACAGGCCCGTAAGCAACGATTCACGCAACCTCGGACCGTTCACGGTAGACAGGATAAAAGGCATTGCCGTTATCAGAGTATATCCGTTCAGTGATTTCGGATTGATCTGACAAAGGAACACCAAATGAGTGAAAGCTACAGAGATTACATAAGAAACTTCTGCATCATCGCGCACATCGATCATGGCAAGTCCACTCTGGCAGACCGTCTGATCGAACATACGCATGTAAGGGAAAAGCGCGAGATGCAGGACCAGATACTGGACAACATGGATATCGAGCGCGAGCGCGGAATAACCATCAAGTCACAGGCCGTAAGACTTCCCTACGTTGCATCGAACGGCAAGACGTATCTGCTCAATTTAATTGATACACCAGGCCACGTTGACTTCAACTATGAGGTCTCAAGATCACTTGCCGCATGCGACGGCGCAGTGCTCGTTGTCGACAGCTCACAGGGTGTTGAGGCCCAGACTCTCGCAAACGTTTATCTCGCAGTCGATGCCGATCTTGAAGTGCTTCCCGTTATCAACAAGATAGACCTTCCTTCGGCAAGACCCGAAGAGGTGCGCCATGAGATCGAGGATGACATCGGTATCGATGCTTCATATGCACCATTGATCTCGGCAAAGAGCGACATCAACATCGATGAGGTATTGGAGAAGATAGTCGAATATCTTCCGGCGCCGGACGGCGACGAGAATGAGCCTTTGGCAGCTCTCGTTTTCGATTCAAAGTACGATTCATACAAAGGCGTTATCGTCAGCGTAAGAGTCAAGAACGGCACCGTAAAGACAGGCGACCGCATCAGGATGATGCACTCCGGAAAAGAGTTTACCGTAACCGAGCTCGGCATGTTCCATCCGGGCGAACTGGTACCCACCGAGAGCCTTAAGGCAGGCGAGGTAGGATATATCTGCGCGTCGATTAAGAACGTCAGGGACACGGCTCCGGGCGATACCGTAACGCTTGCAGAGAATCCGGCAAGTGAGCCTCTCATCGGCTATAAGGGCATACAGCAGATGGTATTCTGCGGTATATATCCTGTGGACGGTGCAAGATACGGAGACCTTAAGGACGCTTTGGAAAAACTCAGGCTGAACGATGCGGCACTCTCTTTTGACGCAGAGACTTCCGCAGCTCTTGGCTTCGGTTTCAGATGCGGATTCCTGGGTCTTTTGCACTATGAGGTAATCCAGGAAAGACTCGAGAGAGAGTTCAATCTCGATCTTATCAGCACAGCTCCTTCGGTTATCTACAAGATACATCTGACAGACGGTTCCTGCGTTGACTGTTCAAACCCTACGAACATGCCAGATCCGGCATCGATCGATTACATGGAAGAGCCTGTTGTCAAAGCGACGATAATGCTGCCGAAGGAATATGTCGGAAACATCATGGAGCTCTGTCAGGAGCGCCGCGGTGAATATACTGACATGAAGTATCTCGACGAGAAGAGGGTAATGCTCCATTACCTTATGCCGTTAAATGAGATAATCTACGACTTTTTCGATGCGCTCAAATCGCGCACGAGAGGATATGCATCACTGGATTACGAGCCTGCAGGATATCAGAGATCCAAGCTGGTAAAACTCGACATCCTCTTGAACGGAGACCCCGTCGACGCGCTGTCTTTCATCGTTCATTCCGACAAGGCTTATGCAAGAGGCAGAAGGATGTGCGAGAAGCTCAAGGAGAATATCCCGAGGCAGCAGTTCGAGATCCCTGTACAGGCAGCGATAGGCGGCAAGATAATCGCCCGCGAGACGATCAAGGCATATCGAAAAGACGTTACATCCAAGTGTTACGGCGGCGATATCTCACGTAAGAAGAAGCTGCTCGAAAAGCAGAAGGAAGGTAAGAAGCGTATGAGACAGGTAGGTTCTGTCGAAGTGCCGCAGGAAGCCTTCATGAGCGTGCTGAAGCTGGATGATGAGTAAGCTTTGGGCTTACTGCATCATGCGGTGGCTCTGTCCCTTTTTCTCAAAGACGGTCGCGTTCTCATTGACCGTTTCTTCCTCTGCCTTAGGCACTGAAGTCCTGTAATCATATTTTTCTTCGTAACGCCAGCCTGATTCGAGCGAGATGAAATCTTTTGTTGTCTCATAGGCAGTTATGGGGAAAGAAGAATCGTAATAAGCTTCGACGCCCTGTTCGGGAGCAAGATCGTGGCTGCTCGCCCTTGCGAGTATCTCAAGATCTTTCTTTTCTCTGCTGTGCATTATCTTAGGCAGGATCTCTGCGAGAAAATACATTACCGCACCGATCGTGACCGCTATGACGAGCAGTTCGATCGGGTGATTATATACAAATCTCATGTACCCGAGGTCGTCCCTGAGGCTTGCGAGCAGACGCAGTAATGCAACTCCGAAAACGGGAAGGAGATATAAGAATGCGCGGATGCCCGTATTCCAGCTTATGGCTTCCATCCTCGCGCGTCTTCCGGTGCGGTTTATGGTCTCCCAACCCTTTGCATAAGGGAACTCTCCGGAAACCTTTCCGGTCTGTCCGTTTACAATGTACTGATAATCCCTTCCGTCAAAATTAATGCTCAGGAACCAGCATGGCAGCAGGGCATACTTGATGTCCTGGTTCTGATACTTTGTGAAGCTCGCGTCAGCTTCCGGAACGAAATCATCATATCCGAAATCTATTTCATCACAAACTTTGAGAGCGTACTTGTCGAGACGCTTGTAGATCCTGTCCGTCATGTCGAGAGGCTGCACATCGTACTTCTCGGCAAAGAAACCCTGAAGATATTCCGGTCTGAATCTCTCGAGCTCGGAATAGTCGAAAGGTTCGGCGGCTGCCATAAGGTTGTTTGCGATCTTTATCTCGCCGTCGAAAGGGACATTCTTAAGCCTGAACTTTACCTTGCCGTAAGTAAGCTGGGAGTAGTTTCTGTCTGTTGCCGCATGGTTCTCGTAATATGCCGAGTCGACATTCTTTCCCATGTGTCCTTTTCCGCAGACATTGACTTCGACTTCGGTGGAGATGATCCATGTGGGAACGTACAGGCCGGTCATCTTGGCAAGGATCTTCTTTGATTTGAAGTCCTTGGGAAGGTGATCGACACCTGCGCAGTGCTCTTCGAATATGCTGATGGCTTTTTCCTTGTCGAACTTGAAGGGGATGATGTAGTCAGGCTTGAACTCGCGCGTAAGTCTTCTCGATACGAGAGCGGGCGAACCGCAGAAAGCGCAGAACGTGGAAGAGGTATTCTTATCTGTTACTATCTCGGCGCCGCATGAATTGCAGACGATCTCGACGCGCTCTTCGTCTTCCTTGCTGACTTCAATCGTGCCGTCGTAATCCTTCTCGGGATTTACCAGGCCGAACGAACCTACCTTATCAAGAGTCGCAGGTTCGAATAATCCGCCGCAATTTCTGCAGATCATCGCCCCGTGGGTAAGATCGTAGACGAGATTAGATGCGCAGTTCGGACATTTTAATGAATCTGCTGAAAAAGACTTTAACTTAGGCGCGCCGAATTTCTCCGACGGCTTATCCCAAATAGCCATAAAACACTACCCCTCTTATAAAATTGCTCTTATTCCTAAAAGTAAATATACAATAACGCTCAAATTGTTGTCAACGATAATTGATTTTGAGGATCTTCTTCCAGACGAGCACCAGTATGACGGCGATGGCGCCTGCAATGAGGACCGTGATCTGGCCTGAGGATACAGGTGATCCGTCATGGTAATACTTCAGGTATTCCAAAGCAAATCTGACGGGTATCAGAACCGCAAGGATAATGCAGATCGCACTGAACTTGTTTTTCATCTTTGTTATGAGGAAAACAGCGAGGATATGTATCAGTATGAATGCAGCCATGTCAACGAGCTGGACAGGGAAATAAGTGCCCGCGTGCTCGTTGTGATATGTGACTGCAAAAGGCCCGGAATAGGGTTTTCCGTGGCAGCATCCGGCAAGAAAGCACCCGAGCTTTGCAAGTCCGTACATGAGAGGCGCAGAAGCTATAAACGCTGCCATTACCTCATCAGGCTTGTCCCTTATGATCAGCGCGGCGATAAGGACTCCGCCGATCAGTCCGACTGCGGCACCGAGTCCCGAAAAACTCAATACTATGCCTCTTTCGGTTATCCTGAACGTGACCATCAGAGATGTGATAAATGTGCATACGATTGCCGTAAGGCAGGTGTAGAATACGGTCTGCTTTCCGACGCCTGCTCTGCGCATGAGAAGGACCGCGGCAGCAAAGCCTGCAATTACAGACAGTACTACTATCAGGCCGTATGGAGACCACGAAAAAGCGGGTATGTCTATCTGCATCTCTTATCAGAAACCCTGGCAGTCTTTCGTAATGTACCAGCACATCGCGATGAAAAGTGCCACTGCGATAAGACCTGCCGCGAAAAATCCGATATATACCCACATGAGGACTTTGGCGAATTTGCTCTCTTTATACTTGACCCTGGCGATTATCATGAGTACCCATGCGCCGATAACGGATCCTCCCACGAGCGCAGAGAAGATGCTTACCACTGTCTCGGCCACTTCGCTGAAATTACTCATGTTTTCGATCGTAGACGATAATGCTCCGGAAATTGTTGAAGGCACGAGCATAAGTGCCAGCGAGATAAAACAGAGGATGTTTGCCTTCTTTCTTCTTGCAGATCTTTCCTCAGGAGTAAATCCGTCAGAAGGCTGTGCCGGTTGGGACGCAGGATATGCGGGAACACCATACTGGGGTGCCTGCTGATATGGCTGCTGGTATTGCTGCTGATAAACAGGCTGCTGATAAACAGGCTGCTGCACAGGAGCGGGGGCCGGTGCCGGGGCATAGACAGGTGCCTGAGCGGGAGCAGGGGCCGGTGCAGGTGCATAGACAGGTGCCTGAGCGGG
>Ga0247611_10011091_pt1 | contig 10451 bp, 1 predicted proteins | sample 177DNAGHGhighgp2_FD_192422 | JGI IMG/M metagenome (GOLD analysis project Ga0247611, IMG submission 192422) | Sheep rumen microbial communities from Palmerston North, Manawatu-Wanganui, New Zealand - 1770 DNA GHGhigh gp2 | ecosystem: Host-associated > Mammals > Digestive system > Stomach > Rumen ... | reverse complement strand
GGATGGGGGATTGGGGATTGGTGATTGGGCCCAATCCCCAATCCCCAATCCCCAATCCCCAATCCCCAATCCCCATAAATAATAAATATATAAATATATTATGCATAAAATTCTCAAAAATTAAAATTAAATTTAATAATTATTATAAAAGATGTTTGGAAAATTATTTTTAGAAATAATTTGATTCGAAAAGTGTGGTCCTCAAATTCATATTAAAGCTTGATTTAAGAAAAATTCTAGTAATTAGAAAATCTTTATGAAAAAATTGTTTATTTATTGATTACATTTCTTTTTCATCATTTTGTTTTTCATTAATTGCATCAAGAATTTTCTTTTCTTTCATTTGAAAACAACTTTTTATCGGCAAAAAAATATTATTGTTTTCAAGATGATAATTCCAAATTCCTTGTTCTATAATTGGATCTCGATAAGATAAAGATTGAACGTAGAATAAATAATTAATATAATTCATTATATGATGACAATAAACTCTATGTTTATTAAATCCATCTTTAATATTCAAATAAATTTTTTCAATATTCTCTCTTTTAAGTCCGCAAACCAAGCATTTAGTTTTAGTTTTTTTATTAAACTCTTCCCTATTTTTCCTTGTTTCCATAAAATAATCAATAATAATAGAAGTAAAAATCTGAAAAATTATGAGAATAATAATAATATAAAAGAGTAGATCAAACCAATATCTCCCACCAGCATAAGCTTTAGGAGTATATTGTTCATAATTTGGATCTAAAGATTGATCTAAATATGTACCTATTCCACCATCTTGTTTGAATGTTTGATCTAACATTCTCATATAAGTTTGTAAAAAGTTTTTACTATCTTTTATATTAGGAAAATGACTAGTAAAAAATGATAATGAAAATAATGAAAATAGATATTCTAACATTATTAACATTAATAAATTAACCAATAATTTTATTCCTGGGACATATATTGCTTTAACAACAGATAACATTACTTCAACTCTGTTTATAAGTTCGAAAAGGGAAAAACAATAATAAAATGGATGATTAAAAATTCCCAATAGCATAAATAAAATATATAGAATATAATATATAAATTGAAAAGTAAATGTATGAATAATTGCTATTATAATAATTTTGAAATAATCACAAAATTTTGAATTACAATGAATTATTTTCTTTTTTGCTTTTTCAATAATATAATTTTGTTTCGATAAAGCATAATTTATAGAAAAATTTCTAGCGACATGATCAAGCATGACCATAATTTGAAATATTAATTGTATTATTCCAAAAAATCTCAATGTTCTATTTATATTAGTATAACCCCTATTTCCATTGAAAAAAAATCTTGGGCAGTGTAATCTCTTTTCGTTATATCTACAACCTTCTCCGCAATCACACTCTCTATTTGTATTAAAATCACTATATGATACAAGTATCAAAAGATTGGATATTATTCCTATTATCATCAAAAAAATTCCGAATAAATTAATATTTTTGAAAATTAAATTTAGCATTGGTATTTTTGCTAATTTATCGAAATAATTATTTTTAGTGACCATAATATAAATTTTATCATAATTTCGAATAATATGGGAAACATATTCTGGTAATTTATCATTTTCTACATATAAATAATAATCTGTTTTTTCTTCAATCTTTTTAGCGTTATTTATCAAAGGAAAATATATTTTATATAATATTTGATTAATTGAAATTTCAACACATTTAATTTTTGAGCTTAAGTTCAATATCATATCTGTTTCATTAATACTTAATATATCTTCATCTATTTTATTTAATTCTTGAAGAATATCAACTTTAGCTTTAGCTTTTTCTTTTAATCTTTGATAAAAGAAAATAATTAAAGCAGGGAGAGCAATAAAAACATCTTTAATAAATGTTACAAAATTAAGTAGAAATTGTACAAAATCTGAACAAAATGAATCTGTTGGATCACCTACTTTAAAATATTCTTCATTAATAATATCTTTATAATACATATGTAATGAATAATACATTAATATTAAATCAAATTTTATTAAGCAATAATCATTCTTTTGATTTAATATATTTTTATCATTATATAATAAATTTGAATTTTTATTAATTTGATATATATCATCTCTATTATCAGTTTCCAAATTATTTTCATTATCTATATTATTATTAATTTTAATTTCATTTAAATTATCCTCCTCTAACAAATTATTTAATTTGTCTTCAAAGCTTATTTCATCAATTTCTGATTTATTTAATATTCCCGCTCTTAAGAATAACTCTTCTTTCGTATATTCATCTATTGGCTTTTTATAAATTAATGCTCTATCAATATCAAAAGATCTTTTTTCCATTTCCACATTCGAAAAATGATATAATTTTTTCAATTTAATTTTTATAAAGTTATAATTATTATCATACCATTCTCTCACACGAGAATATTCTTTTGTATTTTCTGTATTATTATAAGCAACATTATAATACACAAAAAATATTTTTATAATTTTTTGTTCAATTTTCGCATAATTATCTATTATATTATGTAGATTTATTCTATTTATATTATTCAAAAATATTTTATAATAATCAATATTGGTTATAATAAAGTTAAGCAAATTGAAAAAGCCGTAAGAAAATAGGGAATTAAGATTATTAATATTTGGACCTTCTATGAAAAAATAAATAAAATCTATTAACATATCGCATGTTTTCATACTATCTTCTTTTCCTATTTCAATTAAAATTAATATCAATTTTATTATTTGTCCTGTCAAATTCTGAATAAATCTTATTATATTATCAGTCAATAAATTATTATCCGATGCCTTTTGTAAACTTAAAATATTTGATATAAACATAATTATTATTTTTAAGTTTGTTTCTTTCTTTCTGAATTTATCTCTTAATTTTTGATTTTCAGCTGATTTCATGAAATTAATAATTTTTTCAAAGTCACGAAATAAATGATCAAAAACAAAATCTAATACAGTAAATAATTGTGTAATTAATGGTCCACTTTTCATTAAATATATTTTTTTTCTTTTTAGTTCTTTTAAAAATTCTATTAAACTATTAATCATCAAAAAAAAATCATCATCATCTTGCATTACATTTCTATTAATTTTTCTTGAAAACAAAAGAATAAATCCTTCTATTATTTTATCTAATTCTTGATATTTTTCTTCAATATTATTCGCTTTTGTATGGGAAAGTAATGTAGATTCTTTTTTTGATTCTCTATCATATATTCTTCTATTATTTTTATTTTCTTCTAATTCAATAAGTTTACATCTTTGACTCAATAATTTAAAGCCTATTAGATAATATAAAACACAAGTTTTTTTAGGATATCGCGGATAAAGATAAATTAAGGATGTTAAAAATGAATATAAATATATATTGTTATAAACTTTATTTTTTAGATAATTTAATTTTTCAATTAATTTAAATTGATCAATAAAAGATATTATCTTTTTCTCATTATAAGCTTCTATTCCGTAAAAAAGATCATCAGAATAAATTTCATTCATTTTTCTATATAAGAATTTTTTCATTGAATAAATACTATTAAAATCTCTATTAGTAAACCTTGTTTTTAATAGCATTATAAATTGTTCCATATCATTCTGAATAAATTGATCATGAAGAATTTTATATTCTCCTTTATAATAAGACATCAATAATTTACATTCAGTTTTCATATTTAATACAATTTTCATTAAATCATCTTTTTGAACATAGTATTCATTAAACATATTTCTATCAGTGCAATAATAATTCAAAGTTTCTTTTAAATTTACATCGTTGCAAATTTTTTCAAGTAAAATTAAATCAATAAATTCATTATCATAATAATAAAATGTGATCATTTCTTTATTTCTTAATTCTACTATCTTTCCACTTATTGAAGATGTTTTATCTTCACTTGCAGCATTACTAATAACTTCTTCATCTATTGTTTTTATTTTTCTGTTTTTTACTGGGATTTCTATTATTTGATTATTTAATCTATATTTATATAATATAATTGATTCGACTAAAATAGATTCAAATTGGAAATTTTTTTTTGATTTTAAATTTTTTTGGAAATTTTGAGTATTTAAAGTTGTTTCTATAAAATGAGTTTTCATCTTATGTGATATTTCATTAGAATTGAATGTTTTTATATTTATATCTTCTTTAGTTATATTTGGCTTTTCAAAATTTCCTAATATTTTTTGGATTTTGGAATATAAATTTTTATAATTATATTCAATACTATTTAAAATAATTTGTTTATTTTCGTTGTCTCTTTTTTTTTTCATTGAATTTCTATCATGAAGATATAATAAATATATAGATAGATAATTCAAATAAAAACCGAATTTTTCTTTTTCTTCATCACTTTCCCATATTATTTCTTCATCTTCGTTAATTGCCTTAATAGTATCCTGTGGATATTGTACATTATTATTGCTATTATTTTGATTTGTATTTACTTTTTGCTTTTCTTGGAGATAACTTTGATAATATTTATTATAATGATGAAAATGCAAATCATTTTTATCAATTGATTTGATAATATTATTTAAATTTTTATTTTTTTCTAGATTGTTAGAAATTGTATTTATACCAGAAATACTAACTTTTTTTGATTCTAATTTTTTATTTTCTTTTGATAAATCATTTTCTTCAGAAATTTCTTTTTCTTCACTACTATCCTCTTCTTCTTCTTCATTTTTTTCTAATTCTTTCATGCAATTAAAAATTTGTTCATGCATTAATTCCATAGGATATACTATCTGAAAAAAAGAATTATAAGAAAATTCATCATAATATTTTTCTTTGCTAATAAATATTAAAACTCTTGATATATAATATGTATATAAAATTTGAAAAATAATTTTATTTTTCGGATTAGTCAAATGTGAATATATTTTTATTAATTTTGTAAGAATATCTATCATAAATCCTCTTAATTCATCAAAATTTTTTTCACTATTTAAAATAACAATCATAAAAGATTCGCAACTATAATAACAAATTTTCAAAAAATATTTTTCTTCTTCTTTTCCTGTTAAATTTTCTTGATATAAATTAATAGTATGTAAAGAACTCATTATCATTTTGTAATAAAGATTAAAATAGGTAGATATTGTTACTTTAAAGTTTTTATAAATATTTTGAATATCAAGGAAAATTCTTAATATTTCCTGACAATAATTTAATTTTATTTTTGGATTTCGATTAAAATCATAAAAATAGTCTATTGCTTCGATTAAACCTTGCATTATTTTTTCAAATCCAATTTTCTTGTAAAAATAATCATTTTCTATGTATAATATTTTATTTAGTTTTGGCATTGATTTTAATCTGGAAATACTTGATGAATTCTTACGTAAAAAATTAAGGAAATTATTGGTCATTTTTGATAGACATATATTCACTTCTTGAAAATGATTCTTATTAAAATCGGAATCATTAAAATTTAATTGACTTATTAAATTATTATTTTCATCTTTGATTATTTTAAAGCAATTATCACCCCTTCTATCATAATCAATTTTAATTTTTTTAATTTCATTTTTTATTTCTTGAAAATTTTTTTGAACATTTTTGAAGTTTCTCAAAATATTATTTTCTAAATATATTGAATTATTATTAGAACCTAAATATATTAATTTACCAAAAATATATTCTATCTCATATTTCATCATTAAACGAATAATTATATCAGATCTTTTATTTATATCATATCCGATTGACTTTAAACTTTTTATACTTTTATCCTTTTGATTTTTTAAAGTAATATCAGATAAAAATTTTTTACAATTATTAATATCAATATAAGCTAGTAAAATATCATTTCTTTTTTTATTTAGATTATCAATTATATTCAAAAATTCAATAATATAATTTTCATTTTCATTGCCATCAAAGATATTTAATTTAGTATTATTTTTTCTATTTTCCAATATATAATTTAATTGATCTGTTGTTAAAGTATCATTTGATTTTAAAGGACTTGTATTTTTATTATCTTTAACATTATTAATTAATTTTTTAATACATCTGAAACAATTAATTTTATCGTTCATATAAACTATTTTGTCGTATTTCTTACAAAAACTAAATAAAGATTTTATTAAAGTCAGCTCTTCAGATATTATAATTTCTTTCAATTTTTTACCTTCATGTTTTTTGTTTTTAATTCTTTTAGAAGAAGAAAAATCATATTTATCTCCTATAAACATTATTTCATCTAAATCTTTATTTTCATTTGAGGAATTAAGTTTATTTTTCTCCTTTTCACTGCAAGAAACCAAAAAATTATCAAAATCAAATACTCCTTTTAATAAAGTTGGTTTTTTTCTAGCTCCAGAATATAAATTAGTCAGAACATCATTTTTTATAAAAGCTATTTTTGTAATTAGGTTTTCCCTAATTTTTTTTAAATTATTTGAAAAAATATCCATATCACAAAATTCTCTATAATTAATGAAGTAATTATTTAACATATTAAAAACAGTTAACAAACATTCATAAAATTCATTTATACAAAATTGATATGTTGTATATAATATACAAAGATTTTTATTTAATTTAGTTATATCTTCATCCATTTGATTTTTTTCAATTTCACCAAGAAGAGTTTCATCGATATTATGATTATTTAATAAACTATTCCTTATCAAATTAACATTTGTTCCAGAACGTCTCAATAATTTTTTTTTATTATTATCGTTCGTTATATTTTTTGAAAGTTTATTAAACAAAATTGGTGCATTTTGCATGGTATAATTTTTTCCAACATTCTCTGGATTGTTTTCATTAGATAAAAAATTTAGTTTTATATTTTTTATATTTTTATTGTTAGATTCAGCATTATTGATGCTATCATCTTCAAGTTCAGTTTTTTCTTGGATAGAATCATTATCTTTATCATTATATAAATCATTTTCACTATCCTCATCAAAATTATCATTTATAATATTATTATATTGCTTAATATTTTTATTTTTTTTTGAATAAAATTTAGGAAAATATTTATTAAATAAATTAAAAGGAATTAATTGTCCTAATTCTGAATCAGTATCTAATTTAATTCCATCGATTAACTGATATGATTTATTCTTTCCTTCAACTACAAAATCCAAATTTTTTGTTAAATTTTTTATACCATTAAAAGAATTGAAAAATCCTTGGTAACACTCTTCTTGAATAAATAAAATATTATTAATATTATAATCTTCAAAAAATGATAAAAAAGATTTAATATTTGTTAAACTTTCTTCTATTTTTGTTTTTTGATTAATTTTTTCTTCTCTTTTAGAAATTTCTTCAATTATTGAATTATCATCCTCATTACTATCTTCATTATTATCCTCCTTATTATCATCTTTATCTCCTAATCCTGGCCAACTTTGTAATAAATTAATAGCTTTTTTTATAGGTTCACTCTTATCTTTCTCATGTTTTTCATCTTTCTTATCATTGTTTTTTATTTGGTTGTTTTCTGTTGATAAAATATTATCTGAGGTTCTAATTTCATTATCGCTTTTTTCATATCCATATAAATTTGATACTTCTTCTGAATTACTTTTTTTATCGTCTTTATTTTTAAAATTTTCTGCTTGTTTTTGTAATATTTTTCTAGTCTTTTTTTTACTTTTATTTATTTCTGCTTCTTTGTCCTCTTTTTCTGCATCTTTTAATAAAGGTTTTTCTATTCGATTTAAAATAATTTTTGTCCTATTAATAATATTAATCATATTTTTTTTGTAGTTATATTTAATTTGATATTCATTTTCAACTTTCCTCATATGATCTAAAATTAATTGCTTAATTTGGTCTTTTTTATGCTTTACTTTATCCAATTTTAACAATTTTTTATAATAGTAAAGATAATTATTACTTGTTTCTATATATAATAATATTTTATCCATTCGAATTAATTTATTTTGGCTTTCTTTTTCTGTATAATTTTTATAATGATTTGAATTTTTAATAGTAAATAATAAATTTAATTTTCCACCTGTTATATATTCTTGCAAAACTTCTGAATGCTTAATTAATTTAAAAATAAAATTTAATAATAGACTTTTATCAAGGATAAAAACTTTTTCAGCTAATTCAAAAATAACATCTAAATCTAAAAAAATTTTTTCTTTAATTTCTTCATTATTATTTGATAAATATGTCAAAAAATCCAAAATGATTTTAATTATTTTTTTCATATTTACAACACTTAAATTATTTATATTCAATTTTTGATTAAAAGTATCAATACGATACATATTATTATTTATTGTATCAGTATTATAAGCCAAAGAACTATATAATGAGATATTATTATTTTTTTTATTTCTATTTGTTTTTCTCATTTGATACATGCTTTTATTTTTTGAATTCATATCTATTACAAAAGGTAATAAATATTCAGCTATTTTTCTTATGATTTTTAATACTCCATAATTCGCAAGAATTACTTGCCTTTGTTCTATAGGTTGATTTAAATCATAATTTTCATCTCTAAAAATATATTCCACATTTATTAAATAATCTATTAAAAATGATAAATTTGAAACTATGACTCTTATTGCACTACTTATTCTTATTTCATTATTTATGCATTTATCTAAATAAAAATTAAAATTATGAATTAATTTATTCATGTATATTACATGATTTGCTTCAAAAATATCGACCCTATTTATTTCGAATAAATAATCATCTTCATTTTTTGGTATTAAATAATATTTTTTTTCTGAATCCAAATTGATTGATAAAGGTTGGAAATAATTATTCATTACTTTAAAATCGAAATTTTCATTTTCATTTTTGTCTTCTTTAAATATATTTCTTAAAGCATATTTTCCTTTATAAGTCATATAATTTCTATTTTCATCTATACTATAATGAAATATTTTAAAATTTCCAAAAAAAAAATTATTTTTACTTATAGTTTCTCCATCAACAAGCTCAAATTCATATTCAGCCTCTTCTTCTATATCTGATTCTTTATTATTATCCATATTTTCATTAGTATTATTATTTTCATCTCCATTTTTAGCCATTTCTTCAATTTCTATATCATTTCCTTTTTTCTTTACTTTAAGATATAAACCTAATAAAACATTTTTTATTTTTATTTGTGTCTCTTCTTTTAAAGGTTCTTTTTCTAATCTTTCTCTTTCATCCACTAATTCTTCTTCTATAACCCAAAAAGAATTATTTATTACATGTTTATAAAAATCTGTTTCATATGGAACTAATTTTACTCTGGTTTGATTCTCTAATTTCTTTTTATCCATACCTAAATTAATTAATCCTTTGTTTTCATCATAAAAATAATTTTCTCTTTTTTTCTTATTTACATTTTCATTAGAATTTAGTGGTACTTGATTTATATCATATACTTCATCTACATTTATGTTTTCAATATATTCAGCACTTAACATTAATTTTTCTTCTTTTTCTGTTAATACATTATTTTTACTAGTGTCCTTATATAAATTTGAATTTATAAAAAGAATGTTTATTATATGACTGGAAAATAATCTATCTTGATAATTAATATACCATGATTGATTTAAAAATCTATATTTACAATTCATCTTTTCCTCTATACAAAGCTCGGAATAACTTTTATAAAATTTTGAATAGCTATTATAAGAATCATCTTCATATTCAAAAATATTATTATTATTATTGTTATTAATATTATTTAGATTCATTTTATTTGATATAATATTTTCATTACTTACATAAAAATTATTATTTCCATTCATATTAGTATCAATATCATATTCAGGAAACTTATCTGTATAAGAATTAGCATTAAGATAATAATATTGGTCTTTGGCTTTAATATAAATACTAATGCAAAAAGATTGATTAAAAGTTAAAAATTCTTGTGAATTTCTTGTTTCATGTATCCTTTTAAGTATAATTGGAACTGCTTCATCCTTATTACTAGTCAATTTTAAAATATAATTTTTATTCGCTAGTAATTCATAAAGATAAATATATTTTTTACTAATCATATGTTGTAATATAAATGGCTGATTAAAATTAATCCTTTTATTTTCTGAAGAATCTTCAATATTATTATTTGTTTCCTTATCGACATCTTCATCATCTATTTCTCTTATATAAAAAAGACTTTCTTTCAGATCAGAAAAATCTGAAAGAGGTACTGTACAATGTTTTAAAAGTAATGTTTGTTCAAGATTTTCTATTCTTAATAAAAATTTTGAGGAACGAATCATATTTGTTTCAGATATTGTGCATATTGATATTAATGAATTATAATAAATGTATAAATTCTCTTTTGTTATTTTTTCCTTTGGCATTTTCTATTTAAAAATTTAATTTAAACCTAAAATAATCTTAAAATATAAATATTATGCTTAAATCTAATTTGGGGATTGGGGATTGGGGATTGGGGATTGGGGATTGGGGATTGGGCCCAATCCCCAATCC
>Ga0247611_10011090_pt1 | contig 10451 bp, 10 predicted proteins | sample 177DNAGHGhighgp2_FD_192422 | JGI IMG/M metagenome (GOLD analysis project Ga0247611, IMG submission 192422) | Sheep rumen microbial communities from Palmerston North, Manawatu-Wanganui, New Zealand - 1770 DNA GHGhigh gp2 | ecosystem: Host-associated > Mammals > Digestive system > Stomach > Rumen... | reverse complement strand
CTTATCCAACTTGAGCGGACGTTTCTTTCCGTCATTTCCTATGCGGTTATAGTCATAGAGACGATAGGTGATGTCACTGTTCTCCTGAATCTCCGCCACGATGGAATCTTTGCGCATGGCATGTACCGTTCCCGAAGGGATATATGCCACATCGCCTTCATGTACCTTGTACTCGCGTAGGTAGTCCGCCAGCGAACCATCTTGAATAGCTGCATGGATGAGTGATACGTTCATCTGCTGTTTCCAGCCCAGATAGATAGCTGCTTCGCCTTTGGATGGCAGCACGTACCACATCTCCGTCTTGCCCAAGCTCTTCTCATGCTCCAGCGCATACTCATCGTCCGGATGAACCTGAATAGAGAGGTCGTCCGTTGCGTCAATGAACTTAAGCAACAGCGGGAAATGATTGCCGAAGACCTCGTACACTTTCTCTCCGACGAGTTCGTCCATATAGACCTCCAGCAGATCTTGCAGACTATCGCCGGCATGTGCGCCGTTGGAGACCTCCGTCGGGTATTTCTCCACATCGGACATCACCCATGCCTCGCCTACGTTCTCGTAGTCAGCCGGCACATGCTCGTACCATTTCTCGATGGTATGTCCGCCCCAGATCTTATGGAACAGTTGCGGTGTAAATCTAAAAGGATATAGCATAGTTTATAGTTTTCTGATATGTTTCTCCCATTTCCAAGCCGATGCAAGGACGTCACGGATCGGTGTGTCTGCTTTCCAGCCGAGTATCTCATTGGCTTTGTCGGGTTTAGCCCAAACCTGCTCAATATCGCCTTCCCGGCGGCCGACAATCGTATAAGGGATATGAACACCGGTGGCGGCTTCAAACTCATTGATCAGGGTGAGCACACTGAGTCCTGTTCCTGTACCGAGGTTGAAGACCTCCACTTGGTCGCGGTGCTTCGCATTCAGCATGCGGTCGATGGCCTTGACATGTGCTTTAGCCAGATCCACCACATAGATATAATCGCGGATACACGAGCCATCGGGCGTGTTATAGTCGTTTCCGAACACCTTCAGTTCCGGACGGATACCGGCTGCTGTCTGCGTAATGAACGGCAACAGGTTCTGCGGAACACCATTCGGCAACTCACCTATCAGTGCCGAAGGATGGGCGCCTATCGGATTGAAGTAACGCAGGATCGTGGCGTGCAGGTTCTTATCGGCATGTGCCTCATCGCGGATGATCTCTTCGTTGATCTGCTTGGTGTTACCATAAGGCGAGAGAGCCGTTTGAATAGGTGCGGTCTCATCTACCGGCAAGTGTGCCTCGTCCGGCTGACCATAGACCGTACAGGATGAGGAGAAAACGATATTGGGCACTTGATGCAACTTCATTACCTCCAGCAAGGTCACCAAACTACCTAAGTTATTGCGGTAGTACATGAGCGGTTTCTCAACCGATTCGTTCACCGCTTTGCTGGCTGCAAAATGGATCGCACCCACGATATCCGAATATTGCCGAAAGACATTATCCAGATCCATGAAATTGCCGCAATCAATATTCGCGAAATCCGGTTTGCGTCCCACGATAGCCGTGATGCCGTCCAACACGTCTATGGACGAGTTGGAGAGGTTGTCCACGATCGTCACATCGTAGCCTTTTTGCATCAGTTCAACGACCGTGTGTGAGCCGATATAGCCTGTTCCGCCTGTTACAAGTATTCGAGCCATTTACTATGCTGTTTTATTCGTTTACAATAACTGTTTTGCCGTGGATCTTCTTATGCCGGAACCACAAACCATACACCTCCGAGCAGTTGCCGGCGGTGATGAAGGCCTGGATCTTGTTGTCGCGGATGAAGGCCATGACCGAAGAGAACTCATCTTGGGTCAGCAATGTCTGGATCTCCAAGTGCTCTTCTCCGCTGTAACCGCCTTGAATCTTATAGATAGAGCACCCGCGCACGAGATCCTCAACGATATACTTACGGATCCGTTCGGGTTCAGCCGATACGATACAAACGCGTTTGCGCTTGTTGAGCGAAGCGGTGAAATAGTCGATCGCCAAGCCGTTGATCCACGTACCGATGATACCGATGACCACCATGCGAAAGTCGTTAATCAGAAAAGACGTACAGCATATCATCACACCGCCGATAGCAACTGACGTGCCGATATCGAAATGCAGGTACTTATTGAAGATCTTTCCGATGATGTCGAGTCCGCCGGTAGAGGCGTTAATACGGAAGAGGAACGCCTGACAGATAGAGAGCAAGAGCACGAAGCAGATCAGATCGAACCACACATCGCCTGTACCCAGTCCTCCACTCATCACCGAGTCACGCACACGCTCTAATACTTCACCCGAACGACTTAGCAGGTACGGGTTTCCATGCGCGTCAAGCACCGTTTCTCCGGCTTGCAGTTGTGCCAGGATATCCGGAGCATCAATCACCTGATGCGTGAAATTGGTATTCGGGTAGATACGATCCCACATCTGCGTCAACGGACCTAAGATAAGCGCTGTATAAACGGTTTTGGCACCGAACTCATTACCAATCAGTATGAACGCCATCAAGAGCAGGAAGGCGTTGATACACATCACGAGAACGGAGAACGTATCGGCATCACCGCCGAGAAGCGTGTTGGACACGATCGCGAGACCGGAGATAGAACCCACGATCAGATGACTCGGCATCAGGAAATAATAGACAGCTATTGCGCCGACACTCATACCGATGGTCATCATCACCAGCTCTTTCCAGAACTTAAGCGTTCCCAGGGCATGCCAGAAATCGAGTATCAGATCGCGCCAATAACTTGGCGTAATATATATCTTGAGATGTGAAAATTCTTGCGATATATTCATGGTAATTATTCGTTTTCCGCTACTACAAGACGTGCCGTACGACGCGTGGTCTGGCTGAGCATGATCGTACGACCGGCTTTGGCCTGCTCGAGTATCTCTTTGGTCGTACCGCGGATAGTGAGCAGCGACAAGTGGTCGTTATACGATACATTAAAATGTTGTTTGAGTTCGTTCATCGCATCGGGCACAAAGCGCGTGTTGTCCACGCAGACCGATATCGTCACGGCGGAGGACTGAATGAGCGACACTTTGAGACGATGACGATGGATGATATCGAAGATCTCGCTCAGACTCTCTTCGAGCACAAACGCGAAATCCTTGGGGCGCATGGTGATCAGAATCTGATTCTTACGCCATATATAAACCGGTATATTGATCGGTCCTACGCCGTCTTCCGAGATACATGAGCCCGCGGCGTTCGGGTCGCCGAAGGGCTTTACATACAACGGGATACGCTTATTCTCGAGTGGTTTAATCGTTTTCGGGTGAATGATCTGTGCACCCGAATAACTCAGTTCGACCGCGTCTTGGTAACGCAGCGTGGGGATAAGAACCGTATTGGGTTCGATACGCGGGTCGGCATTCAGAATACCCGGAACGTCTTTCCAGATCGTCACCGATTCGGCATCCAGGTAGTTACCCAAGAGCGCTGCTGTGTAGTCCGAACCTTCACGACCGAGCGTCGTACGTTGACCATCCGCCGTGCCGCCGATGAAGCCTTGTGCAACCACTATATCAGGTCGTTGGGCTCTATCCCACCCTGCACGGATGGTAGCAGCACTGGTCGCGTCATCAACTCTCGCCTCACGCCAGGTGTTGTCCGTACGGAGCAACTTGGGCATGTTCCACCACTCCACCGACAGGCCTTGCTTGAGCAGATAGACCGCGATGATCTGCGTGGATAGGAGCTCACCCATCGAGACGATCTGGTCGTAGTTCTCGTCGTAGGATTTGTTCGGATCGTAAGGGATCTCGCCTTGCAGACGGATATCGACACCCGGTTGCAAGCCCAGCTCCTTCATGATGGCTACGTGGTGATCGATGATGTCGATCCACTGGTTGAGCGCCATCTCTTCCTTGCCGGCATCGCAGAACTCAACCACCCGCTCGAGGGCATTGGTGGTCTTTCCGATGGCCGATACCACGACCATCAGTCCGTCGGGCGTGTTATGCATACGCACGATCTGCTCCAGGTTCCGGATGCCTGCTGCATCCTTCACCGATGCCCCACCGAACTTAAAGACTTTCATCAATCACCAATTATCAATCACCAATTACCAATCACAAATTGGCCATCCTGATGGCCGTATAAGCGCCTTCGACACCTTTATTACCGAGTTTGCCACCACAACGATCGAGTGCCTGTTGTTGGCTCAAGACCGTCAGCACGGAGAAGATAACCGGCACTTTGCCTTGTGCGTTTAGCATCGCTACGCCCTGCGTCACGGACTGACACACGTAGTCAAAATGCGGTGTCTCGCCCTGGATAACACAACCGATGACGATGACGGCATCCACGCGCTCCTCTTTGGTGATACGCGCAGCGCCATAAGTCAACTCAACGGTTCCCGGCACATGAATCACATCGATATTCTCTGCCGGCACACCGTGCTGAACGAAAGTGTCAATGGCACCTTGCGTCATCGCGTAAGTGATCTCGCTGTTCCAATCCGCTACTACAATAGCATAGCGCTGACGTCCGAGAACATCAGCGCTAGGCAATTGATTGGCATCATATTTCGACAAATCCGTCGTCATCTTATTGCGCGATCGCGATGTATTTGTCAATATCCTGAGCCTCTGTCGAAGTCGGATAGCTCTCCTTGATTGCCTTGAAAGCTTTCAGCGCTTTGGCATTCTCACCTTCGTGCAGATAAACCAGACCGGCTTTCTTCAGACTCATCGGAGCGATGATGTCATTTTCGGACTCAGCAGCCGACTCAAACGCTTTGGCAGCCTTGCCGTACTCACCGAGCTCTACATAAGCATCACCGAGCAGTTGCTTGGCAGCCGGATCGATGTTCAGATCATCGGCATCGAACTTCTTGAGGTACTTAGCAGCCTCTTCATACTCACCCTTCTCAAAGTAGCAGATACCTGCATAGAGCGCAGCGAGTTTACCTTGCTGATAGTGACCGTACTCGTCAGCGATTGCCTCAAAACCGATGCACTCAGCGTCGTCACCGAGGAGCGCTTTGTCATAATCGCCTGCCATGAAATAAACCACAGCCTTGGCGTTCTCATTGCTTGCCTCCAGCGCCTTCGGTTTGATAACGTAGTTGTTGATGGCGATGATAGCCATTACGACAACAGCGATACCGAGAATAACCCAACTGATGAGGTTAGCGTTGTCTTCAATCCACTTTCCGGCGCCGGTCAGCGCCTCATTTACTTCTTGCAATTGTTCGTCCTGTTTTACGAACTCTTCTTTCTTTTTTGCCATTTTTATTTGTTTGTTTTATTGTTTACAATAACATTATATTCCAAAATCGGGCACAAAGGTACTACTTTTTTTGCATATATGCAAGAAAAAGTGCACAAAAAAAGCACCGTGTAGCATTTTTGCGCGAGAAAACTTCCTTAAGATAGGATTTGAGGCCTGCTTTTTCCTTTGTAATCCGACCACCTCATCGCTATCCACTTGCGTGGGTCACGGCGTAGAGTATCGGCACGCCATTAGTGAAGCATTTGCACTCGGTTAGTTGTTATTTGTTGAGTTTTCCGGTCTCGTAGCTACACGATGCCGTATATGTCTTTATCGGTGCCAACCTATAGTCAGCACGATACGATGTGTCTCTGCTTTGATATCGTAGTCCGCAGCCGTTGGGTGTGCGTATAGATTAATCTTCTGCCAGCGGTACTGGTACGCCATCTGAACGATCATCGCTGAGCCCCTGTAACCTACTGCACAAGAGGCGTAATGGACGCCGTGGGTGAATTGCGAATAGGTGTCTCGGCGTTCAAAGAGCGGGTCAATCGCAGCCGGTCTGTCTCCTTTCACAAAATCGTTCTCGTACGCGTATCCGGCATTAATGTAAAGTCCCATCACCGGTATCGCTTCCAGGCCTACACGGAAGGTGTGGCGGTCGTTTTGATACGTGGCATGACTATAGTCATATTGCACGGCTACCATCCCGTACGCACCGATCTGGAAAGCCACCGAACTCGTCAGACGTAACGGCAGATGGAAATTATTGTCCGGCTCACTGATATCGGGTGCCCAACTGGTATAAATCGAATCCATTCCCGATTCGGTAGTGGCGCTGGAATAGGTGCGGAGCGAACCCAACGACGGAGTCTGAATACCAAAGCCGATACGTAACCAACTGAGTGGCCTATAGATAGCACCCACAGCCAGGCTCACGCCTACTCCACGATGGGATACGTAGGTCTTGTTATCCAAATAGGATGTATCAACGGCAAAATCTTCCTGATACAGCGCATCTTCCGTCAATCCATAGGAATGGATCCGCAAACCCAAACCGGCGTACCATTGGTTGGAGTAATTCATCGCCCAATCGAGTCCGAACTCATGGATCGAACCCCGTTCATCAAAACTAAAGCGGTTGCCGTCATGGATGAGGTGGTTCGGGTATTTGATGGTCATCTTGATGCCTTCAGAAGCCAAGAACCCACCCAACGAAGCACCATAAGGAGCCGTTCCGTATAGCGTACGGGCAAACGTGCGCCGGCGCTGGTAGGAGAACATCAGATTATGTGCAATAAGTCCTTTTTCTTCGTTGCCTGTCCCTAAACTGAAGACCACTGAAGCCTGTGCCAATGAGAAACGAAGCGTCGATTTGGTGCCCGTCGTCTTATCGATACCAAGATCACCTGTCACCAACACTTCCGCACGGCGATAGAGACCTAAACCGGCCGGGTTATCCTGCACCGCCGAAGGATCACCACCAATCGCTGTCATCGCGCCGGACATACCCATATAACGCGCCGTACCGAGTATCGTTCGCTCGGCCAAACGCGCGTAGTCCTGCGCTTGCATAGCAAGCGAGACAAGCATGATCCCTATGATGGCTATTCGTCTCATCGCTTGATTCGTACAGTAATAGTGGTATCGCTTTGCGAGATAATCTCTATCTTCTCTTGACTCTCGGTTCTTGGCTCTTGGCTCTCCACTCGCTTGTCCGGCCAATAATAGGCATCATCGAGCGGCGCTTGCGACGTCGCACAAGCACTCAGCCCTAAAGCTAAAAATCCTATGTAGATAAGTTTTTTCAAATCTTTCTAAAGCCAATGATTTCGCGTACTTCTTCGATAGTCTTCTCTGCACGCGCAGCGGCTTTCTCTGCGCCCTGACGCATGATCTTATCTAATAATGCATCGTCGCTTGAGTATGCGAGAATACGTTCGCGGATAGGAGCAAGAAGTGTATTCGCATCAGCCGCCATCTGCTTTTTCATATCGCCGTAACGGATCTGCATGTTGTTGTACAGGTCGTTATAGTAGTCCGCCGCTTCCTTACCACAAAGCAGTTCGCAGAGCGTAAACAGGTTCTGGATCACCTCGGGTTTCTCCTGGTTGAGTTGGGTCGGTCCCTGATCCGTTACAGCACGCATGATCTTCTTGGTCACCGTCTTCTCGTCGTCGCACAGATAGAGGCAGTTACCTTCACTCTTACCCATCTTACCTGTTCCATCCAGACCCGGCACTTTGATAGCCTTGTCCGCGAAATGGAATGAAGCGGGTTCTTTGAAGTACTCTACGTTGTAGATTCTATTGAATCTACGCGCAAACAAACGCGCCATCTCCATATTTTGCTCCTGATCCTTCCCTACCGGCACTTTGTCGGCTTTGTGCATCAGGATATCTGCTGCCATCAGACACGGATATGTCAGCAAACCGGCATTGACGTTATCGGGTTGTTTGCGCACTTTCTCCTTGAAACTCGTCACGCGCTCCAACTCACCCAGATAAGCGTTCATATTGAGGTACAGATAGAGTTCCAACACCTGCTTCACGTCCGATTGTACATAAATCGGTGCTTTCTCCGGATCGATACCGCAAGCGAGATACTCGCAGAGGATCGTCTTCACCGAATTGCGTATATTCTCCGGTGTCGGGTGTGTCGTGAGCGAGTGCCAATCGGCGATAAAGAACATACAATCGTACTCGTCCTGCATCTTCACGAAGGACTTCACTGCACCGAAATAGTTACCTAAATGCAAGTTGCCCGTAGGCCGGATTCCACTAATTACTCTCTCCATCATCTATCATCTATAACCAATAACCAATAACCTATAACCTATATCTCTATGGGCAATTGACGACCGATCGGTTGCGCGAGTGTGGTCAACGTGGTCGTGTCTGCTACACCCGGAATGATCTGAATCTTACTGTTCAACAAGGTCAGCAGGTGCTCGTTATCGTGCGCGTACACTTTAATAAGGAGTCCGAACTCACCCAAGGTATATTGTGCCTCCACGATCTCGGGAATCTGCTCGAGCGCCGCAATAACCTGATTGTACATCGAGGCCTTCTCCATCTTGATTCCGATATAGACGCAGAGCTGGTATCCTAATGATTTGGGTTCTACATGATAACTCGAACCGGTAATAGTTTCGTTATCGAACATCTTCTGTACACGTTGGTGAACGGCAGCACGGCTAACGCCACATTGCTCCGCCACATCGCGGAAGGGAATACGGGCATTCTGCGTGATAATCTTCAGAATCTTACGATCTAATTCGTCAATTTTTTCCATTATTTTAATAAAATGCTTAAATTCTGCTGCAAAATTAGTGAATTATTTTGACATGTGCAAATTTTTTTGTACTTTTGCAGCAAATTTTGTAGCAAAATGACACTTGAAGCGTATATATCGTCTCATTCGACACCGGAAAATGAAGTCTTAGAGTCTATCACACGCGACACGTACGTGCATGTACTCAATCCTCATATGTTAAGCGGGCACGTACAGGGGCGCGTATTGAGTATGATCAGCCACATGATCCGTCCCAAGCGCATCCTCGAACTCGGTACCTTCACCGGCTATAGTGCCTTGTGCTTAGCCGAAGGCTTGGCAGAAGGCGGTAAGTTAGTGACCATCGAACATAACGACGAACTCGAAGACACTATCCGGCGCAATCTCGCCAAATCGCCCCTGGGCGAGAAGATAGAGCTTCTCATCGGCGATGCGAAAGATATCCTACAGGCGAAGCCGGTCTTACAGCAAAGCGGTCTTACAGCGAAGCGATCCTACAGCGAAGCGGTCTTTGATTTGGTCTTCATTGACGCCGACAAGCGTGAGTACTGTGCCTACCTCGATCTGGTCTATCCGCTGGTGCCGGTAGGAGGGTTCATACTCGCGGATAACACCCTTTGGGACGGACATATCATCGATCCGGCGTACGACAAGGACAAACAGACGCTCGGTCTCCGTGCCTTCAATGATAAACTAAAGGAGGACGACCGCTTTGAGCAAGTCATCCTCCCTTTACGTGACGGGTTAACCCTGATTAGGAAAGTGCGGTAGCCTCTTCCCAAGTATAGTCTTTCTCTTCCGTTTCGGAAGGAATATACCCCATCGTTTCTTTCGCTTTGTCCTGCGGGAAAGTGAAGTACGTACATGTGCACTCGCACAGCAGCTCGCCTTCGGCGCTATACAACTCCCCTATTACAATCGCTACGTTTCGGCGCATCTCCTTCAGATACGCCCGCAGTTTGATGTAGTCCTGCAGCGTCGAGACGGGTTTATGGTACCGCATCTCCATCTTGGCAGTCACACCGGCGGTCTTCAGCTTATGGAACACCACCCAACCGCATACCTCGTCCAGCAGCACGGCTTGGATACCGCCGTGAAGGGTGTTGAGCCAAGACTGATGGTTCTGCGTAGGACGCCAGATAGAGACGATGTCATCGCCGTCCTCAAAGAACCGCATCCGCGTGCCTATCGGATTGTCCGGACTGCAACCGAAGCAGTTATAACCGGGGTATGACGTCCAAGGATTAATAATTCGTTTCATCCTATAACCTTTAACCTATAACCTATAACCTTTACTGAAGACACTTATCTAAAGCTTCCTTAATCGCTTTTTTATCTAGATGCTGACCGATAAACACGAGTTTCTGCATGCGGTCGCCGTACTGGTCATCCCAGTCTTTACGCAACTGCGCATCGTCTGCCATCAGTTGCATCAACTCCTCTTTGGGCATCGTGGCAAACCACTCCCCTGCACGTTTGAGATTGAACTGCTTACCGGCTTGTTCGAACAGATAGCACATGTCATACTCCTCGGCGAAATAGCACATACCCTTACAACGAATGACATTTTTCGGCCAATGTGCCGCTACGAACTCATCAAACATCCCGAGATCGAAAGGTTTACGCGCGTAATATACATAGGTCTCTATACCGAACTCCGCGAGGTGATCGTGATCTCCATGCTCGTGGTCATGGTGGTGGTGCTCGTGCTCATCCTCATCGTCGTCATCGTCATCGTGATGATGCTCGTGATGATGACTTGCATCCTCCACTTCCTGGATCCAAGTAGCGGACGTAGCAGTCTTATCAAAGTCAAACAATCCGGTGTTCAGGATCTTATCAAAATCCACATCGCAGTAGTTCGTTTCGATAATTTCTGCCGTGGGTTGTATAGCGCGAATAATACTC
>Ga0247611_10011089_pt1 | contig 10451 bp, 8 predicted proteins | sample 177DNAGHGhighgp2_FD_192422 | JGI IMG/M metagenome (GOLD analysis project Ga0247611, IMG submission 192422) | Sheep rumen microbial communities from Palmerston North, Manawatu-Wanganui, New Zealand - 1770 DNA GHGhigh gp2 | ecosystem: Host-associated > Mammals > Digestive system > Stomach > Rumen ... | reverse complement strand
AATAAAAAAAATAATAAATTAAATAAAATAATAAATTAAATGAATAAATTAAATGATTAAAATTAAATGAATAAATTAAACAAATAAATAAAATAATTAAAATAATAAATAAATTAAATAATTAAAATAATAAATAAATTAAATGATTAAAATTAAATGAATAAATTAAATGAATAAATTAAACAAATAAATAAAATAATAAATTAAATAAATAAATAAATTAAATGAATAAATTAAATAAAATAATTAAAATAATAAATAAATTAAATGATTAAATGATTAAATGATTAAAATTAAATGATTAAAATTAAATGATTAAAATTAAATGATTAAATGATTAAAATTAAATGATTAAATGATTAAAATTAAATGATTAATAATAAAATAAATAATTAAACAAAAATAATAAAAATAATTAAATTATATATAATCAAATTTAACTTTATTACAACCTCTAAAAGCATATTCATCAATTTCAACATCTTTATTTGGAAGTTTAACACATATTAAATTATAGCAACAATCAAACGCATAATTTTCAATTCTTTTTAATTTTTTACACTTACTCAAATCAACATATTTTAATAATTTACATTCCATAAATGTATAAGATGTGATTATTTCTAAATTTACAAATTTATATAAATTTAATTCGGTTAAATCTGATACATCAAATAAATAATCTTTTTTTAAACTATTAATATTGTATCTATTATTATTTTTAACATTTTCAATATGTAATAGCAATGTATTAAAAATTGAATAATTTAATTGGTATTTTTCATTTATATTTTCATAATTTTTATTAATTTCATTATTATTTGTATTTATATTTTCATAATTTTTATTAATTTCATTATTATTTGTATTTTTCATTAATATAATTAAATTATTAATAAAAAATTAATTTACACTTTATATTTAATTTTTAAAATTATATTAAAATGTCTAAGATATTAAAAATAATATTAATAATAATTATATTATTAATTTTACTCACATTGCTTTTATCATTTGTATATAAAAAATTTAAAGGTGGGAGTTATAGAATAGGTTATGATTTACATGATACAAGTATTTCATCGACGCCTATTCATGAACCAAGAATTAATTATTTAAATGAAATTGTTGCTGAAATATTTGATGATAAACATAATAAATTTTTAACTTATATGTGTGATTATATTTCAAATGAAGAAATTGATGATAAAATAAATACTTCTAAATATTTAATTATTGGTGATGTTCATGGTTCAGTTCTTCAATTATTTATGCCTCTTAAACAAGCTCGAATACTTAATACAATTTCATTTAATCCTGAAACAAAAACATTTAATTTTACTTTATATGATGATATCACAAATTATAAAACTGTTATCTATTGCGGTGATTTTGTAGGACGTGCTAAACATTCAGCAACGATTGGTATGTTATTAACATTTTTAAATATTTGTGAAAGAGTTAATTTAAATGAAGATAAAATAATTTGGATTTATGGTAATCACGATATAGGATTTATTAAAAAATTTGTATTTAATAATGATGAAATAATGACAGATGTATATTCTTCTGAAAAAACAGATATTTATGGAAATTATGATACTTATAAAGATAATGTGAATAAAAAAATATATAATACAGCAGAATTAAATAAAATTAAACAATCTGAAAATAATTTTAAAAATCTTCAATCACAATTAAAAATTAAACTTATTAATCATCTAAAAAATAATAAATATCCGTGTATATATTATTCTGAAAAAGATAATATTTTAGTTTCACATACATTAATACCTAATAAGCATTATATTTCACATTATCAGTTAGTATATAAAAATAAAAGTGATATTAATGTTAATATTAATACCATTGATTGTGTAAAACAAATTTATGGTTTAAATTTTATGTATAAAATTTTTAACCCAATGATTTCAGATTTTGAAAAATTAAATCTAATAAAATATAATTATATGATATATGATGAATATAATAAAATAAATGAAACAAAAATTAATTTTGATGAACAAAATTTTAATCAATATTTAAAATTATATTCAGAAATAATATCGAAATATACAATCGCTGATAAATTTGATAATATTGATTATGAATTAAATGTTATACGTGAATTATTTAATAGTACAAATTTATATACACAACATTTAAGTATTGGTGATTTATTAACATTTAGTAAAATATATATTGATGACATTAATTTAACAACTGATGGTGAATTAAGTGAAGAATATAATGATTTATTTAAAGAAGATATTAAAATTGAAAATCCCGATTTATATGTATCATTTAATGATGAAGATAATGATATTAAAGAACAACTTAATTTAAAGTCCGATTTAAATGATTTTAAACGATATGTTAATAATTTTGATATTTTAACTTATATTGATAAAATTTTACCTATATATAATAAAGTTGATAATTATTTTGATTCTAATTATGAAACATTTACACAATTAAATGAAAATACTAATATTAGTGACATAAATGAATTACTTAAAGATGCTGATGAATTAAGCCTTAGACATTCTCATAATTATTCATTTTCTGATGACCTTGAATTTTTTGGCGGTAGAGCTAATTTAAATAATAAAACAAGATTAAATGGTGGTAATAATATTAATGATATAGACATTCATAGTTTAAATATTACAGAATTTGATAAATCATTTACAAATATAAATATTAACGATATTACAAACATAAATAATAAAATTCTTAAAATAATATTTGAAAATAATATTAAATATGTAAAAATGTTAATTAATAATTCATTTAATATATTAAAACATACATATAATAATTTATATAATAATATTAATAATATAAAATTTTATGAAAAAATAGTTCCACAAAATTATTATGTTATTAATATTATTAATAATCTTTATGTAAATATTTTAAACATAAAAGAAAGTTTAAAACAATCTTCATATATATTAAATACATTACTAGTTAATAAAATCATATTTTATGATAAAATGACACATGCTATTATAAATAAAGAATATGAAAAAATTATTGTTTTAACAGATTTAACTAAATTTATAAGTTATGCTTTAACTATACTTAGAAGTAATTGCGCTAATATGTATGTTGATTGTAAAGATTGTGATAAATGTATTAATGTTAGACAATTGAAAAAACATAATGATATATTTAATCACAATGATATAATAACATACAGAAATTATATTACTAATACAATTAATAATATCAATAATAAATTAATGAATTTTAATTTAGATTCAATTTCACAATCTAAATTATTATTTGGTATCGATATTGATAATGAATTAACTATTAAATTTAAAAAATTTAATGTATTGCTAAATCCAGATTATAAAATGATTTTAAAAATTAAAAAATTATTTAATGATATTTCAACTGAAAATAAAATATATAATTTAGGACTAAATGAAGATTTACAAGAAATTAATATATTTGATAAAATTGATAAATCTTCACAAATTAAATTTATTAATGACTTAGCAAAAAATTTTGTGTTTAGTAGTTTTAACTTTTCAAACATTATTGAAGAAGAATTATATTGGTTAAGGCCATATGATGGTGATACAAATGATATTAAATTAGGTAATAATCAATATTATAAAATCGAAAATTCAAAATATTTTGTAGGTCATACTGTTATGCGTATTCTTAAACAAGTAATTAAACAATTAGATATAAATACATTAAAACAACTTACCGAACATAATAAAAATGATAATATTAACGAATATCATAAAAATTATCTTAATTCATCTGAATTAATTAAATTTAATAAAAAATTAAATCTTTCTGATGATTCTACTACAAAAATTAATTGTATTAGTTATAAACATAATGAATGTGTAGCTAAATACATTTATAAATTATTACATACAGATATCATTAAAAATATAAATATTCCTAAACTTGCTAAAGAATATTATAATTCAAATATTAATAAAATAATAAAAGAGATTGAAAATAAAAAAATGATAGAACAAATAGAAAAAAATAAAAAAATAAAAGAAATTAATGAATTAAAAATTAATGATAATGATTTATATTTCTTAGATATTTATGCTTGCGAAGGTATTGAACATAATTTAATGAGCGATGAAAAATCTATCGAACACTTTTCAACTAAAACAAATGTTTCAGCAATAAATAATATTTGTAATAATCAATTATTTAATGCGTTTAATAAAGTAATATATACTCCTTCTGATGACACATTATTTAATAAATATTTAGAAAGTTATAAACATAAATTAGATGTAGTAAAGAGAATAAATACTGATGAAATCGGATTTTATAAAAGTGGTTTTGCTATTGTAGATAATGAAGGTAATGTTAAATCATCGAAATTATATATGTTTTAGTTTAATTAAGATTTATTTTTTAAAATATTGAAATTATAATTTAATTATAGAATATTATAAAAATATTGAAATTATAATTTAATTTAAAATACTATAAAAATTAATTTAATTATAAAATATTATAAAATATTATAAAAAAATTGAAATTATAATTTAATTATAAAATATTATAAAAATTAATTTAATTATAAAATATTATAAAAATTAATTTAATTATAAAATACTATAAAAATTAATTTAATTAAGATTTATTTTTTAAAAAATATTGAAATTATAATTTAATTATAAAATATTATAAAAATTAATTTAATTAAGATTTATTTTTTAAAAAATATTGAAATTATAATTTAATATATATTTAAATAAATATTATAAACTTTATTAATTCTCATCTAAAACAACATCAAAATTTATATCTTCATCAATATCATTGTTAATATAAACATCTTCAATTTCAAATTTATCAGAAATTTCTAAATTAGTGTCATTTAATATAAATTTAGTTATTAATTCATTAAATACTGTATTACTTCCATAAACATGACAATCTCTCATATCATATGAAATATTAAGATTTATGTTTATATCATTAAAATTTATCAAATAAACTGGAGCTGATGAAGCATTTATTAATGTTAAATCCAATATTTTTGAATATGTATTATCATTCATTTTAAAAATTGCGTCAATGTTTTTTAAAATATTTATTGTATTATCAAATTCCAAATAATTAATTCTTGGTTTATCTAAATCTTTTTTATGTCCATATTTTGAAATATCTATCATGTCAATATAATTAAAAAAGAATTGTTTATAATGTTCTTTATCTTTAAATTGAATTAACCATTTATATAAAAGTGATATATCATTCAATGAATAAGCAATATTAAACATAACATTAAATTCAAGTAAAGGTTTAATCATATTTTTTTTGTTATTTAATATAGCAATAATATCTGATAAATAACATTCACAATCTTTATTTTCAATTACTTGATATAATTTAATTATTTTTTCAATACCTTCTTTTAATCGTAATTCATATTCATAAACCTCTTTTAATTCATTGTAATTTATATAATCATCAATATTTATTATAGCATTCAATACTAAAGATATATTATATTTAATTCTTGGTATATATAAGGATTTTATTTTATTTATATATTCATTATTTAATTCATTTAATTTATAATTTTCATTTAATTCATTATTTTCATTTAATTCATTATTTTCATTATTTTCATTTAATTCATTATTTTCTTCATCATAATTTTTATTCTTTATGGAAATAGTGTTAATGCTCTTAATTATTTCATTTATAATATCTGAACATTCAACAAGTTTATTATCATTAAATGTATAAATTTTATATATATAATGAAAATCGTTGTCATTTATTTTATCATCATTATTCCAATAAATATTAGGCTGATTTATACATCTTAAATAATGCGAATCCATATAAACTGTTGGGTCTATATATGGTTTGTATTCAATATGTTTTGAAATAAATTTAGCTATTAAATATATTAATTCATATCTACAAACTCTAACATAATTAACTATTATATGATAACTTTGTCCTTCATGATGTGATGAATTATTATTTTTGGTAATTACATAAATAGGTGTTAAATCTTCAATATTATATTTATTATCAATACAATATTCATTACTCTCATAAGTTAAATAATTCGGATATTTTTTAAAATTTTGATTATTATTTCCTTCAATATATTCATAAACATTTCTTACATAAATTTTACATTTTTCAAATAAATCTTTAATTTTATCTTTTAATAATTTTTTATTATTCTTTTCTTCATTTATTATTTGAACATCATTAACTATATCATTAAAATATTCATCAAAATTAATTTTATCATATTTATTTATTTCATCAATGTCATCATAAAATTTTATTGTTTCATCAATTTCTATATCTCTGTTAAAATTATTTTCATTTATTTTTACTGCTTTAATATTCCTTGTGGAAATCGTGCCAATGCTCTTATTTTTATTGGTTTTGTTTAAATTATCATTTGTATTACTTATATTTATATTTTTATCTAAATTATTATTTTTATTTAATTCATTATTTTGATATTTTATTATATCATCATTATTATAATATTCATTGATTAAGAAATTATTAAAATCTGTTATAAATTGTTCTAAATTAAAATCATTTGGTAAATGTTCAATATCCATAAAAATTTTTGTTATATTTTTTGTTGTTTCAAATATTGGATTACCTAATGAAATATTCAACTTATTAATACCTAGTGATAATTCATTTAATGTAATATAATCAAATGGATTTTTCCATTTTCTATAATCTAATAAAATTGAATTTGTAGATGTATAAAATGTAAGATTATTTGTAACATCTTCATTACATTTAAAATTAACAAATTGATATTTTAAATGTTTTGGTTGAGAATTAATTAAAATAGTGTTTTTAAGTTTATTAATTATATTTTCATTATTTAATTCATATTTTTCTTTTTCATTATTATTAATATTTAATTCATATTTTTCTTTTTCATTATTATTAATATTATTAATGTTTAAAATTTTAGAAAACATTATTACCCTTAATTAAAAAAATAATCTTACACGTAATAAAACATTTTAGATATTTTATAATCAGATTTATACACATTTTCATGTTTATCACTATTTGACAAATATAAAACATTATTACTAATATAAGGATAATTAAAATAAATACCCATAATATTTATATTAGAATTATATTTATTATTTACTTGTACTAATTTTAAATTACATCCATTAAAATTAATTGAACAATTATTATTAAATCTATGTTTTTCAAAACTATGATTTGAAGCATCGATATACAAATATTTTAAATTAGGTGAATTAATTTTAATATTTATTTTTGTATTATTCTCACAACAATTAAGATTAATAAATAATTTTTTGGCTTTTAATAAATTTATATTATAGTTAAATTTAGATATATCAATATTTAATTTTAAATTTAATAAGTATGATGTATAATTAATAATATCTGAGTTTATAGTTATACGTTTATTAAATTTATCTAAACTAATACCGAATTGAATATTTGAAATATATGATAAATTATTATAACGGTCTAATGAATACGTAATGTATTTAATCTTTCTATTTTTAAACATTAATAAATTATCATATGTTTTAAATATTTGCTGTGTTTGAATATTTGGAAATCTTAATTCATCACCAAATTTTAATGGTACATAATTCATAGGTAATGATAATATAGCATCTTTAATTTTATGAGAAACTTTAATTAAATTAAATAAACATCTTCTTTCATTAATATGAGTTAATATAATTTGAATAAATGGAAATTCTAATTTTATATTATTCATTTAAATAATTGTTAAAGATAATAAAAAAATATGTTTAAAATAATCATTAAAAAATATTTTATTAAAAATAATTATAAAAATATGTTTAAAATAATCATAAAATTGTAATATTTTACTCATAAAAAATATATTTAAAATAATCATAAAATCATAATATTTATAAAATTGATTTATTAAAAATCATAATTAAATGTTAAATCATTATTTTTATCATCATTTTCAGATGAAAACTCTAATGAATCATTATATTCATTTGAATTATTTAAAGTTTCATTTTTTATATTTTGATTTATATTTTTTACGGAGGTTGTATCAATGCTCTTATTTTCATCTGAAACTAAACTTGACATATCGATTGTATAATTTTCATTTTCTAATGATGAAAATAATAATTTTAAAGTTGTAAATTTTATAGGTTTAGGTATATATACTTTAAAACTCATATCATTATTAAATTATAATAAAAATATTATTTTAAAATAAAATTAATTAATTTGTTCTATTTATATTTTTATTTATTTTTTAATTTAATTCATTATTCTTATATTTAATATTTTTTATATTTAATTCATTATTCTTATATTTAATATTTTTTATATTTAATTCATTATTTTATTTTAATAAATATTTTTTAATTTAATTCATTATTTATTGATATTTTAACTTATAAAATCTGTTAATGAATATTCTAAATTCAATTTTAATAAATCAGAATATTTTAATTCAATCCATTTAATACCAAATTCTCTTTTATTAATTTCTTTTCCTTTCTTTTTTAATTTTTTATATTTTAATTCTTCAGATGAAGAATATTTTATTTTCATATCTTTACATTTATTTTCAATTCTATCAACAATATTATTATAATTATCATAAATTTTAACTATTTGGTTTAAATCTTCAAATTGTTCTTCAATTCGTTTTATAATTTCTATTTCATAAATTGAATGAATGTCATAATCATAATAAATATCTTTTTCAGTAATTTCTTTTTTAAATGTTGAATCAGTAATTTCTTTTAAATAATGTATATTTACAGGACAATTTTTAGATATGAAATTAATAAAATCTTTAACATCTTTCAATTTAAGTTGAGCATCTTTAAATTTTTTAACTAATTCAGGAATATTAAAATCAAATTTTGATATTTTTAATATATTTTCTTTATCTTTATCATTTTTATTCCTTATGAAAGTCGTGTTGATATTCTTGATTTCATCATTTTTATTTCCGGAAGAGTTCTCCGAGGAATCATCATCTGTTTCTATTAAATAACCAACTATAACATTATTAAAACAATTAGGATGACAATTATTACCAGGTCTTGCTGAAATAACAACATTAACTTTATCTTTTTTATCATAAGTAATAAAAGCATTACTTAAACATTTAATATTTGTTTTATAATCTACAACTGGATAATCTGGTAAAATTGGTAATTCTGCATTTTCAGAAATAAACATAAAACCAGTTGATATTGATAATAAATTATGTGGAAAAGTATCAGATATATATGTTAAAATTTCTTGTTTTGATAAATCATTTGTTAAATATTTATAATAATATTTATATTCTTTTTTCTTTTTATTTTTATCCTTATCTTTATCTTTCTTTTTATCTCTATCTTTTATAACTCGATATATTTGTAAAAATTGTGAATCGTATTCTTTGATTAATTTTGTCATTTTAATTAATTCAAAAATATTTTTTAATAATCTATTGTAAAATCAAAATATTTAATTTGTGTTTATTTATAAGTCATAAATCCATAAACATAAATCATATTTTATTAATTGTTATATAATTTATAATTATATTTTAAATCAAAAAATAAATTATGTTTTTAATCAACCAAATTAACAATATTTTTAATTCCTTCTTTAACTCCTTTTGTATTAATATAAGTTGCTACTGAATTATCATTTTCAGTTATTTTAATTAATTCAAACATTTTTACTAAATCATCAATTATATCAGCATTAATTCCCAACTTATACAAATACAATTTCAAATTTGGATTGTTTGGAGAATGTGAAAACCAATTTTTACATTTATCAATAAATTCTCTAAAGTTTGCCTTAATTGCTCCATTCAAATTTGATAATTCTTCTTCAGTTTCAAATTTTGAGTTTGTGAGCATATAGACAATTGCTTTAACTTGTTGAGGATTTGAATAATACCTATTGAATATGAATGAATTTAATATTTGGTTGAAATCCATAATTTTAGGTGAAGTTGTTATTCTTGTTCTTTTATCAATATTTTGAATAATTACTGTTGAAGGATAACATGAGAAATTAACATAATGTTCATAAATTTCATCTGGTGGTAAATCATTTTTTGTATATCCTTCAATTTCAACATTTCGATATAATGAATCACATATTTTTAATAATCTATGGATTTCTTGGTTTGTTTCAGCTTTTTCAAGTTCAATGTAAAGTTTTGATTTTTGTATAGACATTTAAATTTAAATAAAAAATTATTTATAACTGTTTATTTAAATACTATTAAAATTAATATATTTTATTAATTATTTTTATTTAAATTAATGTGTTTTAATTAAAATTTACATTTGAATTTATATTTAACTAAAATTTAATTAATTAAAATTTATATTTGATTAAAATTTGATTTAAATTTATATTTGATTAAAATTTGATTTAAATTTATATTT
>Ga0247611_10011088_pt1 | contig 10452 bp, 19 predicted proteins | sample 177DNAGHGhighgp2_FD_192422 | JGI IMG/M metagenome (GOLD analysis project Ga0247611, IMG submission 192422) | Sheep rumen microbial communities from Palmerston North, Manawatu-Wanganui, New Zealand - 1770 DNA GHGhigh gp2 | ecosystem: Host-associated > Mammals > Digestive system > Stomach > Rumen... | reverse complement strand
TGTCCCTCACTTCTCAGCTTGCTGATGTACTTCTTTGCTCCCTTGATTACCTCAACCTTTTTCCACATATGCTTGGACTCAAAGGCTTCCTGCACAAGAAGCTCATAGCCGCGAGGAAGATTTTTTTCGAGCCAGTACTGTTTACAATCTTCCAATTTAAGATTAAGGTTAGGAACGCGTTCATTAAGATATTCAATTACTGACTCTGTAGTATTAACAACTACATTGTCAAGGTCAATTCCTATTCTCATTCTTCAACTCCTCCTTGTATTTATCCTGAGTGAAAAAGAATGCGTGCTCTCTTTTATGACATTCGGGACATTCAACTTCTGTATCCCATTCTTGTATACCGCATTGAATCTCTACCGTATCAGCTTTACTATAAGCAAAGATACAACCACACTCACATTTCTGTGCATACAGGTTAATGCCGCTTCGCAATACTTCCATTCTTTCGCTCCTTTCAAACTTTCTGTAATTATTATATCGAAATTTTTGAAAAAAGTCAATCACTTTAATCTTTAAAATTTCTGCCGATTTTATACTATTTAAATATACGCACGGGCGCGCACGTGATTTTAACAAAATTTTTAAAATTTGTCAAGACTTTTTGAATAAAAAAATTTACCGCCCTTGGGCGGCAAAAGATTACAGATATGTGCAGGGATATTTCAGTTCAAAACGTTCCAAAATTTCAAGAATTGAAAGTGGTAAATACTTATCTACCTCTAATTTTAAATTCCACGGAACGCCATAATATGCTTCTGCTATACTACAAGCAATAGCCGCAAGAGTGTCAGAGTCTCCGCCGACAGAAATTGCAAGACGCAGACAGTCCTCAAAATCCTCACTCTCAAAGAAACATTCCAAAGCCTGGGGTACTGTTCCCTGGCAGGTCTCGTTAAACCGATAGGTTGGTCTTATTTCATCAATAGTGAAGTCAAAAAAGTAAGAAAAAGTTTCTTCTATGTACTTCTTAATCTCCTCTTTGGATTTCTGCTGACGAGCCAAGAAAATAGCCGCCGTTGTCGCTGCCGCACCCTTAAGTCCTTCTGGATGGTCATGAGTTACTCCAGTAACCTTATCAGACATAAGCAAAGCTTCCTGCATAGATTCTGCCGCCCAAGCACAAGCAGATACACGCATAGCCGCACCATTACCCCAGCTATTATACGGACGCGGATTCTCACTGTACATCCACTGTGCGAATCTGCCGCCATATCCTGCCTTTTTGAAAGGCTGACCGACCTTACGCATCCAGTAGACTGCCGCCTCATCAAGAGGTCTATTATGTTCCTTATGGTCCATTACTGCAAGAGCAATAGCCGCTGTCATAATTGTGTCGTCAGTACACTTACAAGATTGTGTAAATAAAGGAAACTCTTTGTCTTTGTGGTTTCGGAACTCAAAGCGAGAGCCTACTACGTCCCCTATTACTGCTCCAATCATTTGTGACCTCCTTCAAATCATCGTAGTCAATAGTGCAGGTACGAATACCATACTCTATACAACATTTCCATTCAATTTTACAGCCCCTTGACTTATCCCAGCCTGGGGCAAACACAGCTATATCAGCCTTTGACAGAGCCATCAAAGAATGACCAAGACAAAACAAGGGGTCTACATCTTTTGCTCCTTGAATAAAGGAGTCAATAAAGTATACGTCTTGCCCCGTAAACATGGTTTTAATAATAACTTCAATGGCTTTTCTTTCTCTGAGAATGACTTCTTGTTGTCTATCCTGCATTGGCTGAGAAATAAAAACCTTAATCATGTTTAAGCCTCCTCTGCCCAAAGCCAAACAACATCACGAGTTGCCAGCATATAAATCTGGTTGAGCTTGAAATGGTCAGGCTTTTCAGTAACAACCTCGATATGTGTATCTGTGCCATAAAGAGATTCTCTGAACTGCTTTCCATTGCCCTGAATGATTTCAGAACTTACCACTACAAATCTCTTGTCGTCATCTTCATCCTCAACTCTTCTGAGCTTAGTCAGATGGAATCTGAACTTACTCTTAGGATATAAAAGCTTATCGTCACCCATTATAATTCCTCCTTTTATCTCCATACTACTTTTGTAGCACAGTAATCACAAGTCATTGTTTCGGGATTAACTGCTCCGCCGCAAGAAGGACATCTTAATGCAACAAGTGTTTTTCCCTCTTTCTTTTCTTCCTCTTTTTTCTCTGGTAAAATATAATTAACCAGTTCCATATAAGACTCATCAGTCATTGGGCTTAAAAATCTATTGATTCTAATATAAAAAACAGCAATCTCTTTTGCGTCTTTATTCAAATATTTATCACTCTGAAAACTATATTGTTGTTCTCCATATTCATCATGCGTAACTGTCATTCTATCAATAGTAATAAACTTATCTTGAATGACAATAATTTTCGTCTGCATTTCAAAAGGGTCGTACCAACACTCAATCCAAGTCTTAATTTTTCTTAACTTATAAATAACTTCACGCAAGGCTTGAGCAAATTCCTCACATGAAGTAACTCCTCCTACGCCTACATTTGCAGTAAAAACAGGAAGTCCTTTATATGTAGCTACATAATCTCCCATATTTCACACCTCAATCCCACAGACCATGAAAGTGTTCTGCAAATAATTTTAATGCCTTATTGATAATCTTCTGCTCCTTTTCGGTAGGAAAATCCTTTGCACAATAGAGATAGAATCCTCTTATCATCTTATCAAGCTGAGTATTCCAACGCTTAAAATCTGCATCGGTTGCTGCCCATGGAGTTTTATCAGTTCCTCTTGCAAAACTACCGGGACAGCCACAGCCAACGCGGCGAAGCTGGACAAGTCTTGTAAGAATAAAATACGCCGCTTCGCCATCGAGATTCCAGACTTCTTCAAAATGGAATCCGTATCTCTTATAAAAAGTCTCAGAGCGACCATAGCGGTCATCCTCTGGACCAAGGCGGCAAGGCTCATAACATTTAACGGCGCGATTTAAAGTTATCTTCCCATCTTTCATATCTTTTCTCCTTTATTTCTAACCTGATTTCTCTTAGAACGTAGCCAGCAAGAAATAAAACCAAGGCAATGTACGACAACATAAAACATCACTCGTGAATAAAGTTGCCGTCGCCTGCTTCGGTGTTAATCCACTTCTCAAAGATAGAGTAGATTTCAGCATCAGACTCAACCCAAACGTCGTCTCCCCATTCAGAGCAAGCAAGCATACAGCCCATAATAGACTTTGCACTTACACGATATGCGCCGTTCTGAGTAATAAGAGAAACATCTGCTTCAATATCCTATGCCTTCTGACAGAAATTTACACAATCTCTCTGTCCAACTAATTCAACTTTATATCTCATTTATTAAATTCCTCCTTAATTAATCTTCTTACTTCGTCTTCTTCAAATACCACAAGTGATACACTTGTAATAAGCCAAATCAATCCGCCCAAAAAATAGCCAAGGCTCCATTTGACAATTGCAATAATCATCAGCCCAACAGGACAAATGAAAAAGACAATTATAACAATTAAAACAAAGATAGTAATAAGCCACAACTTTGCTAAAGTTTTCACAACTATTCTCCTTTCACATAAGGTCTTGAATTGTATGTGTTGCGCCGCAAGAGCATTTCACTTCCTTGATTATTCCCAATCCAGTTGGTATAATAATATAAGAAAAGTTTCCGCCTGCCGCGCCGCCGTGGTGACCACTGGTCTTATAATGTTCCTCTGCCCATTCTCCAGCTTCTTTCAATTCTTCCTCAGAGAAGCCGAAGTCAACCATGTCCCATTCTTTCATTTCATATTCGTGCAACTTTGCTTCAAGTTTCACAATCTGTTCATTTTTTTCTTTAATGATTGTGTCGTTGCGGGTTTGTGCGCGATACTCTTCGAGTTCACGTTTGTTCTCTTCATATGATTCGAGAAGCCAGTCAATACCAGCTTTGATTTCTGATATTTTTCTTTCATTCAGTTTTACAAAAATATTTTTTTTCATTTTTCCCTCCGATTTCCAAATGAGCTGCAAATGAGCTACGTTTTGGTCAATCAATCCACGCTTCTCCGCCGCCCTCTTTAATTTTCACCCAGACGGATTTGCCATCACGTTTGATGTAGAAGACGTTAAGCTCCATTTCAGATGGAGGATATTTCTCTACCAATGATACGACACATTCGTCAAGATTGATTTCTTTGAAGAACTTCTTTTTATTTTTCTTGAAATTCTTCTCATGCTCTTCCCCATATCTATTCACTGTTGTTAACATTAAATTGAAAGAGGATTTGAGAACATTCTCCATTAAAACTCTGCTTGGACTTACCATCTCTTTCATCTCCTTTCGATATTATTATTATATCAGAAAATTTCAAAAAAGTCAAGTATTAAATAAAAAGAGAGAGACAAGAAGTCTCTCTCTAAGAACATAACAAATTAAGTTTCGTCAGTACCAGGAACGCCAGGAACGTTAGGCACTGAGTCAGGAGTAATCTCCTCGTTGATTGCAGCAGTAACCAAAGTGATTTCCTTGCGAACTCTTGCAAGCTCAGACTGAAGCAAATCAACTGGGTTCTTAAGAGCTACTCTTGTGTTAGTGCTGTCAACTGTGTATGTACCTTCCTCAAGCTCCTCAATTGGGTCTCCACTGATAAGGCTTGCATACATACCCTTTGCTGCCTGTCCATCGAAGTCGGTGATGTTTTCAGTACCAAACTGGTAGCTGTTAGGACCGATTGTGATAATAACAGGACGATTCTTGCCCTCAAAGTCCTTAATCATCTGAACTAAAGTCTTAGTTTTCTGAGTAAGTTTTGCCAATCTCTTTGAGCATTCATCTACCTTCTCAGGTCTTGGACATGGGTAAGGAGGAATGAATGGTGGAGGTGGTGGAGGACATGGACGAGGGTGCTTACCAGGAATTGGAGGCATTGGCACGGGCTCAATCCACTCGTAAGGATATGGTGGGTAGTATGGATATACATCCCAATCAATTGGAGGTGGTGGAGGAACTGGGCATGGAGGTACAGGACCTGGCTTAGGTGGTGGTGGAGGAGGTGGGAATGGTACAGGGTCTGGATGCCAGCCCGGAAGTGAAGGTACCGCATAATCTACTCCATTGAAACCTGTCTTCTTATATGTGCTCATTTAATTCACCCCTTTATATAAAGAAATAAATTGGACCTTAAGCCGCCCAATCGAGAAATACTTTTCTCTTAAATAAAGTAAGTGTGACTTTCTCCTCGTCTAAAAAAGTATTTACAAACTTTTGCCAAAGTTTTAGAAGAATTGCCGCTATATTATAAAATAAACCCACCCCTATTAATGATAGAGGCGGGCATTGTTAGTCGCTTCGACTAAATGATTTACTTGGTCTTCTGTAAGAGGTGGAACATTTAAGAGAGGAAGAATAACATTGTTAATATCATCTGCTGAATGGTCATGATAGTCATCAAGAATTCCACATTCGGCTCTTGTTAATCTACGTCCCCTAATAGTGTCCGACTTTTGCTCAGGCTATCTTTTTGTAATATCAATAGAACCATATTCCTTGCCGATTCTACTCAATTTCATCTTATCCATTGAAAATGTAGCTTCAATGTCTGCTCCGCAGTGATTTTCCAAGTAAGTTAAAATATCTTTCTTATAATTATCAAATTCTGTAGAAGTATGACAAGCAATACTAAATCCACAACCACCGCCTTCATCATACCATTCTACTATCTTGTTGTAAAAATCAGTCATGAGTTACCTCCTGTTCCATTATAGCCCCATGTATCAGCATGATATAGAGCTATATATTCTCGTTCTTTCTAATTAAGCTCGTCAACTGAACAAGTAGCAAGAACTTCGAAGGTAAAATTCTCTACACCGTCTTCCCACATTGCCGCATAGAGCTTATTCTATGTACCCGGCTCTGCTTTTACTCCTCGTTTTAAATGAGTACGCCAGCGTTCTTTAAAAGCCTATCTCGTCTGTCCGATATAACTTCTTCCGTTTTCAAGATTCGTTATCTTGTAAATACCACAAGCCGCCGCGTCATTCGATACTACTCGTCCGACCATTTCTGTGAAAGGTTTTTCATAATAGGTCTTATAAATGAGTTTATAAATAATGGTTGGGTCATGTAATTCTCCTGCAATTTTCCTGAGTTTTTTAACATCCTCCTGAACTTCTTCGGAGAGGACTATTCGATAGAAATTTTTGTCTTGCTTAATTTGTTCTGCTCGTTTATATTGCTCAATTATTTCTTGCTGTTTTGCTTCTTCTCTTTTAAGAACCTTTTCAAGTTCTTCTCGTCTTGCTTTTACTTTTTCCTGATATGCTTCAAAATCTGTGTAAATTTCTTGTCTACGATTTTCATAGAAGTCAACGACTCCCTAAAGTTGTAATGCTTCGTTCTTTGATTTCTCGTTTACTGATTGGACAATTTGTTCTTCCAGTTCCTTCATTCGTATCTTATAGTGTTCTTCACTTGCGTGTAAATTATCCTACGCCTTTTGCAGGGCGGCAAGACTATTCTATCTTTGTATCTCACAATTATTTATATACTCTTTAAGACTCTATTCAACCTTCTTTCTTTCTTCATCAATGCGTATCTGATTTTCTTTACTAAATTGCTTGCCTAAGTTTTCAACTTCTTTTTTAAAGGTTTCGGAATATTTGGAAGGACTCTCCTTCTTACCGACGAAGAGTCCTAAACCAATCGCGCACAGTGAACCTACTATAATAAATAGTAGCCACCACTGCATATTATCCCTCCATCATTTCTGCGCCACAATTAGGGCAGAATTTGGTTTTACTCTCATGAGGTTCCTCACACGCAGAACACCAGAAATATGTTCCCATACCGCTTGGTTTACTGTCATGCATTTGAGCCCACTCATTAATACCTATCCAACGTCCCTTTGCTCGCCATACGAACTCCTTAAGAGGTTTATGTCTACCACATCCGCCTATTTCAGGGCAGGCTTTAATCGGTCCTGCTTCACACTTTGGCACAAGAACTTCGCTAAGAATTGTTTTCTCTTCGACTGAAATATTTTCTGCCCACATTACCTGTTCTTTCATTGCACAAGCAACTTCATGAATTTCTTTTGAAGCTCTATTACACATACGTTCATTACAGAAGTGCATAAGTGCTCTCAGGTTCATTGTTATATAAATAGTTGTTGGTGTAGCATTGGGAAGTACACATCTCGCCGCGTCAATTGTACTCTTCTGAAAGCCTGGGTCAGACTCATCAGTCATATCTTTATAGGCATTAAGCATAATATCACAAGCATGACGAGCAAAATCGCCATCAATTCCATAATCAGGAATTACCCAATCAAGGTCATCATACTTAACATAACGCTGACTTTGCTGTGAATAAGATGCAATACGATGGCGCACAATCTGATGCGAACAGCTACGAGAAATTCCTTCTACCCTAAAAGTAAATGAGCAGTGTTCAAGAACAGACTGATGTCCTGAACGGATACAACCCTTTATAATTTTAAGGTCGGGTTCACTATTATAGCAAACTGCTGCCGCCTCAGCACAGACATATAATGGATTAGGTGTATAACCTACAAGTGTTACTTTCATTCGTCTTCATCCTCCTGTGAATGCTGAAGATTAGCATAAAATTTCTTAAGTTCTGCGAACTCTTCATCGGTTAAGCCAAAGACTTCAAAATAAGAGTAGTAATAACAAACGTCGATAGTAAGTCCGTCTTCATCATAAATTGTACTCATTGGGTCTCCAACTAAATTGCGAGTATTAAATAGCCCGCAGTCATATAACGAGAAATTTTTCTTAATAATTTCCTTTGCCTTTTCAAGTCTATTCATTATTCTTCTCCTTCTTCCTTAATTTCTGAATGAGTTTCTGTTTCTTCCATTGAGTCAAAAGCCTTCATGTTCTCATAGAGAGTCAATAATTTTTCAGTGTCAAGAGGAGAATATCCCCACTTCGCCGCGTCAGCAGTGAGTTTAATTCCGTCAATCATTCCTTCGATAGGATTCTCACTATCAACGATAAGCAAAGCATAATCTTGCTCATAGACACTGATATTTACAATCGGCTTAATGATATAAAGAACCTCTTTACCATCGGGCAAAGTATTAAACATACTAACGCCCCAAAAATGTTTGAAGCCAATTTCTCTCCATTCAGCTTTTGAAAACTTTTCATTTAAGTGTTTAGATGTTGCAGTCTTTTCTCCATTTAATTGAGAAATTACTTCCTTCATCTGTTCAAGAGTTCCGTCGCCATTATCTCCCATGATAATAACGCTGTCTTCTGGTTTGACAGTTTTATTCCATGACCTAATTATGGCGGCGTTCATCTATTCAAATGATGAATAGCCGAGACGTTCTCTCTGTTCATTGTTGAACAGTTTTAAATCTGCGATTATATAGGTTGCCATTTTAGTTCACCTCAGTCTTTGTTTTTAGAAGAACCTGAAGAATGAGGGATGAGCATACCGAGGAGAATGTCAAGTCCTGCCATCTGCCAGAAAGTAAGTGCAGGCAGACCGAAAACCTTAACTACAATTGCTCCCCAAAGAAGCCACTCAATCCACCAACACAAGCAACAAAAGCCAAAGACAATGGCAAGTACAAGCAAGATAATTAAAATCAAGCCGCCGCAGCCCATTGAGTCATCCCACTTATCTTCGATTGTGTCTTTAATAAAATTCAAATCCATTTGATTTTCCTCCTTAAATTTTTTCTATTATTATTATATCAAAAATTTTGAAAAAAGTCAAGATAACGAAAAAAGAGTAGCCTTAAAGGCTACTCCTTCTGTTGCGTGTTCCCATTTCGATATTTTCTGTTTTTGCCTTGGGTATTTCTTGCTTACGCAATTGATGTGCCAAATCAATCACATATCTTTTCTCTATGGGTTTTATACAGTGTGGAAATGGTTCCACGTGCCATCTCCCCACCAACTATTACAAGTCCAATTTGCGAACAGGTCTGGATTGTTAAAGTAATAGTCTACGGCATCTGACATTGAGCTGTAATGAACTGAGTTGTCGCAGAAGTACTCTGCATACTTATTAAATCCCCATGGTGCACATGACCTATCAAGTGCAGCTTCTACTGTGTTAGGGAAGCGTGGGTCTTTAACCTGGTTCATTACTGAAGCAACAATTTTTGCTCTCTCATATACATCTGCCATACCACCATACTCACTTGCAACAATCTTGCAAAGTAAGGTATAGTCGCTGTCGCTAATTCCTGTAGTTGTCACTGCAACATCAGAAGTAGGCTTATAAGGGGTAATAATTTCTAAATCTGGGTTACATTCTGAACATTTACGACATTCTAATCCATCAGTATTTGTAATTTCATAACAAGTTGAATCAACCCAATGACAGGTTGATTTATGAATATAATGAGTAGAAGGCTTATAAACAACAAAAACCCTGCTTTCTGTTGGAGCAGTGGTCTCTGGTTCTGCTTCTGTTTTAGTTTCTGTCTTAGTTTCTGTTATTGTTTCTGCCGGCGCAGGGTTATCTGACTTCTCCTCGGCAACTGGAGATGTCTCGTTCGCTTTTTCCGAAGTCGCTAATTTTGTTGTAGCTTCGGTTGAAGTCGTTGCGGATGTGCTACTGATAGAAGTTGTGGATGCGGATGTGGATGTTGTAGTTTCTGAAGTACTTGTAGTAGTTTCAGAAGTTACGGTTGTTATGATTGTACTTGTTTCAAGTTCTGGAGCATTTGCTGCTTGAGCTTCAGTACAACCATAGAGCATCATGGCTGTAAGAAGCACGATGCCCATCTTTAAAAAATTATTCATTTATAATTCCTCCTTTTCGCTCTATACGAGCTATAGGGGAACACGCATTTATGTAGCGAAACGCTACAATTTTATGTAATAAAACTCAATAAAGACTCTAAGTTTCTCCACTTTCATTTAATATAAAAGGTAATATAAGAATATTATCTTGTAGTTCTAAAGCTATAAAACCTGAGACCCCATTGGTTTTTACATCGTAAAAATGTGCCACACACTTTTGTTCGCTTTGAGTTTTATAATAGAGTTTAATCAAAATCTCCATATCAACCTTCCAATCGTGTGTAACTTCCTTTTCAGTAAGGTCAAACGCTTCGCTCACCATTAAAATTGCATCATTTAATGGGTCATAGATATTTGTAATCGCTGCCATCTTGCCGCGGTTAAATATCATAGCTTTTGATGTTGATACGACACGCTTACCTTTTAAATCAAATAGAGGTTCAACATATGTCAACACATCCTGTGTCATCATTTCAAACTCTAATTGAGATAATTGTTTTTGATTATTTGCTCTGAATGTAAGTTCATCAGCAATCAGTTTTGGCATCATTACTTTCTATTCTTCATTCTCATAGATAGTAACAAACTCCATTTACTCCACCCCTCAGAATTGAATAGTCTTCTTTTCTGTTTTGGAGAAAACGTTACCAGCAAGATGAGATTTGTTCTTTGCTTTGCCGCGATAG
>Ga0247611_10011087_pt1 | contig 10453 bp, 14 predicted proteins | sample 177DNAGHGhighgp2_FD_192422 | JGI IMG/M metagenome (GOLD analysis project Ga0247611, IMG submission 192422) | Sheep rumen microbial communities from Palmerston North, Manawatu-Wanganui, New Zealand - 1770 DNA GHGhigh gp2 | ecosystem: Host-associated > Mammals > Digestive system > Stomach > Rumen... | reverse complement strand
TAATGTTCTTCGCGCGTCGTGCGTATTTAGAAGAGGACCCTGCGGCGCTCGCCGTAATGGGCACCTCGTCCTTCCATCTGCATTATTTTGACAAAGCGGCATTGGATTCACTCCCTGCTGTCCCCCTCGAGGAGGCGGAGATTATGTTGTTAAGAGCAGCCGAGTTGAAGTACGAGCCGGCTTTTCTTGTTATCCATTTCTTGGATCAGATGGACCTTTGGAAGTGTTCTGTTCCGGAGTATAACTACGACTCCCTCGCCACCATTCACCGTCCCGTCGAAGAAGGCGATTTCAAACTGCGTGTAAAACATTAACCTACGATATATGAAATACGAATCCACTTTTAATGCTATCGACGGCATTCTCCGCAACGAAGCGGGATGCAGTAACGAACTCGACTACATCGAGCAGACCTCTTGGCTGCTCTTTCTCAAATACCTCGATGACCTGGAAACCTCGCGCGAGATGGAAGCGCAGGCTGACGGAAAGGAATATAAGAGGCTCATTACCGGCTTTCACCGGTGGAGTTCTTGGGCTGCTCCCAAGACGGAGAAGGGAGAGTTAGATGTGGTCAATGCCATGACGGGCGATGACTTGGTAGATTTCGTTAACAACAAACTCTTCCCTGCACTTAAGCATTTCAAGGATACCGCGCCTGCAGCCGATACACTCGAATATAAGATAGGCGAGATCTTCTCCGAGCTCCGCAATAAGATCAACAGCGGCTATAACATGCGCGAGATCATCAATAAGATCGATACGCTCCATTTTCAATCAGCAGAAGATCAACATGAGATGACCGTTCTCTACGAGGATAAGATCCGTCGTATGGGTAATGCCGGACGAAATGGTGGTGAGTACTACACCCCGCGTCCCCTTATCCGCTCCATCGTGCAAGTGGTCAACCCGCGTATCGGTGAGACTGTCTATGACCCTGCGTGTGGCTCAGCGGGCTTCCTCTGCGAGGCGTTTAACTATATGAAGGAACAGGTCAAGTCGGTTGCCGATGATAACACCCTGCAGAAAAACACCTTCTTCGGCAAGGAGAAGAAAGGTCTGCCCTATATCATCGCCACGATGAATATGATCTTCCACGGTGTTGCGGCTCCTAATATCGTGCGCGGTAACACGCTTGCGGAGAACCTCACCGGCATCATGGAGAAAGACCGTAAGAACGTCATCCTTGCTAACCCGCCCTTCGGTGGCAGTGAGCGCGCAGAGGTGCAGCAGAACTTCGATATAAAAACATCTGAAACGGCATATATGTTCATGCAGCATTTCATCAAGATGCTCAAAGTGAACGGTCGTGCAGGTATCGTCATCAAGAATACTTTCCTCTCTAATGGCGATGCGGCTGCTGTACGTCGCAAACTGCTGGAGGAGTGCAATGTGCATACGATCCTCGACCTGCCTTCAGGCGTCTTCACCGGTGCGGGTGTGAAGACTGTGGTCATCTTCTTTACCAAAGGCGAACCGACACGTAAGATTTGGTACTATCAACTCAATCTCCCTCGTACCCTCGGCAAGACGAACCCCCTTTCCGAAGCCGATTTGGAGGAGTTTGTCAAGCTTCAGAAAACGAAAGCCGACTCCGAGAACTCCTGGTCTATCGATGTGGACTCTCTCGGTGAAGACTGCGACCTGTCCGTCAAGAACCCCAATAAGGTAGAGGTTGTAGATAACCGCACTCCGGCAGATATCATTGCTTCTATCGCCGAACTCAACAAAGAGGCCGAAGATCTCATTGGTGAAATCGTAAATCTGATGATACAGCAATGAAAGAGGTTCGAATAAAAGACATATGTGATAAGGGATCTTCTAGCCTCAAACAAAAAGATGTTGAGGGTAATGATGGTAAATACCCTGTATATGGTGCTAGTGGAATTATAGGAAAGATAAATACCTATCATCAAGAAAAAGAATATATCGCCATTGTAAAAGATGGATCTGGTATCGGTCGTGTGACTTTTATGCCGGCTTATTCTTCTATCATTGGCACACTTCAATATATTCTGCCGAAAGAGGGTTATAATATCAAATATATTTCCTACTGTTTACAGAGTTTAGATTTAGCAAAATATAAGCAAGGAGCTGCAATTCCTCATATCTATTTTAGAGACTACGGCGAGTATTTGGTTAAAGTAACAGATGATCTCTCCGAACAAGAGCGGATCGTTTCGTATTTGGATGCCCAATTTGCGAAAATTGATGCCCTCAAAGCCAATACCGAGCAACAACTCCAAGCCGCCAAAGACCTCTTCCAATCCGCCCTCAAAGAAATGCTTACACCTAAAGAGGGATGGGAAAGAAAGATGCTTAAAGATGTATCTACTATAATAGGAGGTAGTACGCCCAAAACAAGTGATGCATCCAATTGGGGAGGTAATAATAATTGGGTTACTCCTGCCGAGTTAAATGGAGAAAAATATTACGGCAAAACCAAACGTACTATATCGGATAAAGCTGCTAAGGGAATGCAATTATTACCTGTAGGCACGGTACTTTTATCAAGCCGTGCTCCTATAGGAAAAGTTGCTATAACTACAGAGCCTATGTATTGTAACCAAGGCTTTAAAAATATAGTATGCTCAAATGTTTTATATAATGAATATGTATATTGGTATATGTTGTTTTCTGTACCACAATTAGAAGCATTAGGAATAGGCGCAACATTTAAGGAACTATCTAAATCAAGAACAGAGGAGTTTCTCATCTCTTTCCCCTCTCTCCCCGAGCAGGAGCGTATCACTGCGCGCCTTGACACTATTTCCGAAAAGGTCAAAGCTCTGCAAGATAACTACGACCAAACAATAACCCTTTGCAATGACCTCAAACAAGCATTGCTAAAATCGATATTTGAATAATGGACGAATCCGCTACCAGACGTAAGAAAATTGATCCTGCCCTCTATGCGGTCGGTTGGGAACAAGTACCCGAATCGCAGATTCTCAACGAGCAACGAGCATACCTCATTGCTCCGGGACGCGTGGAGAAACTCTCCATCAACCGCCATCCGAAAAAGGTGGACTATATCCTCGAATACAAGGGTATCAAACTGGCTGTCATAGAAGCAAAAGCCGATGAACTACCTGTCGAGATAGGTATCGCTCAGGCGAAGCAATATGCCGAAATGCTCCAGATACGCTATGCGTATTCCACCAACGGTGACCAGATCTATTTCATTGACATGGGTGTCCGCGACCCGTATGGCAACTATATCGTACCTTCCACCGAGCACCTCGTAGATAAGTTCCCCTCTCCGCAGGAGTTATGGCTGATGACCTTCCCCGATGTCAACGAGTGGCGCGATAAGTTCAACCTTCTGCCCTTCAATATCGGCGGTGGTCGTATTCCTCGTTACTATCAGGTCAATGCCGTCAATAACGTCCTCAGTGCGGTTGCCCGCGACCAAAATCGCATCCTTCTTACAATGGCGACCGGTACAGGTAAGACCTATGTCGCCTTCCAAATATGCTGGAAACTCTTTCAGACCAATTGGAACAAACGTAAGGACGGTAAGAAGCCCCGTATCCTCTTTATCTCCGACCGAAATATTCTCGCGAACCAAGCCGTCAACGACTTTGAGCAGTTTAATGAGGACGCGATGATACGTATCACACCGGATAAACTCCATAAGAAGCAAGACAAAGTGCCTACCGAACGACATCTGTACTTTACCATCTTCCAAACTTTCATGTCTGAGGACACCGACGGACAGCCGTTCTATAAGCAATATCCTGCCGATTTCTTTGACTTCATCATCATCGACGAGTGCCATCGAGGCGGTGCAAATGACGAGAGCCAATGGCGCGAACTAATGGACTATTTCTCCGACGCTTACCAACTCGGTATGACAGCCACTCCGCGCCGCGCAGAGAACGCCAATACCTACCGCTATTTCGGTGAACCGGTCTACTCATATTCCCTCAAACAGGGTATCGAAGACGGATATCTCACCCCCTTCCGCGTTTGTATCTCGGAGAGTAATATCGACACCTACAAATACGATCCTTCCGATGACGTTGAGGGTGATATCGACCCCAATAAGGTCTATACCGAAAAAGACTTCTACAACGGCGATATCGAGATGCGAGCGCGAGATGTGCACCGTGTCAGAGAGCTGCTGGACCAGATTAACCCCAACGATAAGACCATCGTCTTCTGCGCCACCCAAGCGCATGCGGCTATTATCTGTTCGCTCATCAACCAGATGAAGGACAGTTCCATCTCCTCGCCTTTCTACTGCAAACGTGTAACAGCGGATGATGGACAAGAGGGAGAGGAATATCTAAAACTCTTCCAGAATAACGAGCGTACTATCCCGACCATCCTCACCACCTCGCAGAAACTCTCTACCGGTGTCGATGCGCGAAACGTACGTAATATCGTGCTCATGCGGCCTATCAATAATATGGTTGAGTTCAAGCAGATCATCGGGCGCGGTACACGTCTGTTCGATGATAAGTATTTCTTTACCATCTATGACTTTGTAGGCGCTAACAAGAACTTCAAAGATGCCGAGTGGGACGGAGATCCGTTCTGCCCGATTTGCGGTAACTATCCCTGTACCTGCAACAAACAACCGCATACACCCGATGATGGCGGTGGACATGAACCGGAGCCCAAAGAACCCCCACAGCCGTGCCCTTATTGCGGACATCTGCCGTGTACTTGCGAGAACCCACCGAAAAAGAAAATTCGTGTCAAGCTATCCGAGAAACGAGAGTTAGCCCTCAAAACAGAGTGGACGGAGACCTTCTATTTCGGGGACAAACTCATCACCCTCGAGGAGTTTATCAAAGAGCTCTTTGGTCGCTTGCCTATGTTCTTCAACGGACCGGATGACCTGCGCCACCAATGGGAGAACCCGCAGACACGCCAGCAGCTACTCGACCAACTCGCACGGGAAGGCTTTATCGAAGAAAAACTTGACATGGTTCGTCGTGTCATGGGACGGGAGGACTGCGACCTGTATGATATCCTTTCTTATCTCGCCTATGAGACCACACCGCTCGAGAGAGCCAAACGGGCAGAATTGGTGCGTCAGGACTACCTCAATTCGCTGCCTGTTCCTGTACAAGAGTGGGTGAACTTCCTTATGACGCAGTACGTCAACAACGGCTACAAGGAAATGGCGGAAGACCATCTTTCTACCTTGCTGAAGATGAAATACGGCTCGCCGTACGATGCTACCGTACAACTGCACATGCAGATACCGCAGATACGAGATAACTATTTTGAGTTCCAGAAACAACTGTACAAATATACAGGAACACCGACAGGTATTTCCGTCCATATCTACGAAAGCGGCTCCGTCCATATTGATACCTATAACAACTATCAAGACGACCATAGCCAACATATTTCGGTAGAAAAATAACAATTTATTTGCATATATCGGCGAAAAGTAGTACCTTTGCAGCCGATTTAGGTCATCTCTTAGACCTTAAGTAAGAGATCAGACATATTACTTTAAAGACAAGTCGCCAAACTTTAAGCAGTAAAAAGTATATATGTCCCGTTTATCCATGTGCATGGGTGAGAGGGGCATTACTGCGGGTTTGGCGACTTTGTCTTTTGTCCCTCTCATACCGTGCTTTTAGAAAGCCTATGAGCACAAACAACATCTATATTGGTACGCTTAACGACCACTCCCAAGATCACAGCAAACACGTAACCATCAACGCCCCTGGCGCTAATGTGGCTGATATCATCCGCGCTGCTTTGGCTGAAGATGTAGAGCCCGTTCAGGAAGAAAAGCCGGCTAAGAAATCCTCTCTTCCTTTCTTAGTTCCCGAAAAACTCGCAGCGCTTGGCACATACTCCGAAGATGAGTTTGATGCCATGTATCATGACGCCGTCAAAGGTGGCGCTCCTAAATTAGCTAAATTTCTAAAGCATTATAAAGAACTAGAGGTGTTCGACACCAAAGAACTAAATAAGAAAGAGACATTCGAAGAATTGAAAGCGTATTTTGGTGACGAATTAGACTTCGGATATCCTAATTTCTCGTATTATTATTGATACTTTCCATTTGATTTTCATTTGATTCATTTGATTAAAATCACCCTCATATTTGATTTTCATTTGACTTCTATTTGATTCATTTGATTCTCATTTGATTGATGGCTTCCGATAAATCGGGAGTCATTTTTTTTTGTGACCTTTGCATCGCCTTTCGAAAGATAGGTGGTGCGTAATCGAGTACGCACCGAACAAAATCATAAATCATAAATTTGAAATTTGAAATGGTTTACGTATTTCTATCTTCGGTGTTAATCACCCTCTTTCTTTTCATCGGTGCTTGGTCTTTTTTCGGATTCGTCGAACTGATGAAAGCTAACTTCCCCATCAACTGGACTTGCTACCAGCACGTCATCGTACTCGCGCTCATCGCGACCTTGTGTTTCATCGCCGCCTGTATTTTCGGCCTACAAATCCCCGACTGCTATGCGACAACGATCCTTTGAAATCATCCGTGTGCCGGAACTCGAAGGCACATCTTTTCTCTTTAACAATGTCCGCGTTCACTATGTCGGCACCTGCCCCGAAACAGGGATCTCGTTCTATTGCTCCCTAACACAAACCTACGGAGTAAAAGTCTGTCCCGATGGACGAAAAAGGCTTGTGAATGCGACAGGTGTTAAAAAAGGTCACATCGAATATTCGCATGGCAAAGCCGAATATTTGCAGTTCAAAGATGCTTTCGGTTATCACAAAAACATCTATGTATCTCATGCTGTCTGGATCGCTGCAGGGCGTACTATTCCCCCTGGTAACACCATAGACCATATCAACGGTTGCACCACCGACAACCATATCCGCAACCTACGCTGTATTGACAACTATACCAACAACCGAGACGGAGGCTTTCTGAGAAAACTTCGCAATAAGGGCATCGACCCTACAGCTTACAAAAGGGGCTTCCTTCTGCGTTATTTTTCACGGATGGCTGTGTTCAAAGCAACCCACTCCGAAAGGCAATACCGCCGCCTCTCCCGCGAGCAGCTATTAGAGATCCTCCGCGACGTTGACCCTTCATTGAACAAGTAATGTGTAATTCTTAAATCATAAATGTTATGCCTAACGACATTAAAAAACTGCGCCGACTGATGCGCACCGCTCATGTCCTGCAAAAAGGAGATGATAAATACGGACAATCTTTCGCCCTCAAAAAAGCTTGGTGGTTCGAGTCTCTCCGAGACGCGCTCGCTAACGGCTTTGCTCGATTTATCTACCACAAGAATGATGGCACTACCCGCACCGCTCTTGGGACGCGGTCACCCTCACTCATCCCCGTTGACAAACTGCCGAAAGGAGATATGTCAGACGGTGAGGATACTTGGGAAGATTCTGCCAAAACCATACCCTATTTTGACCTCGACAAAAATGAGTGGCGCTCTTTCTCCGTACTCAATTTTAACAGCCTTGATCGGGTATGGAGATTTAATGACCCCGGAACGTCCTCCCGACATACGGGAGGAGTGGCCTCCGCCGAGAAGGGCTAATCGTAAATCGTAAATGACGCCTTATGAATACAATAAAATGTGAAATTTGCGGCAAGAAAATACCTTCCGGAGAAGCTATTTACTACGAAGAAGGCGACTACTTTGTTTGTAAAAAATGCTGGGATGAAGAGTTCGTAGAGTGCGAGAGGTGCGGAGATATTATTTCTCGCGATGAAGCGCATAAAGGCTTCGATGGCTACCTCTGCGAGCACTGTCACGATGATTTATTTGGATAAATTTAGTTATTAAGCATTAAAACTTATGAATTATGCTAACTGAAACTAACAAAGACGATTTGATTCGAATAACACGAAAACTTAATTGCGAAGGCTGCAGATGCACCGGATTTGAGTTTGATGGTTATGTTTTTGAGATTATGCGTAAGGACCATTATCTTGAGCAGCACTATAAGAAAATCCCATTTCCAGAAAAGATAGTATGAAACTCCTTCTCGACGATAAGACTACCCGCGGCTGTAACCTCAATGCCAACGAGGCGTGTATCTTTGCCGCCATCCTCAAATGCACCCGTGCAGGACGTGGATGGTACGGCAATTATCGCGAACTCGCCGCCGCTATGCCTTTCGTCATTAATCACTCTACCGTATATCGGGCTATACAAAAATTATTGAATTTAGGGTTAATAGAGAGACGTGATGAGAAACTCTTTGCCTTGTTGCAAAATGAAACAGAGTTGTTGCATGATGCAACGGAGTTGTTGCAAAATGAAACAGAGTTGTTGCAAAATGCACTCCCCCCTAATAACCCCCCTATAAATAATAATAATATGAAAGAAAAAGAAAAAGAGCAGCCACGTGCGCTACGCACGCACGATGGCAATGAGCAGCAGGACAGACTGTTTGAAAAATTTTGGAAATTCTTTGCACCTTCGGCTGGGTTTCAAAATAGACGAGCGGCAACACAAATGATCTTCGAAGCAAGGTCGGAAGCCGCACAACGAGCAATAGTCGAAGCAGCGCAGGAAGGCGGCGGGTGTCATCCCGACGACCAGCAAAACCCGTATTTCTACGTGCAGGACTTTCCCGAACCGAAACCGTTATGGCTCAGAGGTGACGAGGGCGGCGATATCGTACAGGTCCGCTACAACGGTGCCTACAAGCTCTGCACACGTGCCACTATGGAACTCTTCGGACTTGAATGGGTTCGCGATTGGTGATGGTTGTTTACGCGCTTTAGAAAAGCGCATACTGAAACACTTTTTTAATGTTTAATAGGGCTGTGCCCACAAAATTTTTAACATTATGGCAAAGAAAAAATTAGCAAGCCCGTTCGTGTACGGGACAATCTGCTCACTCCTCAATTGGGCGAGCCAGAACAAAGAACGCGGTTTCTTCATCGCTCTCTGTGAGGGTGACAAAACACATGTAGCCTTCCGTAATCTCGAAAAGGTATCTGCCGATGGATCTGCCGTGATCGGCTGTAACCCCGAACTCAACGCTGCTTTCGAGTCTATACAGGTCGGCGTAAATTGCTCTTCCGATGATTACGTAAATGACCCCGAGTGGATGAAGATCTGCAACGATTTAACCTTTGACGATGAGACTTGGCGGTGGATCGCATTCGACTACAAGGAAGAGCGTGAATATGTGTACGAAAAACAAAACGATAAAAAGAAAGGAGGCAAACAATGAGAGTAGAATTTGCAGGCGGCATCATCGCTGCCGCTTCCGGAACACTTATGAAACGCAAAAACGGCACGCGCATCGTCTTCACCACTCGCAGAGCAACAAGTTCCAACCCCTGCAAAGTGCGCATGTACATTCGCACCGCCGAAGACTACCAGCGCTCCACGCCAGTCTCAGAACACGAGATCCAAATCCGCAATCTGTTCTCAAAAAGACAGCTGCGCGTTAACCAACTCAGAGCCGAAAACCCTAAGCTCTCCGTAAAAGATGCATGGGCTATCGCTAAATACGAAATCAAGGATTAATAGACTCTCATATGAGTTTCATATGACTCTCATTAGAGTTATTACCTGTTCAGAATTTATTAAACAATAATTATTATGGAAATCATATTATCTAATCATTGCAAGTCCATTACCGGATCACTCGGACGCGGTTTCGGGTACTATATAAAATCGCATCTATCGTATAAATCGGGGAAAGAGCGTTTTTTCTCGCAACGTTGCTCTAAAGGTTCCGTGCCGCCTGACGGGCATTGGCGCTTTATCACTACCTGCGCCGAACTCGCACAAAATGGCTTGCATATAGCAGACGTCCGCGTCTATCCCCAAGAGCTCTCCGAGGCCCTCTCCGAAGCCGGCCTCCCTTTGTCAGGTGCTCCGGGCGTCAGACCGGAGAAGATCTATTCCTCCTCCGACATCCTTAACCTCAAAGAAAGGATTGGCTTATGAATGAGGAAAAGAAAATCTTAATCATTTCGGTCTTGAACCATCTTAAGGAGAAAGATCCGGTTTGGGCGCAAGTCAATATGCAGTCGAAGTTTAAAGACCTGTATGCCGGCTGGGCGGCTAAGGGTATACGACATCATCGGCACAACAAAGTGTACTACTCGCGCAAATGGCGGGAAGGATGGCTGCCTTGGGATGAATATTTAGACTTTTTCAAGTACGCCATGCAGTAAAGTTATCATTTGTTAACCAACGGAGCCACATTTTTTGGTGGCTTCGTTTTTTTGTTGTACTTTTGCACCGTCAAACAAAAAATCGTGGCGTAGAGCAGTGGGAGCTCGTCAGGTTCATGGCCTGAAGGTCGGTGGTTCGATCCCATCCGCCGCAACAAGAAAACAAAAAATCGCATATGAGAGAACGAATTTTACAACTCATCACAGCATCCCTGCTGTCCATCGGAGGACTGATCCTTCTCTACGTCGGAGCGCTTATCGCCCCGCAAGGAGAGATACACGAGTCCGTGCTCGTCGGATTTGGTGAGGTGGCTACGTTCGCAGGGGCAATCTTTGGTA
>Ga0247611_10011086_pt1 | contig 10453 bp, 10 predicted proteins | sample 177DNAGHGhighgp2_FD_192422 | JGI IMG/M metagenome (GOLD analysis project Ga0247611, IMG submission 192422) | Sheep rumen microbial communities from Palmerston North, Manawatu-Wanganui, New Zealand - 1770 DNA GHGhigh gp2 | ecosystem: Host-associated > Mammals > Digestive system > Stomach > Rumen... | reverse complement strand
TGAAGTTCTTAAGGGAACTTTGTCATATCCTTACCGAAATATGGCAGCTAATAATTAATATGGTCACAGAATGGGGCTATGTCTGCACCCCAGTCTTGGTGGCTCGGTATTAATTCAGCGGACACTATTTAGTGTGACTTAACAATGACAGACAGCTTTATTTAAAGGCTTTGGATTTGGATTTCTAAAGATAATTACTGCCTAGGAAGAAACTGACTGGGGCGAACCTGAGTTGAAGAATAAGATAGAGCTGGATGAAGTGGAACTGGTTTTGCCTATATCAGCTCCCAAACCAGTAAATGAGAATGTAAATGCAACTGTAAATGCAACTGTAAAACTCAGTAAGACGCAAAAGAGAATCCTTCCAATCATACAAGAGAACAAGTTCGCAACTTACGAGGAGATTGCTAAACAGCTGGATATTGAAAGAACAACAGTCTGGAGAAATCTTGACGCCATGAAGAAAAATGGAGTCGTCAATCGTGTTGGAGGTGATAAGAATGGTTATTGGGAATTGCTAATAGGTATAAAAGACCTCAAATCATAGAATAAAAGAGGTGTTATGTCATTTCGTACAGCCAAACGGGTGTTTTGTACAAACATATAACGGAATAATTGGACGTTTCAAAGGAAAGATGTATCTTTGCAGCGAAATAAACAATCGTCAGTGAGTAACAAGGTTCTTATCATATCAAATTCAAACGAGCTCGTCAGGGTGAAGCCTGAACGAGTGGTTTATGTTGAGTCAGAAGGTAACTACTCCACAATGGTGCTGCATGACCAAACAAAATTGGTGTTTACTATGAACCTTGCTCATTGTCAAGAGCTGATAGAGAAACAACTGGGGAAGGATGCTGAGACGTTTATCCGCATAGGAAAACAGCTGATTGTAAACAGAGCATACATCTTTAAAATTAACCCCACCAAACAGCAGCTAATCATGTCGAATATGGAAGTGAACCAAGCCTTTGAACTCTCAGCGTCAAAGGAGGCTCTGAAACAGTTAAAGTCTTATTTGGAATCAACGATAGAAAAGGAGGGCAAACTATGAATGACAATGAGTTACAAGTACTTGGTACACCCCACGACAATAAGAAACTCAATAAGTGGATAATAGCTATTATCGCTATATTGGCAATAGCTATAGGCACCGTTTTCTATTTGTTCTTATCTTCTACTCAGCCTGAAATAATTAAGAGTGGGAAGAGAATGGGAGATTCAACCATTGTGAAAGAGTTGCAGCAAACAGTTGAGTCAATGCTTAACGATGAATTGACAGAAATCGACGGTCTGCAAGGACAAGCTATAGTGATGGAGGTGCAGACAGGTGAAATCTTGGCTTTAGCAGGATTAGAGCGTAACTTTGAAGGGAAATATCAACCCTGCAATAACTTCGCCTACCAACAGGAATTAGGATCGTTAATGAAAACAGCATCATTAATGGTTTTATTTGAAAAGGGGATAGACAGCTCATATGTCGTACCTGTAGGAACAGGCATTTGGGAAGTAGGAGATGGATGGATAATGAAAGATCATAACTGGCAAAGAGGTGGTTATGGAACAATCAACTTGGCTCGTGCGCTCGAAGTAAGTTCGAACATCGGAATCAGTATGCCTATCTGGAAGTACTTTAAAGGACATGAAACAGATTTCTTTGATGCTTTAAATAAAATGAGTTTTGGGCAACCAGATTACATTGAAGGAATAGAAGGACTCAAACCTACCACATACAATTCTCCTAAAGATTCAGACTGGGTAAATAAATATATTGCTTGGAGTTCAATAGGCTATTGTCGAAATATAGCACCTATTCAAATGTTGACATTCTACAATGCTATTGCTAATGACGGTAAAATGGTGAAGCCTACTTTGAAAACGGGAGAGATAGAAATCATTAATCCTCAGATTGCCAGTAAGGCCAGCATAAAGAAAATGCAAGTTGTTTTGGATCATGTGGTTAGTCAGGGACTTGGCAAAAAAGCAGGATCGGCTATTATTCGTGTGGCAGGAAAGACTGGAACATCGCAGATTGGAACATACGAGTTTGGCGAAGATATTTACGTAGATGAATACCAAGTAGCATTTTGTGGCTATTTCCCTGCTGACAAACCTAAATATAGCATGATTGTGAGCATGAATAAACTGGGGCTTCCTGCCAGTGGTGGAGGAATGGCGGGTGTTCTGTTCCATAATATCATGGAATGGATGATTACTCACGATATGCCAACACTGGCAGTAATCGATGACGAAACAAACGACACCTTACAAGTCTCTGAGAAAACAATCAATAAAGTTCTTGAGATTCTAGAAAGACAAGGAGAAAATGATCAATAATTTAAGAACCAAACAATATAAAGTGGTTATTTTGCAGTAACAAAAAGAATCGACAAGATGGAAGATTACAAACATTTAGTTGACGGAATTTCTCTGTCAAAAGATGACGTTGGTGAGTTGGAAATGTGGAACTGGGCTGTTGAAGACCTAGCTGAAAAAAGTAGCGTGTCTGTTTTTTCGTTGAAGTTCGGGTATGGGAACAACACAGGAACGAGTAAAAAAGAAAGAGTCTTCCCCTGTTTACGAGCTATATCGGCATTCTATTCTGATAATGGAATAGAGGAAGGTATTTTAGACCACGAGTGGGAGGACATTTTCACCTTAAAGATTTTCCCTCTAAATCGAAATATCAAAGAAGCAGTCCATGAAGCACGTGAGTTGTTCCAGAATAGAATGATTCGACTAAAAGCAGATGGCCTTGTCAAAACGGATTATGATACTGAATGGATATTCAGAGGCTGTTTTGGCTCATTTATTTGGAGAATCTCAGAAATACTGTACGAGCGGATCAATAGTTTACACGATGGAGATTTCTACAAGAGTGGACTTTTTAGTAAATATCATATTGTGGCATTAGACTATGCTGATAATATGAACCTAAACGACTTCAATCCAAAGCGGGAATATGACGATTATGATGTGGAAGCCATGTTTTTCAAAGCGGGATTATATGACAATGTGGATGAAGAACCTAATAGGGAAGTCTATATCAAAGAGGATAGGTCTGTTGAGATAATAGAGTACAATGTTGCTATTAACATGATGGTAAATAAGCTATATAACGATGTCAAATCCATCGTTTATTCAAACATACAGAGGCCGCTACGGGAAGCCAAAAAGGAAATAGAAGAACTTGCCTATTCTGCAAAAAATCAGAAAAAAGGAATCTCTTATCTTTATGCTTGTGCTGTAATAGAATGGTACATAAAACACCACAAAACACAATAGGAGGTTGGGCTTTTCAATAAAAAGAAGTAACTTTGCCGCTGTTATACTAAAATCACATAAATGATATGGCAAATACTAAGTTTCCTTTAAAGGAATGGGAAGAAACCATTAACAATATGAGTTATGAGGAACTTCAAAGGTCTATAGGGGATCCAAGTTTTTATCCTGAATTTAAAGAGCTTGAAAAGAATAGACTGTTAGGACTAGAAGCTGATTCTAACCGTGTCTTGGAAGTGTTCATTAAAGCTCTTAAAAAAAGACGTTGTAAATATGAATTGGGAGATGCTGGTAAGATCAACTTCACATATCATAGAAAGAAATTCCATGCAGAGTTAGATTGTGAAGATGATTTTGTTAGCATATTCTTCATACACGACATTTTCATTGACAAAGAGGATGAAACGAGACTATTAAGATTGGGGAAAGCTGTCAATGAGACAAACAAAATATGCAGTGTAAATACATATTATGAGGATGATTGGGAAGATAAATCCAGTGAAGTCCCAAATTTCTATTTCGTAGTTAGTGCAACTGCACTATTCTTTGTCTCTCAAAACCCCAACTTTGCAATGGAACTTGGAATGGTTTTAGAAGATTTTTTAGCAGCCGAGTATCTTATGAAAGGTTTTATGAAGAGGAAATATAATAAACGGAAGAAACCAGATGATGATTAGTTTCTTTACAAGTAAAGAGATCCCCAAATTTGTAACAGATCCAAGCGATATGCCTAAATGTGAACAACTGGGCTATACTCAAATAAAGGAGTCGGCTGGCAAGGGGATGGAGATCTTTATAAAGAAATTGAAAGAAGGCTCTTTTGTAATGGAGTGACAATTCCACTAGAAAAACGCTTATATATGCCCGATTGTTAAAATGTCACGCATCTAATGAAGAAAAAGAAACTAAAGATCGTCCTTTATTGCCTAGTAGCTTTATTGCTAGTCAATATGCTGTTGCCAACAAAAATCCAGAATCCAGTTGAAGGTTGTGGAAAGGAGAGCTATAATCCCAAATCTTTCTGGCATCCGTGGGGCGATCATAAACATGCAGGAATAGACATATTTGCTAAGAAAGATACTCCAGTGCATCCTGCTACAGGTGGAATTGTTCTGCTAACAGGTCACAATATGGGTGCTGGTGGTAACTGCTTACTTATCCTTAGTTCTGGCCTAAGACTACATTACTATGCTCATTTAAGTGAGATTGATACTCATATTGGAGCTATCGTAACACAGAAGTCAGTTATTGGTAAAGTTGGTAATACTGGTAACGCAAAAGGGAAACCTCACCACTTACACTACAGCATATCCAGTGTCATTCCACAAGGAGATTGGCGATGGGAGCCTAAGCAGATATTGTTTTATATTAATCCGATTAAAGAATTGGAGAAGTAACATGAAACGAAAGAATAAGTTGGGCTGTGGCCTGATAATACATGGCTCAAAATACTTGGATGGTCATTGCTGGATGAGATATATTCCTCTCCATCGTGCAAGTTGTCAGGGATGCGTCACAGTCTCTTCTAAGGGGATGAAACATATATATTAAAATGTTATAATCAGAGGATAACGATCAGAAAAATCAATTAATATTTGGTGTTATCATAATAAAATCCTATCTTTGCACCCAGATGAACAAAGTTGTGCTTAAAAGTATTCGCGAATTGCTGGCGCAGATATTACCGCCCTATGCAACAGCAAAGCTCTATGGGTCTCGAGCCCGTGGGGATGCACATCGTGGTTCTGACTGGGATATCCTGATTGTCATGGATAAGGACAAACTGCTTCCTGATGATTATGACACCGTTACATATCCGCTGACAAAATTAGGTTGGGAGTTGGGTACTGAGATTAATCCTATCATGTACACCAAGAAAGAATGGGAGCAAAGCAGAATTACTCCTTTCTATCATAATGTAGAACAAGACGCTATAGCATTATAATGGGACTGAACGACGAAGAAAGAAAAACAATGGTTGGCTTGGAAATAGAGAAGGCAGACCGTTTTCTTAAACAAGCCAGTATGATGTGTGATATGGAACAATGGGATATGGCTGCCAATCGGTATTACTATGCCTGCTTCCATGCAGTTCAGGCGTTGTTCGTTCATAACGGATTGTCCACCCGTCGCCATAAAGGTATGCTTACCCAGTTAGGATTGCATTTCATCAAAACAGGGATCATAGAAGACAGATTAGGTGCTTTCCTCACCAGAATGGAACAACTGAGAGAGAAGGGTGACTACAATTGCCTCTTTGATGTGACAAAGGAAGAACTGCTTACCTTTGTAGAGCCTGCGAAGGAACTGGTTGACAAGATCAAGCAGCTTATAGCAGAATAACACTCAGATTATTTTTTCAATTCTTTATAAGGTCGGACGAGCTTTGTCCGACTTACATTTTATCTTTGCACCCAGATTGTGACTTCTTTTGGCGGCTCTGAGGGACATGTTTTCGCGAAGCTGGTCGCGATAGAGCCATATCTCCCGGGTGTGGTAGTTGCCTTCCTGTCCCAACAGCGGCAGCACGTAGTCCTGGGCGGTGAAGCCTTCAACAATCAGCAGCCCAGATGCTGTGTCGAGGTGAATGGTCATCGTATCCTTCTTCTGTTTGTCAACAGGCAGCAATGGTGACGGCTCAGTGATCAGCGTGGCAGGTGTACTATCCGTCCGCCAGTTTACGGGGTTGATGGCTATGCTGCTCTTGGTCCAGCCCCGCATGGTACAGGTTGTGTCACGAACGGAATTGTAACAGATGGTGACACCTGTATCATCAGCCCTTTTGGCAGCTTTGATGTGAGGGGCAGCCTCTGGTATGGTGATGCCGATAGCGTAGGCGGCAATCAGGCGTTGGAAAGTATCGTCGTCCATGTCTTTCAACAATTCCAGCATGATGTGGGCACCCTGACTGAAGCCAGCTAAAATGAATGGCCGCCCTTGGTTGTAGTGCTTCAGATAATACTTGAAAGCCCGTTGTACATCGCCCAGCGCTAATGGCATTCGGGCTGCTTTCAGACTGTCGCTCTCGAAACTCTGCAATGAACACTGTCGATAATAGGGCGAATAGTAGTTTAGCTGTCCGCTCACCAGCGTATCCACACCCAGCATCTCACCGTAGAGTGGTGCACGGAGGCTGTCGCTATAGGTGTCGGCATAGTGACAGGTCTCGCCACTCGGCATCGTATAGTCGCCAGTCTCGGTAGAGATAATGTAAAACACGTCGGCCGCTGCCTGACGGTCAGTGATATACCACTGTGTAGAGTCCTGATAGTCGGGCTCTGAAGGAACCAACTCGTTGGCAGTTTGACTGGTCTGGCATGAGGTACACAATCCTAACACAACAAGTGCAATTGATAGAATGAAGTTGCGCATAATCATTTTTTAAGCTGAACGGCTGGGACTGACACCAAACATCTTGGTGAAGCAGCGGGTGAAGTATTTCGGGTCGTTGAAGCCTACCTTATAGGCTATCTCCGTGATGTTGCGATTGCCGGTCTTTGCAGAGAGCAGTTCCTTGGCCATATTCAGACGATAGTTACGGATAAACTGTCCGACGGGTAGTCCAGCCTCGGCGTTGAGATGTTTGCTGGCCACGCTGCGGCTCATGCCGAGGGCATCGCAGAACTCCTGCACGCCGAACTCGGAGTTCATGTAGTTCTGCTCCATCAGCTCCATCACGCGCTCCATCAGTGGACGGGTGGTCTTCTGCACTTCCTCTTTGTCGGCTTCCACGCTCTTGTTCACACTTTGCTTGTAGCGCTGCTGGTTGTCGAGGATATTCTGAATGCGCCCCTGAAGCTGTCGGGGATCGTCGGACTCTTCGAGCACCTTGCGAATGGGGTTGAGCAACTGCTCTGCCTCAATACGCTTCAGACGGGCTGCCCACCTATTATATATATAGAGAATGAGCAGGACTAAGAGTACACTCAGCAACAGGCGGAACCACCAGCTGTTCCAGAAGGCGGGATTGACAACCACGTCGATAGAGGCGATATCCGACTGTGCGGCAGAGAACGAGGACACGTAGCGTACCTCAAAGGTGTAGTGGCCGGCTGGCAAGGCACTATAGCGAACGGAATGTTCTCCCAGCTTGAGGGGCGTCCATTCATCCTCAAGGCCTTTCATCCTGTAACTGAACATGGCCTGCGCCTCGTTACCGTAATCCAAGGCAGAGAAGGCGATGGAGAAGGAACGGTTGCTCTCACGTAACTGGATGGAACGGGCTATCGAGATGTCGTCTGAGAGGTATTCGCTGCCGGCAGCAACTTCCTGGTTGTCGACCATCAGCCTGGTAAAGACGAGACGGCCATAGGGTTGGGCCTCCGCATTCTCTCCCAGCACCTCTATCAGTCCGCCTTCGCTACCGAGACAGATAACGCCCGACTCATCGCGCACGGCTGAGTTCCAATAGAAATGATGGTTCACCAGACCTTCGCTCTCGAAGTAGTTGGAGAAAAGCCGGGTCTTCGGGTCATATATTGACAAGCCATTCTGGGTGGTCACCCACAGACGGCCGTTGGCATCCTCAACGATACCCTTAACACCACCGAAGGCCAGACCGTCTTCTGTGGTCAGGGCTTCAAAATGTCCGCGCTTGTCTGTATCATCCTTTACCAATCGGTACAGGCCATAGCCGTTGCTGCCCAGCCAGAGCGTGCCGTCACGGGTCTGACAGAAAGAAGAGATCTTGTCGACGATGCGTGAGCCGGGCTCGTCTAACTTGTGGGAGATGGCTTCATGCTTGAAAGGCCTGCGCCCCTGGAGTCCGGAATGGAGGTCTACCTTGATGACGCCCTGCATGCAGCCCATCCAGAGGAATCCTTCGCGATCGACGATGGCGCCGATGTTTCCCGTGATGTTGCGGCAACCCTCAAACGGATCCTCGATTCTCCGCGTCTTGAAATCGTAGTAAAACAGACCGGCATTACTGCCTATCCATAAGCCATCGTTGATGGTGTCAACGGCAAGCGCACCTACAAAGGTTGTTCGTAGGCGATACTCCTCAGGCAGCTCCAAACGAGCGATACGATGTGCTCCCTGACGATCGGTCTGACAGACGCCTCCGCCCCAGGTGCCTATCCAGAGACGGCCGTGATGATCGGCGGCAAGGGCTGATACGCTATTATGCGATAAGCCGGAATTGGCTGTTGTGAAGTGGATGAAGCCGTTGGTGTCTTTCTCACGAAGGTTCAGCCCTCCTTCAACCGTTCCCACCCATAGGCGGCCACCAGGCTCGGCAAGCATGGCGTTCACGGGGTTAGGGGAGAGGGAATGGGGGTCGCCTGTGTGAACGGAGTTGCGTAGAAGCAGGCGCTGGGGAGCGAGACAGGCTATACCGCCTGACTCGGTGCCTATCCAGATGTGTCCCTGATAGACACGGATGCAATCCACGAAATCGCTTCTCAGCGGGACACTACTCTCTGAGGTCCATGCCGTAAAGTTGTCCGATGCGTCGTCGTAGATATTGACACCACACAAGGAACCTACCAGCAGACGGTTGTCGGATGTGACGGCCAAACTTGACAGGAATGCATGGGAAAGACTGTGGGTGGGAACATCCGCTGGGGCTACGGCATGATGATACTCGGATAGTTTCTGCTGATAGGGATCGTAGCGGAACAGACCCATGTTGGTCGTGATCCATACCACGTTGTTTCGTTTCAGGATGTCGGTAATATAGTGGTTCTGCAATGGTTTCAGCAAGGCGGAAATCTCTTCGCGCACCAGTTTTCCGCCTTTCTCCACCAAGCGGTAGAGTCCGCCGTCGATACCTATCCACGGTTTGCCGTTCTCCTCAACGTCGCAGATGGCTATGTCCAGCATCCGCCAGCGATGGGGATAGTTGTAGATACGATCCGTCTGGCCTTGAGAGTCGAATGTAACCAGCGACACCTGGCGGTCGGTGATGACCCAAATGCGCCCAAGGGCATCTTGATAACATCTGATGGAAGGGAGAACCAACAGCTTTTGCAGTTCCGGGTGGACGGGCGTCACCGCCTTCATGGTTTTCAGGTCGATGATGTTGATGCCCTCGTCGAAGGCCACCCAGAGTCTGTGGAAATTGTCTTCGGTAATACTTCGGCACGACTTGCTGTTCAGGTCGAGCCGTGGTTCCATGACACCATAGCCATCGTAGCGCACCAAACCACCGCCGTAGGTAGAGATCCAAAGGAATCCGCTGGAGTCCTTGAAGATGTCGCTGACGTGATTATGGGGAAGCCCGTTGCTCAGATCCAGATAGGTCAGGTTATACCGCTCTGTCAGCAGGTTGCCGGCAATACAGAGGTGAGAGGTAAGAGGTAAGAGGTGAGAGAATACTACGACCACCGCAAGTAGCCGCAAACGTAATGTATCATCTCCCCTTCTTATCATTTTTCTCACCCCTCACCTCTTACTTCTCACCTTTAATAATTCCCACGCAGGCGGCACCAATCAGGAAGCTGACGCCAGCGACGATCATCATCGTCGACTGGTGGTGACCCACTATCGAGAGGACGACTCCACCACAGAGTGCAGCAACGATCTGCGGGATACAAATGGTACCGTTGAAGAGGCCGAGGTATGCTCCCATGTGTCCATAGCCCTGCAGGGCGTTGGTGACGAAGGTGAACGGCATGGCGAGCATAGCAGCCCAGGCACAGCCGATCATCAGGAACGGGATGAACTGCAGATACTGGTTGCTGATGAAGGGCACGAGGGCGAAGCCGATGCCACCAATAATCAGACTGACGGAATAGGCCAGTTTGGTGTTCTTGAACTGCGGGAGCAGAGCGGCCCAGATGACAGAACCTACTGCCTGGACGGCGAAGAGGATGCCCACCCAGTTGCCGGCCTCCTGGAAGGCCTCACTGGCTGGATCGGTGGTGTTCCACACGACCTCGGCAATAGCACCAGTGGTGTAGTTCCACATGTAGAGCATACCTGCCCAGCAGAAGAACTGTACCAGTCCCACCTTCCAGAACGTAGAGGGTGCATTCTTCAGCAGCGTGATCCAGTTGGCACTCTCCTCTTTCTCTGAAGAGACGGGATTGTACTCAGCATAGTCCTTCGGATTCCACTCCTTCACCTTCGACGTGGTGTAGATGACACAGAGGATCAGGATGGCAGCGCCGATGTAGAACGACCAGATGACGGAGTCGGGCACCACACCCTTCTCAGCCACGTTACTGATGCC
>Ga0247611_10011085_pt1 | contig 10455 bp, 7 predicted proteins | sample 177DNAGHGhighgp2_FD_192422 | JGI IMG/M metagenome (GOLD analysis project Ga0247611, IMG submission 192422) | Sheep rumen microbial communities from Palmerston North, Manawatu-Wanganui, New Zealand - 1770 DNA GHGhigh gp2 | ecosystem: Host-associated > Mammals > Digestive system > Stomach > Rumen ... | reverse complement strand
ATGAATACAGCAAAAAAGCGTACACAACACTGCAATCGTCATATTGGTTTTCGGCTTGTTTATCTGATAATTCACTTCTTCTGGTTGTGGGATTTCAGGCGTATTTATAGTAACTTGAGGAGATTGAGGAATCGGGGGCGGTGTTACTGATTGGAATAACACTTTCAACTCTCCAATATTATTCGCCTCTTCCCAATCTGACATACCCTCTTTCCACACCAAAGTTGAGCCTCTAATGACATTTTTCAATGCCATTATTGGCAAGGGACCATTTTGTTCATTATTGTCATCAAGATAGTAATATCTAGAAGGTTCTGCCTTTTTCAGCCCATCTTTCACAACAACGAAATCAAAATCAGTCCCACATTCAGGACATGTAGTTTGAAGTTCATCTCCATCATTGAAAGCGTCAACATCAACTTCAACTTCTATGCCACAGTTTTTGCATCTTGTTATCATATTGTAGTATTATTCAATAATTAACTGTTTATTCCGATTATCTATAGATAGTTTCCCAAACTTTTGCAACACAGACTGGCCAAGCAACAAAGGTGCACTTTGATTAGGAACTATTGAAGCATCAACATTGTTAAGCACTCGATTTCCAATTTGCACCTTTCTTAACTTAACCACAAGCCCCTGAGTCACTTCCCCCTTAGCATCTTGGAAATTAACCGTTCCCTGAAAATCGGCCTCTGTAAGAGTTCCTTGTTTATAGAGAAAGGCCGCCTCAGTTTCAGATATAGAAATCGAAGAGGCTCCTGTATCGAAAATGAACCTCATAGGAACATCGTTAACCTTAACGTTGATGTAATAGACACCATTACCATCTTCTAATGGAATGATAGTTGCTCTACTTGAGTGATTATCCGTTTGGTCGTGATTTCTTTCAACTCTATTAGTTATACGAGATCCCCTATCACGTCGATGACGACATGACGTGACAGAGGAACTCGTAATAACAATACTAAGAAAGACGAATACGAGCCTTAGATATGATATTCCAACCTTCATCAACCTTTGCAAGTTTACCTTTTTCTAATGTTTGAATTGTATTAAACGATATGGCATCATCGTTTTCGATAAAACATGCACCTTCTAAGAATCTTGAGCGCGATTGTTTTGCAAAAGCAAGCGCTTCAGGCCTGTTTATAAACTCAAAGTCTGCAGATTCTTCAGATGTATATACCATTTTATATAATGTCTTACCAGAACGATACTCTTCAGAACCCTCCTTAAACATATTGTCATTGGGGAGATACAAGAACATTTCTTTGCCAATAAGAGAAACTTTTGGTGGCTCTGACTCGTGAATAGATCTCTCAGAATTGTCTATATTCCAAGTCACAGTTGGTGAGTGAGATTCTTCACTCTTTACAGCACTCGTACCCACATTGCCATAATCATTTCCTCTATTAGTAGAGAAGGAGTTGTTGTATGCACTGGATTTACTTTCCGCCTTTTCAATCCTTGCTTCTAATTCTTTTATCTTAGCCTCTAAAGGCCCTTTTTCTTTATTAATAAGAGAGTTAAATACTGCATTCATCTTTCCGGCTAATTCTACAAGAGAATCTTTATTTGCATAATTACTATTAACTCTGTCTGTTATTTTTCTAAGGCTCTCACGGATCATCGACCTTTCTTTTTCAAGTTCTTTATTCTTGCGCCATAATTGGAAACAAAAGAAGAGAGATCCAAGTAATGCTAAAGATAATATTGCTGCTGGCAATAAAGACGAGAATCCGTCAGTTTTTTTGAAGTTATCTTTATATGCATTGGAGGAGTCTTCTTTTGAATCCGTAACGACTCCAAAATGTTCGTGACCATCATGATTTTTTTGTGGCACATTTTCATTATGTTCTACCTCATCGTTACTATGTTCGGCTTCATTTTGTTCATCTGAATTGCTTGTACCTTCATTAATGAAAAGTTTAGAAGAGTTCCTTATTGGCATTCTTACTTGCTCCAGCGCATTTTTGTCCTTGACTTTATATTTCTTCAGTAATGTTTCAAAAGACTTAATGAGACTTGCCGTGTCCTTACCATCTACATTATAATCTTCAATCTCATCGCAGATTTTTTCAAATTTTTTATCAGGATCACTTTTGATTAATTTCTCTAAATCATCAACACTCTTAGCGTTAACAGCCCCTGGCTTAAATTCACCACCTTTGTGATGAATCACATGGCGTGCAGCAACTGCCTTTGCTCTATCAATTACTTCTTTCTTAGTATCAAATGCATTTGCTACAAACGTAACTAATACTAAGCATATCAATAATAAAATCTTTTTCATCATTCTTGTTCTTTTTTTAGGAAATTATCAATAATGTCAATTATAGGACAGAAGAACAAAGCAGAATCTGCAAGTACTTCATCGGGTCTTTCATCAAGTTCCTTTTTCTTGTGACGCGTGAAGAAAATATTCTTAAGAGCATCTTCAATTTCTTTGTCTTCCATTTGAGCCAACTCAGTAATAAATAATCTGGCTTTTTTGTCGCAATTATAGTCTTCTTCTAAATCAAAATCGTCTTCAGAACATAATTTATCTAACTTCTGATGGAAATCTCTAACCTTTGAAATAATGATACCTAAAGACTTCTCGTCTGACAGATCTTTATTAAGAAGTGTACGACATGAATCTCCATCTTCGGAAAGAAGCATTGTATGCTGAATAATTAATTTGTCAATAGCCTTCTTTTTCCCTTGGAAAATCTCAGCTATTTCATTACTATTTTCATTGTTTTCATCCCACAAAGCACCTTCAGCCGTCAATTGTTTTGGCCTTTGTCTTTCCATCGTGATGTCAATATCCTTCTTATATTGGAATTTTCCATTACTAAAAATCTGAATTAATTGAGTCGTAATGTCTCTTAGGACAGTTCTGTTACCAATCACATTCAGCAGTTTAGATCCTGTACCACTGAACAAAATATTCTCAGGCTTTGGCTTTCCATATGTAAGAAGTAAATCCGTTAAATAATATAGGATTGCCGCATAGAAATAAATGAATATCACTTTAAACTCTTGGTCTTTAGACAAATATCCATTGTAAGAGACTTTCTTATCGACAAGGTATGGATTATCTTCTAATGAGAACAATACCGAGTTTGCCTCGGAGGGCTTGTTTTGAGATTTCTCGCTACAGAAGTTTTTCAACAATTGCCTTACCTTCTCGTCAGCATCCTTTAGTTCTCGCGAGAAAATCTTATAATATTTACCTATCATCCTGTTAGACATTGCCTTGCTTCCACCTCCGCCAAAGATGTTGTCCGCAGCAAAACGGAAAGATGCCAGATGAATGTCTGTTGAATCTTTGTAAATGACTACATCGCTCGTTCCACCACCTATATCTATAGATAAAGCCATTTGCGAGATGTTAACATCTTCTTCGCAATACTTTAAGAATGGAGCAATAGATTCCGTCATCTTAGTTACCTCATCATCAGAAATATCTTCAATGTCTTTTTTATTGTCATTAACAAAATATTTAAGATAAGACCTTTTCCATTGACCCTCAAACGAATTAATTGCATTGGGGTTCATACTTAGTGGATAAGTCCAAATAAAAGAACACTTATTCAAAGTTGCTCCATTTTTAACAGCGTAAGCATATGCTATTTTTGCCAACTCATCAATAAAAGCAAATGCAAACTTTTCGTCATCGCTATTCCACTTAAATCCTGTTTTAATATCATTATCAGCTATACCATAATCTCCTTTACCATAGATGAAAGGAATATTGACTTCATGAAGAGATGATAGCTCATTGGCATTAACCATATTGGTTTTGGAGTATGACAAAACTGTACGATGCGGGAAAGTACATTCAACCCCCAAATCATTTGGAATAAATTCCTGATCTTGGTATAACATCAGATTTTCTATGGCAGCAATATCTTCGTCATATATATTGATCTGGGTTTCATCTAATGTTCCGCAAACAATGTTTGCCATATCAACATCATGCACTCCATTATTGTCCTTAACTGCCAGATAACTATTTGATGTACCAAAATCAAAAGCAAAATTTAGTTTTGTATTGTCTCCAGCTTTTACTAATGGCATATCTGGAATCAGTACAGATTCGTAAACTTGAGTTATTGATTCTGTGGCTTTCCTTTTGAATTGTATCATAAAATAGTCGAATGAAGATCCGTCTAAATCATAATACTTTGTATTGTCGCTTCTTTTATATTCAGAAAGTGGAACACTTATGTCAGTAGAACTATCTTTCTTAAACGTTTGAAGTGCTATTTCTATGCCTTCTAACGAACCCAGTGCTTTCAACAATTGGATGGAATAGTGAGAATTCTTTTCCTCTGTTAGTTTAACAAATGGCATCATGTTTATTGCAACAGGACATTCTATCACATTTCCTTTCGCCTCAAAGATAGAATCTTTATTGCGAGCAGACATTGTTTGGAAGTCACCATCTTTGTCTTCGTACATTTTAACTAATGTAATCTGACCTCCGCGCACAGGAATTTTCAAACTAACCTTTACAGTTCCATTACTCAATTCTTCAATACAGAAATTGGACGTTTTTCCTACTGTTTCTTTTAAATAATTGTAATCAAAGAATTCAAAAAACTTTTTCCTTATTGGCGGAATATAATAATAGTAGAAATCAGTTTTTCCATCCTTTTGTTGTTTATGGAACTTGGCTGGTTTAAGATTGCCGTCAAAGAATTTCCCCTTGTCAAGAGGATAAGGGAGTCTTACAATAACATCTTCCAGGAAATCATCTTCACAGAGCCATCCTTCATTATAAGAGACTTCAGCTCCATCTGGCATAGGTAATTTGGTCTTTGGCTTGTTTTTGTTGATTCCCGTAGGAACATCACCATTCTTAATACAATACTTCCAAGATTTCCCGCTTGCAGTATAGCTCCAACTGTCATAACCGCCTTTGACATTTGTCAATACCAACGGTTTCTTACTACTCTTATTTGATTGTATCGTAAATGAACTGATTTTTTCAATTTGCTTGTGCGCATCAGCCCTTGCAGATTGATACAAATTACAGCCATAGATGCTTACACCTTGATTTGATAACTCATAATTCTCATCAAAATTGAAATCATCAAATTTCCAATTTCTAATCTTGTCTTGTAAAGAAGATGGCAACATCTTCTCTTCGCTATCAAAGTAGTTCATCAGATAGCTCAACGGGAAGTCATTGATATCCTCTATTTGGAAATTAGTTGAGAATCTACGATATACAGCTCCTAAAGTGCGATAGAGGTACTCTACAAAGCGTGCTGGGCGCTCGTGAAGGTTTTTCTGGTTATTAAATAATCTTAATCCTCCTTGTAACTCTATTGTCAGATTGTCTTGTACTTCTGTAAAGTTTGGTGTTGGCATGAAAAGCGAAGTTGGCGATGTACATCCAATAGGAATCCCTTTGTAGGTAAACATATAGATGGCCTCATTCTTGTCAAATCCATAATTTTCCTGTTCTATATACAGTTTCAATACTTGTGCCAACTGTTTATGACCGAGTAGTTCACTATTTTCTAACTCAGCTATTTGGTCATGGATATTCCAAGGAGCAACTTCCAGTCCCTCTTGATTCTCAAAAAACAGCTGTGCCATATCTAATGAGTAGAAGACAATCCTCTTGTCACGTGGTTGGCACTTAGAGCCTAAACGCGTAACGTTTCTAAATGCGGTTTGCTCCAACTCAAATCTTGCAAACGGAGAAGGAATGGAAACTTTAGGATTAACCCCAGCTTTGCCAGCTTTCTCTTCTAAAGTTTCAATATATTTTTTCTCTAGTTCTTTATACTGGAACCAACCTGAAGTTCCTTCTTTTTCACCAAATAATAATAATTGGGACATATCTGTAAAATTTAATTATTCAAATCGTATAATTCTTTTATCACATTTTCAATTGCCACATCAGCAATGCGGAACCACCTTTGCTCACCAGTATTGATTCCTTGTAGGCTATTTTTTTGTTCGTCTGCTTGTTTGTTCAATGCCTTCAATATATCATTCTTTTCAACTTTTTTCTTTCTTCCCAAGACTCCAGACTTCGTGCCAATATTATTAAATGCTGAAGTGTAGTCTTCACCAGAAATGTAATTATAGAATGACAGGTTATGAGCAGCAGAACCGTGAGAATGCATTTGGTCTATCAAAAGATCAAACTTGCGGAAAATTCTTTGCAATTCAGCATTGTTAACAATTGATGTTTCAATTTTGGGATTATGATTAGATGCATATGGCTTTTGACCATCTCCTGACAGGTGATGTTCCATATAATGTTTCATAATCACAAACTTCATATACGGCAGCCGTAAGAAGTCCTTGACATCTCCACCAAACTCCTTAAATGTAATGGTACCTATATTTTCATCATCCGAATCAATTCCATATGCCTTAAATTGGGTCCTTGGAACTGTACCATCGTCTTTTACATCTCTGTTGTCAGACTTAATAAAGTCAAACAGAGCTGCTGCACCCATATATTCAACAATATGAGCCTTGTTACCTTTTTGATTATCTCTGTCTCCAGGATCATTCTCGAAAGGATTTGTCATTTTATCTCCCCAGTCTGCAATATAATATATATTATTAATAAGGTGATTCATGTTTGATTCGTAATAACTTAGCGCAGAACGAGTCTTTACCATAAAATCACTGTCGTTGATGGGCGATGACTTATCGTCACCAATCTTAAAATATGGCATAACAATAAGGGCTCCGATAGGTGATTTCCCACTATTTTCAGCATCATCCATTCCCCTCCTTAGCATGTGGCGGATATTTGAAATAAATAGGGGAAGTCCTGAGGCACCGGTTCCTCCAAATATTGAGCCAATGAAGAAAACTTTATCAGTATTACTTCGCACACATTGTTTAAAAGCAGCAAAATCTGCTGAGTCCCCAAAACTGTTAAGTGCTACACATCCAATATTAGGGGAGCCATAGAAACCCTCGCTCATTTCTGTGTTGAGTTCTGCATTTGAGAACAAGAAATCCATAAACAAACTATTCTCGGGCTTCATCAAATCTTTGCCAATGTAGTTCTTAAAAGATTTGTTTGAAATATTCGATAGCCTAAATGTAAAATCATCATGAGTTACACTTGAATTGATATCGTGCATCGTTTCAATCTTCACAGAGAAGAAGCCTCTGCCAGGATCTTTAACTCCACTATATAATCTGTTGTGAATTGTACGATAATCGTTTAACAATTCACCAAGTGAAACTAGTGCCTCACACTCTGCATGAGGATCAACAAGAATAGGAACAATCGAGAAATCATCTTTCAAAATTTGCCCATCCTCTCCTACTGGACGAACACCTGCTGCTAAATGCATTACAAGCTGAGTAATAACCCGAGCACCAGTTCCTCCTATACCAAATACAAATACTCTCATAATTAGAATGGTGTTTTACTGTTGTTAAGACTAAGACCTTTCAGAGCGAAGCATACAATCATATATAAAACGAAAGACACTCCCACGCTTGCAATTGAAAAGTTCTTTTCTTGCAATAGAAAATCAAGATTACTCTCTTGCATAAAGCCATCTATATTGTAAAATGCCACTGTTGGTGCAAGTGCGAGAACTATAATAATAGAAATCAACCAATGATACCATCTGTCACATGTAAAGATATGTTCCAACACTAAATAATACAAGATACCAACACCCCAGCAAGACGCCAAAGTGATGATGGCTGCAAGGTTGTAGAGCCCTTGATTGTACATCTCATTTGAAAACTCGGGCTCGTAATACAACATTTCATAAATGTCGGCACTGAAGACAGCAAACAAAACAGACAGGATAATGCCTACAAGAAAGAAAATCCAATCCTTCTTTTCTACGTTTTTTATACTTCTCATAATTTTAGTTATTTATTAATTTTAAGTTCAATCTGGAAATATGATGGATCTTCAACAGTACCATAATAAGCTTCATGGATTCCGTCCATCATATACTTAAAAGCATATGTTGTTTCTGAAAAATCAGCTGAATTCAAGTTAGTATCATCATCGGTATTTGTCTTTTCAACCCAGGCAGGCAATTCATTCTTAAATCTCAACTTCAGCGTCTCATATGCTATTTTCTTTTGGGTTGTAAGCATAATGAAGTGAGTTGCTGTCGGGATTGATCTAAGTTTCTCATCCCTTTCATTGTCTTTTATCTTTTCAATTTTTTTAATTTTGAAACCAGATAATGATGTTATTTCATAATTTTTAGGATCCAAAAGAGCTTTTCCAGGTACAATAATACTAGACAAATCGGCAGCAACAGTCATCGTCACAGTACCATTGCGATCAGCTTCTATTTTTTCAACCTCATGGATTAAGTTCTGTCCTCTAACTGCTCCAACTCTGCCCTCATTTCTTTTATTAGACAACAAAACAGAATAATCAACTTTTTTTTCATTTGAGAAACAATACAAATCCTCGTAACCTTGACGTTTTTCAAAAGCCATACACTCTAAGTATTTCTTGTCATTGAATAACCGTTGCATTACATCTGGTGCAGCAACAACAACAAAATAATAAGGACGAGTACCTTTATAATCCAGGCCTTTATTTGGACTATTATATGTATAATAAGGCCCATCATAGTCACCTAACATTTTAACAATGAGGACATCCTTGCTTGTTTTTCCTTTGAAAACACTTCGGGTCAATGATTTTGCCTCATTAAGTATTTTTGTACAATTAACCTGAGCCATATTAGGAGTAGAATAAATCAAATCCGAAACAAGAACAGCAACTTCATTCTTTCCCGTTTTTGCTAATATGGAGTCAAAAATACAAGTAAAATCCGTATATCTTGGATCGCCAACATTCTTTGTATCCGCAAAAATATTTTTGGACTGTATAAACTCCTTATATGATTTGTCAAATGGATAAACAGCATCGTTAACAATAAAAAGCAGATTTTCTGATCCAGCCTTGCCGTCAGGAATGCTATTCAGAAAAGAAGTTATGGCAGACTTAAAATCACCAGAAGTTGTTGTGGCGTCAAAAGGTGTCATACTTCCACTGCGCTCTAAAAAGAATTTAAACCTAACTTGTGCAGCTTTCTCAAGTGATCCATTACGTTGTTCCTTTGGATGACAAGATTGAACTGAACATATCAATATCAGTACAATAAAAACGGATACTGCGATCCTCAACATTGTTTTTGATTTTAGAAACATAATGTATAATATAATTAGTAATATCTATGTGTATGTCGTAATGACGTTACAAAGGTAAGAATTATTTTTTATATACATTCATCTTTAGGCATTTTTTTAAAAAAAAAGGCATTTTTTCTTATAACGAGCAAATTTTTGTCGATTTTTCTTCAAAATCACCTCATTATTCTAAAAAACACTAATAATATATTTTGTTATTATAACAGACTAAATTCCTAGCTCATTCCCGATTCCCGCAAAAAGAAATTCATCCATCACACTTACATGGAGAAGGTGAGCCAGCGCATCGGTCAGATACTCTGCGAATACGAGGATGCAAACGACTGCAATCAGCTTTGTGGCGAAGGATACAGAATACAGTATGTTTTCTGCTGCATCAAGTTTTGTTTTGCAGTCTATTACTATCTATCTGCTTTCGGATTTCTGCTTCTTGCATTATAAACTCATATATTCTTCTTAATGTTCCGCTCCACCTCATCCATTTTAAAGCACTATATTCCAAACGAAGTGTGCTTTCATTCATATATACACGTTTGTTGACCTCAATCATAACTGATGTGTAAGGGAAAGGCATTTGGGGGGTGATTGAATTGGAATAAGGTTTATTAAACTCAACGCTATATCCCATGCTCTTAAATGCTTATGACTATTGTTGAGTGTGTTAACGAGAAAACTGCTTTGAACCTGAATCCTTTTCATGGACTCATTAATAGAAAAGTGTTCTGGTGGAACTCTTGGTAATTTGGTTGAAAGTATTATCGAACAAATTGACTTTTCAGATTTAAATGATGTAGACAAGCAGTCTCGATGGTGCTGCCATCAAGATTGAGGTATCTGATAGAATAATTAGGGAAATAAGAATTCCACCCGTCTAAACTCTGTAAGGGGAACTCAAAGGTTCACTAAGCCTTCTCAGACGGATGGCAAAAATAAGTTATCGCTATATGGTAGTTTCATGTCCTTTTCATATGACCCCATGTACACTTCGGGCATTTATAACTGGGGAAACATGAAGGGCAGACACGATAGCCACAAGTATCACATACCCACCAAGACCAATTGTCGGGTAGTTCTCGTCCACAACACATACACGGTATAAACATAAGCAAAGTATTTAAGTGAGAATTTGAATCATCTATTTTACTTTTTGAGTATTGCGTGCTCTATTGAGAGCCTCTTTGATAAAATCAGAGAGTTCCCCGAAGCTGGCCTCGGTTGCGTCAAATGGATTGTCAAAATCATCGTCCCACCCCCATATTTCTGGCTGCAGGGTAACTTGAA
>Ga0247611_10011084_pt1 | contig 10456 bp, 9 predicted proteins | sample 177DNAGHGhighgp2_FD_192422 | JGI IMG/M metagenome (GOLD analysis project Ga0247611, IMG submission 192422) | Sheep rumen microbial communities from Palmerston North, Manawatu-Wanganui, New Zealand - 1770 DNA GHGhigh gp2 | ecosystem: Host-associated > Mammals > Digestive system > Stomach > Rumen ... | reverse complement strand
TTTACAGACAAGCTTTTACAGGAGGTCTGATAAATGTTTAATCCTGAAGAAATCAAAAAAGATTTTCCTATTTTTTCTGCACCTGAAAATGAAGGAATTATCTATTTTGATAACGCCGCAACAACTCAGAGGCCTCTTTGCGTAATTGATGCAATATCTGATTTTTACAAAAAAAATAATGCTAATCCTTTGAGAGGACTTTACGGTTTAAGTGTAAGGGCAACTGATGCTTACGAAAATGCAAGACAGAGATTTGCTGATTTTATAAATGCTGAAAGTTCTCAGGAGATTATTTTTACCAGAAATACTTCTGAGAGCATTAATTTAATTGCCTACACATACGGTATGGCTCAGTGTAAAGAGGGTGATGAGATTGTTATTTCATGCATGGAGCATCATTCAAATATTCTTCCATGGCAGATGGTTTGTAAGGCTACCGGAGCAAAACTTGTCTGGCTGGAATGCGATGAAGAAGGTGTAATCTCCAGGGAAGAGTATCAGTCTAAGATTGGTGAGAAAACAAAGATCCTTTCGATTGCCCATGTAAGTAATGTATTTGGCATTACAAATCCTGTAAAAGAAATGGCAGCCTATGCTCATGAAAAGGGAAATGGCGGTAAAGGTGCCTGTGTTGTTGTTGATGGTGCTCAGAGTTTGCCTCATCTTAAAGTTGATGTAAGGGATATTAATGCTGATTTTTATGCAGTTTCTGGACATAAAGTTCTTGGACCAATGGGAATTGGCGCACTTTACGCAAAATTATCTTTTCTTAACCAGATGGAACCTTTCCTTCGAGGTGGTGAAATGATAGAGTATGTTACAAGAGAATCTGCTACTTACGCTGAACTTCCTCACAAGTTTGAGGCTGGAACAGTAAATGCTGCTGATGCAGTAGGTTTTGCTGCAGCCCTGGATTATGTCTTAAAACTTGGTTTTGATGAAATAAAAGCTCATGATGATGAACTGGCCGGTCTTCTTTATGAAGGAATGAGTCAATATCCTTATGTTCACATAATTGGAAATAAAGATGCCCGCAGACATTCCGGAATCATTACCTTTACTATTGACGGGGTTCATCCTCATGATATAGCATCAATTCTGGATACAGAAAAAATTGCAGTCAGGGCAGGACATCATTGTGCTCAGCCTCTTATGCAGAAACTTAATGTTGGTTCTACAGCCAGAGCAAGTTTATATATTTACAACAGCCGAAAGGAAGTGGAAACTTTTGTAGAAAAAATTTCCCATGTAAGGGAATGGATGGGAATCAAGGATTAATATATGGATATTAAATCTCTTTATGCAGAAATCTTAAATGAACACAATATCAGCCCTAATAATAAGGGGGTGCTGGATGATGCTACATTGACTCTTCAGGGAGTTAATCCCAGTTGTGGCGACAATATATACCTTCAGCTGAAAATTGATGATAAAGGTGTTATAACCAGTGGTACTTTTAACGGCAGCGGATGTGCAATTTCTCAGGCTTCTGTTGACATGATGCTGGACAATATAATTGGAAAAACAAAAGAAGAAGCTCTGGCTCAGGCAGATCTTTTTATGGATATGATCCAGGGAAAAGAAAAGGACCAGGAAAAACTTGAAGTTCTGGATGAAGCTGCTGCTTTACAGAATATCAGTTTTATGCCTGCGAGAGTAAAGTGTGCTGTGCTTGGCTGGCATACTATGCAGGAAATGCTCCGTAATGGTAAAACTCAGGCTTCTGCTTCAGAGAGCCACTGCAATATTAAATAAAGCTTAGTTGCTGTAAAAAAAGGACTGCTTATGTTAAAACACAGGCAGTCTTTTTTTATTTTATTACTTTTCCTTTACGATTTTTCTTTTCTGCGTGGAAGCTGATTTTGTTTTTCTTTCAGAAACCTTTGTTTTTTTATCTGAGGTCTCTGAACTTTTGCTACAAAGAGCTTCCTTAAGATCCTTAATGAGTTTAAGATAATCTTTTTGACTGATATTATTCCAGGTTCTTATGTTTCTGATTGGATTTCCATCTTCCATTTGGATAGTCATTTCATCTGAAATGGCTTCTTTAACTGTAGTGTTTTCCGTTTCAAAAACGCTTTTTCCCTTTGAAAGGGCAGCCAAGGTAATTTCTTTTGTTCTTGGATCCCGCAGTAAATCTCCTAAAGCTGTATCGTCGTTGATTTCAAGAGGTGGCTGAATTATACTTTCGTATGTAATGGTTTTCCGTGCCCGAATATCCCTTGAAGAGGAACCAACAAGAATTTCGTATTGTCCTCCTGCGGCATACCAGCAGTGGAGTTCCGGGTTATACCATGATAAATCTCTTTTATTAAGAGTAAATGTTACTTTAACCCGGGACCCTGCTTTAATGAATACTTTTTCAAATCCTCTAAGTTCCTTAAGTGGACGGACAGCGGCTTTTGTTTTATCACAAACATAAAGTTGAACTACTTCCTTACCGTCATATTTTCCTGTGTTCTTTACGCTGAGGCTTATGCTTATTGTATTGTCATTTTTTAAATTTGTTGGTGTGATTGAAAGATTTGAATATTCAAAAGTAGTGTAGCTCAATCCGTGTCCGAAAGGAAAAAGCACATCCATATTTCTGCTGTCATACCATCTGTATCCTACAAAGATTCCTTCTGCATAATTTGTATGGTCTTTATCATTTGCAAAATTGAGGTAAGAAGGATTGTCTTCAAGTCTTAAAGGAAAAGTTTCTGCCAGTTTACCGCATGGATTTGAACTTCCCAAAAGAATGTCTGTTACAGCTTCTCCTACAGCTTCTCCACCAAGATAGGCTTCTACAATTGCATTTACATCATTTACCCATGGCATTGAAACAGGAGACCCGTTATGTAATACAACTGTTGTTTTTGGATTAGCTCTGGCAACTTGTCTTATAAGTTCATTCTGATCATCCGGCATATCCATATGACTGCGGTCATAGCCTTCACTTTCAAAAGAATCCGGAAGTCCTGCAAAAATAATGACATTTTTGCTTTGTTTTGCAAGTTTAACTGCTTTTCTGATAAGGGTTTCCCTTTCGTTTACATCTTCTATTTTATCTGTAAGACTTGTGTCATAACCTTTTGCGTAAACAAAATCAATGCGTTTTTCCTTAAAAACGTCCAGAGAACCTTTTACATTTACGGCATTGATGTGGCTGGAACCTCCACCCTGGTAGCGAGGCTTTTCAGCGAATTCTCCAATTAAACACAAGGAATATTTTTTTCCTTTTAGCCCTGCCATTACTCCGGAAGGTTTGGCCAGCTTGAGAGGAAGCATACCATTATTTTTAAGAAGGACCACAGATTCTTTTTCAATATCTTTTGCAATTCTGTGGTGTTTTGCAAAGTCAAATTCTCCTTCCTGCTGATTATCTATGTAATTGAAAATCCATTTAAGAATTCTTTTGCAGGATAGATCAAGTGTTTTTTTAGACAATTTACCATCTTTAACAGCTTTAATAATCTGTTGAGTATTTACACCGTTTGAAGAAGGCATTTCAAGGTCACAGCCGGCTTCAAGACCTGCAGTCCTGTTACTTACTGCACCCCAGTCAGACATTACAAGGCCTGTATATCCCCATTCCTTACGAAGAATGTCTGTTAAAAGCCACTTGCTTTCACCTGAATAAGTTCCGTTGATTTTGTTATAGCTGTGCATTATTGTGTACGGCTGAGCTTCTTTTACGGCAGTTTCAAAGGCTGGAAGATATATTTCACGTATTGTTCTCTCATCCGCATCTGATGAATTAGTAAGTCTCCGGTATTCCTGATTATTAAGGGCAAAGTGTTTTAATGATGTACCAATTCCTTTTTCCTGAACACCCTTTATATAGGAAGCTGCCAGTTGACCGGCTAAATAAGGATCTTCACTCATGTATTCAAAGTTTCTTCCGCAGAGAGGTGAACGTTTAATGTTTACCGCTGGCCCTAAAATAGTAGAAACATTCTTATTATGACATTCATCAGCCAGTACGGAACCTAACTGATGGAGCACGTTTCTGTCAAAAGATGATGCTGTTGCACAAGCTGCAGGAAAACAAACTGCCTGAATGCTGTCATTAAAATTGGCCCCTTCTTCAGTCTGTCTTCGTAATCCGTGAGGTCCGTCACTTACCATGATTGATGGAATACCAAGACGGTCAATGTTCTTTGTTCTCCAGAAATCTTTTCCGCATAAAAGACTTGCTTTTTCTTCAAGGGTTAGTTTTTTCAGTAAGGCTGTAATGTCTGCTTCGGAATGTTTTTTCATGTGTGCTCCGTTAAATAACTTATTGATATGGTTTTTATTTAATTTTGTATAACTTGTATACAGATCAGATAATATTATAATTCACTATTACATTTAAAAAAATAAAAACCGCATAAAAATGCGGCTTAAAATGAGGTAAAGTAATTACTTGTTTACTTTTTCCTTCAGAGCTTTTCCTGGCTTAAACTTTACGGATTTTGAAGCTGGAATTGTAATTTCAGCACCTGTTAAAGGATTGCGACCCTTTCTCTCTGATCTGTTAGAAATATCAAATGTACCGAAACCAATTAAAGAAATTGGGTTACCATTTGAAAGCTCTGTTTCACAAACCTTAAGAAATGCTTTAAGAGCTGCTTCTGTGTCTTTTTTTGAAAGGCCAGTTTCCTTAGCCATTGCTTCAACAAGTTCTACTTTGTTCATTAGTATCTCCAAAATAAAATTTACTTTACGTAAGATTTACCCACGCGTTGTGTTCTACATTATAACATATAAAAGGCCATAATTTCTAGTATTTTCTAAATTATTGGTAAATTTCATATTTTTTAAGAAAAAAAAACTTGACAGGTAAAAAGTGTGATGTAATAATGAATTTAGTTTTATGAAAGCAGTTTCAAACAAAATTAATACAATTTATGATGTGGCTAAAAAAGCTGGCGTAAGCCCGGCCACCGTTTCAAGAGTTCTCAATGCCCCTGATACTGTAGCAGCAGATAAGCGTATGCGTGTTCAGAATGCGATTCATGAGCTTAACTTTGTTCCAAAAGCAGAGGCTGTGGCAAAGGCTCGTTCCCTTTACCGTAAAGTAGGGGTAGTAGCTCCTTTTTTTACAGAACCTTCGTTTATGGAAAGACTGAGAGGAATTGCAAAAGTTCTTGCTTCAAAGCATTTCGAACTTGTGGTTTATTCCATTGATACTTCTGAAGATTTATCAAACTACATTCAGTTGCTGGTAAATACCCGGCGGGTTGATGCTCTGATTCTTTTGTGCGTAAAACCTGAAAAGGAAGTTCTGTCAATTCTTAATGATGCAGATTTTCCTGTTTGTTTTGTAGAGGCAGTTGTTGAAGGTTTTTATTCTGTTGCCGTTCCAAATCTTTCAGGAGGAAAAAAAGCCGCTGAATATCTTTATTCGATTGGATGCAGGCACCCTGGATTTATAGGACAGAGTTCTGATAAAGGATATTCCGTTGGAGCAACAGAAGAACGTTATCAGGGGTTTATCTCATATTTTGAAGGGCAGGGAATACAAATTCCTGACAACTATGTGTGGATTAAGGATTTTACTTCAGGTGAACTGGAAGAAGGAATTGATTCATATCTGTCACAAAAAGTTTTGCCAGATTCTGTTTTCTGTTCTAGTGATGTGATTGCTGCAAGGTTTATTAGAATTGCTTCTTCAAGAGGAATAAAAATTCCAGAAGACATAAAAGTAATAGGATTTGACAATATAGATATGTCTGAACATATAGGGCTTACATCAGTTAGTCAAAATCTGGAAGAATCTGGTGTTCTTGCAGCCCGAATGGTTCTTGAAGGAATTGAGAACAACAGTTCAGCTATTTTAAATGCAACAGTTCCGGTTGAAGTTGTGGAGCGAAGTTCGACCGGTAAAAAATAGGTTGTGTTAGCTTAAGGAGGCTATATGAAAAAAGAAGTGTTGGGCGCTGCTGCCCTTCTTGCTGCAGTACTTTCTGTAACAACAGGATGCAGTAAGGAAAGTTCATCATCAAAAAAAGCTGATGATGGAATCGTTCGTATTGAAGGTGCTTTTCGTGGAGAAGAAGAAGCTCGTTTCCAGGAGATTGTAAAAATCTTTAATGAAATGCACAAGAATTCTGGATTCCAGGTTACTTATGAAGGCAGCCCGGATTTTGAAGTGCAGATTCAGGTAGAAGTGCAGGCAAATACTCCGCCAGATATTGCTGTTTTACCACAGCCTGGTACAATGAAGAGATTTGCAGAAGAAGGAAAACTTAAAGTTCTTGATTCAGATGTTATAGCTGCAATAGATTCAAGTTACGCCCCAGTATGGAAGGAACTTGGATCTTACAAGGGAAATGTGTATGGCGTTTTCCATCGTGTAAATGCAAAGAGTTTTGTATGGTACAACAAAAAGGAATGGGCTAAGCGTGGATACTCAATTCCTCAGACCTGGGATGAACTTCGTGCTCTGGAAGATCAGATGGTTAAGGATGGAGTTACTCCATGGACAGTAGGTTTCGAATCTGGTGCTGCAACAGGATGGCCTGGAACAGACTGGCTTGAAGATATGATGCTCCGCACTGCAGGCCCTGAAGTTTACGATAAATGGGTAAATCATGAAATCAAATTCAATGATCCTGCTGTTGTAAATGCACTTAAATATTGTGGCGAAATTTTCCTGAATAATAATTATGTATATGGAGGTGCAGCTAATATTGTTACAATGAATTATGGTGACAGTATTAAGCCACTTTTTGAAGATTCTCCAAAAGCAATGATGCATCGTCAGGGTAACTTTATTACAGGTTTTATTCAGCAGAATGTACAGGACAATATGGAAGAATATGTTGGCGTGTTTGCTCTTCCTGGTGTAGATCCTCAGTGGGGAACACCTGTTCTTGGTGGAGGTGATCAGTTTGTTGCCTTTACAGATAAACCTGGTGTAAAAGATTTCCTAAAATTCCTTACAACATGGGAAGCATGTGCACCTTGGGCACATATTGGAGGAGCTTTGTTCCCTCATAAAAATCAGAACTTTGATGATTATGGAAACAGCGTAGAACGTGAAATTGCAAAAATCCTTGTAAATGCATCTGTATTCCGCTTTGACGCGTCTGACCTTATGCCAACTGAAGTTGGTTCCGGCTCATTCTGGACTGGAATGGTAAACTATGTATCTGGTTCTGAGAATGCTGAAGATTGTCTTAAAGTAATCGAAGAAAGCTGGCCTCAGTAATTTTTCATTAAACATGGGCGGAGGTGTTAGCCTGAAAACATCTCTGCCTTTTTTTTTAAGGAGACTTGGAGATATCTTATGGAAAAAATAAAACAATCTACTTCACCGGGAGAAATATTCAAGGCACTTGGAATAACTCTGGCAACAATTATTTTTGCTTCTGGTGGATTTATATTATTAAAAGAAAATCTAATGTCGCAGATTCCTACTACATTTATTGCAATTGTCTGGGGGGTAGGGTCTGTAGCACTTATTTTTTATTCATTGAATTTACTTGGGCAGATTTTTCCATCAAAAATTTATAATAAAATTGTTCCCTATATTTTCATTGGACCTGCAGTTTTAATAATGGGCTGGTACCTGCTTCTTCCAACGATACGTTCTTTTATTTTAAGTTTTATGGATAAAAGTTCTACAAAATTTGTATGGTTTGAAAATTACAAATTTCTTTTTACTGATCGTTCAATGCTGACTTCAATTCGCAATACTTTAATCTGGCTTGTTGTAGGTACTGGATTTAGTGTTTTTCTTGGACTGTTTTTTGCAATTCTGGCAGAAAGAAGTTTAATAGAAAAAGGCGCAAAAACATTTATCTTTATGCCAATGTCAATTTCACTGGTTGGTGCTGGTGTAATTTTTAAATTCATGTATGCAGCAAAATTCGGAGGAGCTGAACAGATTGGTCTCTTAAATGCAATTGTTGTCGCATTCGGTGGTGAACCTCAAAACTGGCTTGGAAAAGCTCCGTGGAACAATTTCTTTTTAATTGCCATTTTTGTCTGGCTCCAGACTGGTTTTGCACTAGTTGTATTGAGCGCAGCACTCAAAGCTGTTCCAGAAGATATGATTGAAGCTGCACGTATTGATGGAGCAGGTGAATTTAAAATTCTAATGCGGATAATTATTCCAAATATAAAGGCTTCAATTATAAGTGTAAGCACAACAATTCTTCTTGCAGCCCTTAAATGTTTTGATATTGTTTATTCAATGACTAACGGAATGTTTGGTACTGAAGTTCTGGCAAGTCAGCAGTACAAGCAAATGTTTACATTCCAGAATTACGGACGTGGTTCAGCAATAGCAATTTTAATATTAATTGGTGTTAGTCCGGTAATTTATTACAATCTGAAAGAATTCCGAAACAGGGAGGCCTTTAAATGAAATATCAAATAAAAGAAAAAATCACTCGTGGTAAAATTGTAATCACGTTAATTCTTATTCTCTGTTGTATTATATGGACAGTTCCTACACTGGGAATTTTCATTACATCATTTCGTACAGGAGATGCAGCAAGTTCAACCGGCTGGTGGAAGGCTTTCTCAGATTTAAAAAGTTTTACTCTTGATAATTATAATCAGGTTTTATTTGGTTAAAGATTTAATGTAGGAAATGCAAATGGAACGCAGACAATTCGTGGTGCAACAATGTTAAGCGCCTTTCTTTCTTCAATTGCTGTAACACTTCCTTCTGTTATAATTCCTATTTTAATTGCATGTGCCGCAGCTTATGCTTTTGCGTGGTTAAGTTTTAAGGGAAGAAACTTTTTCTTTGCAATAATTATTTCGTTACTTGTTGTACCTTTACAGATTTCACTTATACCAATTCTCAGGGACTATAATAAAATAGGTCTTAACGGAAGTTATTTAGGAATCTGGCTTGCACATACTGGCTTTGGTTTACCTTTAGCCACTTATATGATGTACAATTATATTTCTGCGCTTCCCCGTTCTATTCTTGAATCTGCATTTATTGACGGTTCAAGTCATTTTACAACTTTTGTTAAACTTATTCTTCCTTTATCCATGCCTGCAATTGCTTCATTTGCAATATTCCAGTTTATCTGGGTATGGAATGATATGCTGGTTTCTCTTGTTTTTTTAAGTGGAGCAGGTCAAAAACTTCAGGTTGTAACAGTTCGACTTATGAATATGGCAGGAACCCGTGGTACTGACTGGCATTTACTTACAGCAGGTGCATTTGTTTCAATGATTCTTCCTTTAGGGGTATTCCTTGGATTACAAAAGTTCTTTGTTCGTGGACTTCTTGCAGGTTCTGTTAAAGGTTAAGCACAAAGGATAAAAACATGTATAAGAAACGCTTGGAAGAAAATATGGCATCCCTCACATCATGCCTGTATGAATTATATGGTCATCGCTGGGATTTTTATAACTTACTTAACAGACTTGAAAAACTAATGAAAAAGGCCTGTGAAGAAAGGTTAAAAAAAGACTATCTTAAACAGGCTGATGAAGAATCTGAATCTAAAAGTCCATGGTATTTAAGTCAAGAAACAGTGGGAATGATGCTCTATGTTGATTTATTTGGAGACAACTTAAAAGGTCTTGTAAATAAAATTTCATATCTGAAAGAACTTGGTGTAAATTATGTACACCTTATGCCGCTTTTCCAGTGCCCTCAAGGGGAAAATGATGGTGGTTATGCAATTAGTTCTTACAGGATAGTTGAAAAAAGTCTTGGAACAATTGAAGATCTCAAATACCTTGCAGATGAATTTCATAAAAATGGAATACGACTTGTATTAGATTTTGTTTTTAATCATACATCTGATGAACATGAATGGGCTGTAAAGGCCAGGGCGGGAGATAAAAAATATAAAGATTTTTATTACATTTACCAGGATAAAAAAGAAGTTGATGAATGGAATGCAAGTCTTAGGGAAATATTTCCGACTGTAAGAAGAGGTTCATTTACTTATCTTGATAAAGAAAAAGTATGGGTACAAACTACATTTAATTCGTTTCAATGGGATTTAAATTATTCTAATCCGGAAGTTTTTCTTGCAATGTGTGAAGAAATGTTTTTCATTGCAAATCTTGGAGTTGATGTTCTTAGATTAGATGCACTTGCTTTTGTCTGGAAAGAAAAAGGAACTCCCTGCGAAAGTTTACCAAAGGCTCATACATTAATTCAGGCTTTTCAGTTTGCTGCAAAAATTGCATGTCCTTCACTTCAATTTAAAAGTGAAGCCATTGTTCATCCAAATCAGGTTGTTAAATATATTAATCAAAATGAATGTCGGTTAAGCTACAATCCCCTGGAAATGGCACTCTTGTGGTCAACAATTGCAACCCGGGATACAAGGCTGTTAACTCTTTCATTAAAAAGACGATGGCAGATTCCAGAGAATTGTGCATGGATAAATTACATCAGATGTCATGATGATATTGGCTGGACTTTTAGTGATGAAGATGCAGCAGAATTAGGAATAAACGGATATATGCACCGTCAGTTTTTAAATAAATTTTTTACAGGAAG
>Ga0247611_10011083_pt1 | contig 10456 bp, 12 predicted proteins | sample 177DNAGHGhighgp2_FD_192422 | JGI IMG/M metagenome (GOLD analysis project Ga0247611, IMG submission 192422) | Sheep rumen microbial communities from Palmerston North, Manawatu-Wanganui, New Zealand - 1770 DNA GHGhigh gp2 | ecosystem: Host-associated > Mammals > Digestive system > Stomach > Rumen... | reverse complement strand
GGACAACAACGTCATCGCCGAGTCTGGCGGTCACGGCGGCATGTCCAGCGACAGCCCAAGCTACTCGGAACCAGACGAGCCGGATGACATCGAGGTTGACGGCAACGAGGACTTCGATGCCTATGAGTAAGATTTGGTACATCTACTGCCATACGACGCCGAATGGCAAGCGCTATATCGGCCAAACAAGCAAGACGCCTGAAAAAAGATGGTCAAACGGAAACAACTATCGTTCATGTAGGTATTTCAATAGAGCAATATCGAAATACGGATGGGACAACATCAAACACGAAATTCTTTGTTTGTGCCACTCAAAGAAGATTGCAAACTTGTTTGAGTCTCACTACATAAAAAAGTTTGACTCGAACAACCCTATGCATGGATATAACTTGACAACTGGCGGAGAAGGTACGCCCGGTGTTGTGTTTTCGCAGGAGACTATTGAGAAATTTAGGCTTCGTTCACAAAAGCGTGGAATACCGCAAGATGTGAGCAAAAAGATGTTGGAGTCTAAAAAGAAAAAAGGCTACAAGACAAGACCGATGACAGACGATGAGAAGTATCGCCTTAGTCGGTTGAACAAGAGTAAGTCTGAGGCGCTAAAGAAGGAGAGAGCAGACAACTCGAAAGAGTATGCATTCTCAAAAGAGCGTCGTGAAAAGATTAGGCAAAGCAACCTAAAGAACGAAACGATTATTGCTAGAAAGCGCAGCGTCCTTCAGGTTGACTCCAACGGAGAAATAGTAGGTAAATACGAGAGCATAACTTCTGCCGCAAAAGAAATGGGCGTTACCAAGACCGCAATATCTCTTGCTTGTCGAGGTAAGTGCAACACCGCCGCCGGTTATTCATGGATGTTTGAGGATGACAAGCTGCGAAAAAATGCAGAACAGTCTGTTCAGCAAAGAAGAGACATAAGCACCATCGGGCTTCCAGTCGTTCAGCTTGATTTAGACGGCAAGGAAGTCGCTCGTTTCAACAGTACAGTCGATGCCGGAAAGAAGACTGGTTTCCCACGCATAGACATAGCTGCATGTTGCAGGGGCCGGAGAAAGACATCTCACGGCTACATATGGAAGTACGTGACAGAAGAACCTTCGGTTGCGTCAATAGAGTATTCGAGTACGTCTTAAGGAGGGCACAATGCCTTATTGCCCATCAAAAAGGCAGTATAGGAATTTTACTGCCTCCAACTTCCGTTCGATAGAGTCTCAAGACAACGAATCGAATGAGCCATCCTACGTGGTTCGCGGACATTATACGGTGTTCGACAACGAGTATGAGTTGGTACCCGGATATTACGAGTCGGTTGCCCCGACCGCCCTTGACGGCATGGACACAAGCGATGTCCTGTTCCAGTTCAATCACGGCGGTACCCCGCTTGCCAGACTTCGCAACAACTCCCTCCGAATCGGCGTTGACGAAATCGGTGGCTGGGCCGAGGCAGACCTGTCAGGATGCCAGCAGGCACGTGATGTGTACGAGGCCATATCAAACGGACTCATCGACCGCATGAGCTTTGGCTTCACCATTGCCGAGGATGGCTTCGAGTGGTACGAGGACAATGAGGGAAACATTCACTCGCGTATCACCAAGATAGACAGGCTCTATGACGTGAGTTGCGTGGACCTGCCAGCGAACGAGGCAACTGACATCAGCTCGCGTCGCTATCTTGACGCTGCTATCGAGGCCGCACACAAGCAGAAGGAAATCATCGAGGCCAGAGCGGCAGAGAAGCTTTCCCTCAGACGCCGCAAGGCGAAGCTCCTACAGCTTCAGAGCCTCTAGGCTACCAACTTCAGTGACAAGGCCCCCGCAAGGGGGCTTTTTCATATCGGCCCGCGCAAGCCAGAAATTGCGCATGAGCACGCTCCTTCCCAGACGGAGTGATTTGGGACAGGCGCAAGCGGCAGGAGGTGTCGCGGCGTGCTGCAAGCAAAGCATTTCCAACCTACAGGAAAGGAGTGAATCATGGAATTCACCCCCATGAGCGCAGAGCAGTATCGCGCTCTCAGTCGCGACGAGTTCATTGCCCGTCGCAATCAGGTCATCGACCTGCTCAATGCCGACACCCTCCCCGAGGGCGTTGACCTTGAGAACCTTCTGGCAGAGGCCGACATCATCAGTTCCGAGGTCGAGCTTCGCAACCGTCAGGAGGCCGCAAAGGCCAAGGCCAGCGTTGCCCTCAGCGACGCGACCGTAGCCAAGCGTCAGGACGCCGCCAAGGCAGTCATCGCTGGCGCTGGCAACGTCATCGAAACCACCGAGAAGCGTTCCGCCGACGTGCGCGACGTGACCGACCTCCGTGGCTTCACCTCGTCCCGCGAGTACCGCGCCGCCCTCGCCCGTCACATCATGCACATCGAGAAGATGCCCGCAGAGATGACGGCCAAGGCCCTTCAGGAGCGCTCCAACACCACCGTCTCCATGAACGCCGACTACAGCAACATGACCAGCACCTTCACGAACACCTTCTCCGGCATCGCCATCGCGCCGCTTGAGCTGTCCGATGAGGTCATTTCCGAGCTTCACGAGCATTCCGTGCTCTACCCCAAGGTCAACCTGACCTACGACGAGGGCGTTGGCGGAATCTCCGAGCGTGACCTCGTTCTCACTGGCGCGTGGATTGGTGACAAGGAGACCTCGCCGTGGCAGTCCGAGCAGGACGCCGAGGTGTTCACTTGGACGTGGCACCAGTTCGAGGCCCGCGTGGCACGCACCATGCTTGCCGACGCCCTCATGCGCGACAACTTCAAGGCCCAGCTCGCCCCCGAGCTTGCCCGCGTCTACGGCACCGCAATCGACCTCGCCGTTCTCTCCGGCAACGGCTCCACCCAGCCCAAGGGCATCACCAACGATGTCCGCCTCATCGGCTCCGATGGCAAGGGCAAGACCACTGACGGCACGCCCACCACTGTAGGCAAGGCGCTCATCATCACCGTCAACGATGACAAGATTGACGATTGGAAGTTCTGGTCCACCCTGCTCGGCCACGAGTCCTTCAACCGCCTGTACCGTGGCGGCGAGCTTATCGTGGCTGACGGCACTTGGTACAACCACATCGACGTGCTGCACGATGACAACAACCGTCCCATCTCCAACCTCGTGTCCATCAATCAGGGCATGGAGAAGAGCCTGCGTGGCGTCGGCTCGGTTGACCTGCTCCCCAACGATGTCCTCAAGACCTTCGACAACGCATCCGCTGGCGACATCATCGGCATCTACGGCAACTTCAAGGGCTACACCCTCAACACCCAGCCCGGTATGCCGCTCACCACTGCCACTTGGGATGACTACGACACCAACACCCGCAAGACCCGCATGCTGGTCGCTTGCGATGGCCGTGTCACCAACCCCTACGGCTGGGTCATCCTCAAGAAGGCCGCTCAGGGTTAGGAGTGGTCACCATGACCAATGCTGAGGCACTTGCAGCCATCGTGACCAACTTCGGTGGCACCGTAACTGGCGAAGAGACCATCGCCGACCTGCTTACCATCCTCTCCGGCCTTGTCGGTGACTCTAGCGTTGTCACCACCACCTACGAGCTGCCCAAGGCCAGCGCCTCCGTTCTCGGCGGCGTCAAGGTAGGCACCAACCTGTCAATCGACTCCGGTGGCGTCCTGTCCGCCACTGACACGACCTACAGCGCCGCGACCACTGACGCACTGGGCCTTGTCAAGGTCGATGGGACCACCATCACCATCAACGACGGCGTTATCAGCGTCGTTAGCGGCTAGGGGCACACATGTACACCGTCAAGGTGCTCATGCCCTTCTACGACCTTGCGATTCACGACGAGCGCAAGGCAGGGGATGAGTTCGACGTGTCCGACGCCCGCGCCTCGCAGCTTGAGAACGCGCTCGGCCCCGGCTTCATCGAGCTTGCTCAGAAGAAGCCCTCCGCGAAGCGCACCAGAAAGACAACCACACCAAAGGAATAGAACATGGCCCTGATTGACGATGTGAGAACTTGTCTCCGCGTCGTTAGCGACATGACCGACTCCGAGATTCAGGTCTGGATTGACGCCGCAAAGGCGGACATGCTCCGCTGCGGCGTCAGGCCAGAGCTTCTTGTTGACCAGACCATGAACTCGCTGGTCAAGTCGGCAATCGTCTGCTTCGTCAAAGGCCAGTACGGCTACGACAACTCAGAGGCACCGAGGTTCTTGGACTCATACCGCCTCATGCTGGCGGGGCTGCTCAACAGCAAGTCCAACATATGCCACGTCGAGGAACCAGAGGAACAGCCCGAGGAAGAGTCCGAGGAACAGCCAGAGGGCGGTGAGGGCGGCAATGAGGTGGAATGACACCATCACACTGCTCTCAGCGCCCAACAGCTATCAGGACGCGGCAGGCGCATGGCACGACGGGGAGCGCGTGAAGAGGACCATCTTCTGCAACCCCATGACCATCGGCATCATGGCGCTTGCCAACCTCCGCTCGTCTGAGGTCCGCCTTGCCAACTCGACCGACCCGGTAGACCGTGGCCTGTACAACGAGCACATGGTCCAAGTCCGCGCAATCGACTACGCGGGCGAGGACCAGTGCATCTACCACGGCGAGCAGTACGAGGTCATGTACGCCTCTGGCTCAGGTGACCTACGGACACTGACAATCGCCCAGCGCGTGGGCAACGAGGTCGAGGTCGATGAGTAATCGCGTAATCGGCCATGACGCCTTTGCCACCACCCTTCAGAAGATGCTTGAGAAGCTTGGCCTGACCGTCGAACAGCTCTCGCCGCAGGCGGTCGAAGAGTCCTTGCAGACGGGCCAGAAGGCTTGGAAGGCCAATGCCCGCGCCGTCCTCAGCACCTCCTACTCAAGGGGCGGCTGGGGAAAGATTCGCGGCGGAAACAAGGGAGTTACGAGGTTCAAGTCAGGCAAGCGCAAGGGACAGATACGGTCCATAAGCTGGTACGGCAAGACGTACAAGACAGGGCCATATGCAAGGTCAATCAACCATCACATGATTCAGTCAGGCGGCAGGCACCCAGAGGGGGAGATAGGCTCTCCGTCCCTTCCCGGCCTTGCGCACCTGCTGGAAAAGGGCCACGGCGGTCCCGGCCCCGCTGGCGCTCATCAGCACATCGCAGACGCGGCTGAGGAAGCGTTCAGGGATTTCGAGAGACAACTGGACGAAGCAGTAGATAGGGCAATAGATGTCATCTGACGAAGTGGTTTTCTCAACGCTCTCGCAGAGCGGAATCCAAGGGACCAAGATTGGCTACCCCTACGGCAAGGAGCCGCCGCTGCCGTGGTTCGTCTACAGGCCGCTCAAGAAGGGCGAGTTCTACGCCGACGATTCCAACTACGCGAAGATGCGTCGTTACGACGTTGACCTATATCAGGCGGAACCCAACGACACCGAGCGCGAGGCGTTGGAGGACGAGCTGACGAAGCTCGGCCCCTACGCATGCGTCGAGTCTTGGGTCGCTATGGAGAACTGTTGGCTCACGTCATACAGGCTCACCTATCACCCCAACAAATAAAGGAGGCCCAGAATGGGCAAGGTAGTTTACGGACTCAAGAACGTCCACTACGCCGTCTACAACCCCACGACTGGCAAGTACGGCACTTGGAAGAGCATCCCGGGTGCCGTCTCGCTCACCGCAGACACCGACACCAGCCAGAACGACTTCTATGCCGATGATGGTGTCTACGCGACCATCAACAGCTCCGCAAAGGAGACTGGCACCGTCGAGTTCGCGTGCATCACCGACGAGATGTACACCGACATGTTCGGCTACACCGAGGACGCGACCTCTGGCGTCAACTACCAGATTACCGAACCCGTGTCCACCACGTTCGCCCTCGGCTACGAGACCTCGGGCAACGAGGGCAAGATGCGCGGCGTCCGCTACAACGTCACCTTTACCCCGCCCTCGCAGTCGGCCAACACCATGACCGACTCCACCAACCCCGACACCGTGAGCATCAACTACACGGCAATCGGTCGCAACTTCACCGTTGGTGGCATCTCCAAGAACGTCCTCAAGGGCCACATCAAGGAAGGCGGCACTGGCTACGACACCTTCTGGGATGCCGTACCGACCCCCGGCGCAGCCGCCGCTTCCTCGGCACTGTCCGCCCTCACGCTTCAGAACGTGACCCTCAGCCCGTCCTTCTCGGCTGGCACCACCTACTACACTGGCGTCGCAAGCTCGGCTTCCGGCAGCATCACCGCCACCGCTGCGGACTCCACCAACGCAACCGTGGCAATCGCCGTCAACGGCTCCGCCTACAGTTCCTCGGCGAGCTACAGCACTGGCAACAACACCGTCACCGTCGTTGTCACCAACGGCGTGTCGGTCACGATGTACACCATCATCGTCACCAAGTCATAGCTTCAGGCACAGCGCCCGAATCGACAGCGGACTTCCAGAAATGGGAGTCCGCTTTTATTTGTGCGCTTGCACAACAGCCCACTACCAAGAAAGGTCAGGACATGCCCAAGATTGACTACGAGCACAACGGAGTCGAACGCGAGTACGAGGCCACCACGTACACCCTCGTCGTATACGAGCAGGAGTTCAAGCAAGACCTCATCAAGGACGTGTTCGGTCGAATCGACGTGACTCAGGCCGTCAAGAACATCGACGCCGATGGCAACGTGATTGCTATGGATTACACGATGGACAACTGGACCGCGTACATCCGCGCGTTCTGGGCCATGCTGAAGACCTCAGAGGCCATCTGCAAGCGTGAGAACCGTCCCTGCGTGCCTGTGTCCTCCTTCGTGCAGTGGTGCCTTGAGACGCGCGACATAGACATGGGCGAGATTTCCCAGATTGTCTTTGACGAGTGCCAGCGGGGCTTGTTTCGAGCCGGAGCCGCCGACTCCGAGTAAACCGACAGTCGTTGGCCCGACGATAACGCTTGTGTACACGCACATATGGACCGAGCTGTTGAAGATGGGCATCTCTTGGGACGAGGCAATGCGCATGCCGTGGAGCATAACGCGCATGCTCTTCCAGTCCCGCGCCGAGGCGTACGAGGCAAGCAGGGGCCACAAGGAAGAGGAAGTCCGCTACGCCACGAACGATGACGTTGACAACTGGATATAACGGGGTGATGAGCCTATGGCAGCAGGTGCCTACAAGGGCCTAACCATTCAGATTGGCGCTGATGTCACCAAGCTTTCCAGCGCCCTGCGTGGTGCCGACTCTGCAATCTACAGGACTCAGAAGCAACTGAACGACCTTGCCAAAGCGGCGAAGATTGACCCCAAGAACCAAAACATATACAAGGCGCAGATAGGTGCCATCGCCAACCAGACAACCAATACCGCACGTTCCATATCCCTTCTCAAGACTGGCATGGACGAGCTTGGCAAGACTCCTGTCCTCAACAGCAAGGGTGAGGACAGCGGCAAGAACGTCAAGAAGCTGGCGGAAGAGACCGACAACGCCAAGCTTGCGGCAGATGACGCGCTGCAAACCTACAACAGCATTGACGAGCAGCTTGAGAAGACCTACAAGAGCATCAAGGAAATCTCCGGCGTTGACCTCTCAAAGGCAACCAGAGAGGGCAACTTCAAGGAAGAGTTCGCTGCCCTCAAGGAAGGTCTTGGCGGCGAGAACGCCGAGCTGGACGCCTACATAGCCAAGGTCGAAGAGCTGAAGCCGAGATGGACCGAAGCACGCTCTGCCTACGAGAACTACGCCAACGTGTCCAAGTTCAAGGACATGGAGGTTGACCTCATCTCTGCCGACTCCGCCATGAAGAAGCTCATCATGGACATGGCGGAACTCCGCTCTGCGCAGACCATCAACTCCGCATCGACCATCGGCCAGCAGTTCGACGGAATCAACGGAAAGCTCGCCCTCGTGTCTGCTGCGTCTGAGACCGCGACGCAGAGGTTCCACGAGCTTGACCAAGCCGCGAAGCTCGACCCGTCGAACATCGAGCTTGCGGAACAGCGCTCGAAGGCCCTTGCCGAGGTCATCAAGACGGCAGAGGAAAAGAGCCGACTGCTCCATCAGAAGCTTGACGGCTTCAAGGCAAAAGGCGTTGACGAGGTTGCCAAGGGGTTCGACAACATAGCCCAGAGCCTTGCCGAGGCCGAGCAGGAGGTCAGGGACGCCGACAAGGAGATTGCCGAGCTTGAGGCCCAGTTGCATGGGCTTGGCGAGGCGTCAAAGGTTGGCGAAGACGTTGCCAAATCGACCGAGGAAATCGAGGAAGCCGCCAAGAGGGCCGCAGAAGAGGAAGAGAAGCTTAACGAGCAGCTTGAGAAGGCAAAGGAACGGCGCAAGCAGGCAGCGGAGAACCTAGACCTAGCAAAGCAGGCAAACGAGTATCGGAACCTTGCCTCCGAGGCAGCTAGGTATGACAGCACCATCGAACACCTCAAGAACTCATTTGGTGGACTCAAGGTGCAATCAAACCTCATCGGCAGCGGCGCGTTCAAGAACCTTGACCAGCAGCTAAAGCTTGTGTCCTCTGGCCTGACCACCGCAAAGAGCAGGTTTGAAACCCTCAATCAGGCCGCGCAAATAAAGCCGCACAGCCTTAGCGTTGCCGTCTCGCAACTACAGGCATTTCGTGATGCAACGGAGGCAGCAAGACAGAAGGCCGAACTTCTCAAGCAGAAGCTTGACGCATACAAGTCCGCTGGCATTGACAAGATGTCACAGAACGTCAGGGATGCGGCAACGTCCTTCGAGAAGGCTCAGGCAGATGTCAACAGGCTACAGGCGGAACTTGACAGCACGAATACCAAGACCGCAGAGGGCAGAGCAAGGGCGCAGGAGCTTGAGCAAGCCCTAGCAAAAGCTATGGATGCTGCAAAAACAGCGGCGGCAATCAACGAGTACCGCAATCTTGAGGCAGAGCTTCACAAGGTTCAATCCGAATCCAAAGCCATGAAGAACTCCATGAAGGCGGACCTTGGCGAAGTAGGTGCCGCAGCGGTTCAGGCGGCACAGCAGATTGGGCAGCTCATATCTCAGGCTTGGTCCTCTGTCTCTCAGGCGTCAAACGATGTCGATTCTTCATACCGTAACCTGCGCAAGACGTTCGAGGCGGAAGAGAAGGACTACCAGACGCTCTACGACGCGGCAATGAAGTACAGCCAGTCTCATGTCACTTCCGCTGACACCATGCTTGAGATGGAGGCAACTGCCGCCCAGCTAGGCGTTGGCATCGAGGGCGGCGCGGAGGCAATCCAGAAGTTCGCCGACGCGGCAGCGAACCTTGACGTGGCAACCGACATCGACGCCGACACCATCGCCCTTCAGATGGGCCAAATCATGAACGTCATGAATGACGTTAACACCGACAACATCGACAAGTTCGGTGACGCACTCGTGCGCTTGGGCAACAACATGCCCACGCAGGAATCCAACATCATGCAGATTACCCAGCGCCTTGCCGCAGTCGGTGACGTTGCTGGATTCACCACCCCGGAGCTGATGGGCTGGGCCGCAGCCATTGCATCAACAGGACAGAAGTCAGAGGCCGCAGCTACAGGCGTTGCCACCACAATCACGACAATCCAGAAGGCCGTTAGTGCTGGCGGGGATGACCTTGCGAAGTTCGCAAAAGTCGCTGGCGTATCTGCTGACGAATTTGCAAGCAAGTGGAGGTCGAACCCAACTGAAGCTCTGAAGGAATTCCTCAGTGGCCTAAAGAACCTAGGGGATTCTGAGTTTGCAGAGCTTGAGAACCTTGGCATCTCAGGCGTCCGCCAGACTCAGACGCTAACCGCCCTTGCACAGACCGTTGGCAGGGTTGGCGATTCAATCCGAATGGCAAAGGACGCATTCAACGGAGTCGATGACGAGTTCGGCAAGGCTGGTGACGCCGCGCGAGAGGCCGAGAGGAAGTCAGAAGGATTCTCTGGCTCGCTTGCCAAGATGCAGAACTCCGCTCAGGTTCTAGCAGCCTCGCTTGGTCCTGCGATAGTGCCAATTCTCGATGACGTTGCCAGCAAGCTTCAATGGCTCACTGAAGTCATCAACTCAATGGACACAAGCACAAAGACAAGGCTGCTTAAGTTTGCAACCTACTTCATGGGGTTTAGTGCTGCCTATCCAGTCATTTCCGCGCTCGGCTCGAATCTTATGAAGTTTGGAAGCGGCGTTCTTTCCTTTGTGATAAAGCAGCTTGCGAAGTTCAAGCTGGCCGCTGGTGCTAGCAGTTTCAAGGGATTGACCGAGGTGGTTCCTGCCATTGGAAAGTTCAGCACGGCACTCGCCAGTGGTGCAGAAAAGATTAAGACCTTTGGCACGGCATTCAGACTGATGGCTACAACAGATGGCGCTACGCTTGCCGAGGCGTTTGCCGCGATGGGCAAGGACGTGGGAATTCTTGGAAGCGCACTGTCGTTCCTTCTCACGCCTCTTGGCGCTGTCGTTGGTGCTGTTGCGGTGTTGGGGACAGCATTGGCCGTCGATTATGTCGGCAAGCAGTTGAAGGCCAAGAAGGCCGCTGATGACTTTGCCGCTGCAATCAAC
>Ga0247611_10011080_pt1 | contig 10459 bp, 9 predicted proteins | sample 177DNAGHGhighgp2_FD_192422 | JGI IMG/M metagenome (GOLD analysis project Ga0247611, IMG submission 192422) | Sheep rumen microbial communities from Palmerston North, Manawatu-Wanganui, New Zealand - 1770 DNA GHGhigh gp2 | ecosystem: Host-associated > Mammals > Digestive system > Stomach > Rumen ... | reverse complement strand
CTCCAACATCTGCTCCAACGAGTCGCTGATGGCCCTTTATGTGACGGTCTACCTGTCGCTGATGGGCCCTCAGGGAATGCGCGAGGTAAACGAGAAATCGTATGCGGGAGCCCATTACCTTTATGAAGAACTGCTCAAGACCGGAAAGTTCGAGCCCGTCTTCCCGGATAAACCCTTCCTCAAGGAATTTGTCCTTAGGCCGCTCGTCGATCTTGACGCCCTTCAGAAGAAACTCTATCAGGCCGGCTTCTTTGCCGCGCTTAAGACAGAAGAAGGTTACGCAAGCTTCTGCGTGACCGAAAAGAGAAGTAAAGAAGATATAGACACGCTCATCCATGAAATACTACGATAAACTTGTTTTCGAACTTTCGAAGCCTGGGCGCACTGCCTATACCCTTCCCAACAATGGCTTTAAGGCCAGCCTGTCCGAGATCCCTGCCGGGCTGCTGCGCTCAGAGTCCCCGGTCCTTCCGGAAGTAAGCGAACCGGACCTCGTCAGACACTATACCAATCTCTCCCAGATGAATTTCGGAGTTGATACCGGCTTCTACCCGCTGGGCAGCTGTACTATGAAGTACAACCCGAAAATCAACGAAGAGATAGCCTCGATGCCCGCCTTCCAGGGCCTTCATCCTCTCCAGGATGAGTCTACAATCCAGGGCGCTCTCGAAGTTTACTATGAGATGCAGAAAGCACTCGCCGCCATTACCGGAATGAAGCGCTTCACGCTCAATCCCTGCGCCGGTGCCCACGGCGAGCTCACCGGCCTGATGATAATCCGCAATTATCACCTCCTTCGCGGGGATACCGCCCGTACGAAGGTAATCGTCCCGGACAGCGCCCACGGAACCAACCCAGCCTCGGCGGCGGTCTGCGGCCTCGAGATAGTCGAGGTCAAGTCCGGCGCGAACGGCCTGGTCGACGTCGAGTCTCTCAGGCCGCTCCTTGGCCCGGACATCGCCGGCATCATGATGACCAACCCGAACACACTCGGTCTTTTCGAAAAGGACATCAAGGAAATCGCGGCCCTGGTCCATGAATGCGGCGGCCTGCTCTATTACGACGGCGCGAATATGAACCCGCTGCTCGGAACGGTCCGTCCCGGCGACATGGGCTTCGACGTGATGCACCTCAATCTCCATAAAACATTCTCGACGCCCCACGGCGGAGGCGGCCCCGGTTCCGGTCCCGTCGGCGTCTGCGAAAAGCTCGCGGATTGCCTGCCCGTCCCGAGGGTGGAAAAGCTGGAGAACGGCAAGTTCACGGTCGTGGGCTCTTCTAAGACATCGGCCGGCCGCGTCTCGGCATTCATGGGCAATTTCGGAGTGATTCTGCGCGCGTATGCCTACATCCTTATGCTAGGAAAGCAGAATGTAAAGATGGCCGGAAAGCTTGCGACCCTCGGCGCCAACTATATCAAGGAGAGCCTGAAGGACGCCTATAAGCTCCCTATCCCTACCGTCTGTAAACACGAATTCGTCTTCGACGGCCTTATCGACGACGGCTCTTCGACCGGCAAGCCCGGCGCTACGACGCTAGATGTAGCGAAGCGCCTGCTCGATTTCGGCTTCCACGCCCCGACTATCTACTTCCCTCTGCTCTTCCACCAGGCCCTTATGATAGAGCCTACCGAGACCGAGTCGAAGGAGACGCTGGACGCATTTATCGATGTAATGCATGAAATCGCCCGCGAGGCCGCGGCGGATCCGGATATCCTCCACAACGCACCTCATAAGGCCCCGATCACCCGTCCCGACGAAACAACAGCAGCACGCAATCCTATCCTGAAATGCGAATTATAATCATTGGCGCCGGTCCTGGCGGTTACGAGACCGCAGTCGAAGCGGCAAAAAGGGGAATCGAAGTAACTCTTATCAGCGACGGTCCCCTCGGCGGAACCTGCCTCAACGAAGGCTGCATCCCTACTAAAACCTTCTGCCACTATGCAGGTCTTATCGAAGAAATGCGTAGGGCGGAGGCTCTCGGAATAACTGTCGCGCCTGCGTTCGACTACTCAAAAGTACTCGAGCGCAAGGCGGCGGTAGTCGGGCAGCTCCAGGCCGGAATCGCCCAGCTGATGAAAAACAAACTCATCACGCTGGTCGAAGGCCACGCTTCACTAAAAGACTCGCGCACGGTAATCGTTAATGGCGAGGAAAATACCGGCGACAAGATTATAATCGCTGTGGGCTCAGTGTCTGCATCGCTCCCGATTCCGGGTGCCGATCTTCCGGGCGTTATCACCTCCCGCGAGATCCTGAATCTTCCGGAGGTCCCCAGGCGCCTGGCCGTAATCGGCGGCGGCGTAATCGGCCTTGAGTTCGCATCAATATTCAAGAGCTTCGGCAGCGAAGTTTCAGTTCTGGAATACGCGCCCACTATCCTGCCGCGCTTCGATGTAGATCTAGCGAAGAGGCTGAAGCTCGCGCTCGGCAAGCGGGGTATCAAAATCGAAACAGCCGCGCAAGTTACCGGTGTCTCGCAGGTCGAGGGCGGTCTTTCGGTTTCGTATCTTGCGAAGACGGGCGAGGCGGCAGTAGAGGCGGACGTGGTCCTGATGGCAGTAGGCCGCAGGGCGAACCTGGACTCGCTGAATCTCTCCGACATCGGGATCGAATTCACCCGCAGGGGCATCACGGTCGATCAGAATATGCAGACGAGCGTCTCTGGCGTTTACGCGATAGGCGATGTCCTCGGCCAGATGATGCTGGCCCATGCCGCTACGTTCCAGGGTCTTCGGGCGCTCAATCACATCTGCGGCCAGGCGGATTCGATCGATTTCGGCATCATCCCCGCGGCCGTGTTCACGATGCCCGAGGCGGCCACGGTCGGTATGACTGAGGAAGAGGCTGAGGCTGCCGGAATTCCGGTCCGCTGCCTGAAGTCGATGTTCCGCGCCAACGGCAAGGCCGTGTCCATGGACGATGCAGACGGATTCTGCAAGCTGCTCATCGCCGAGCAGGACGGCCGCCTGCTGGGCTGCCACCTTTTCGGGCCCCATGCAGCTGATATCGTGCAGGAAATCGCCGCGCTGCTCTCCAAGCGCGCGACTTTAGCCGACCTTCAGTCGGTTATCCACGCACATCCTACTCTTGGAGAGGTGATTCAATCGGCCGCGCATTCGGCCTAAAGAAGATCTGCGATATCGATAATTTCGCTTTCTGCGAGCGAGAGCCCGCCGAGTACGCCGTACCCGCCGGCGATATTGGTGTAGGCAACGGTGGGAGGGCAGAAGCCCAGCATAGCGAGGAGATTGTCCTGGCGGTTGTAAAGAGAATTGAGATAACCGTAGCTTTCATCCGAGAACCTCAGTATCTGAATCTGAAGTTTTAGTGAAAGCGTTACCGTTATGGTTCCGATTTCGTTACCCTCATAGTCGTATTTGGTTTCCTCCCAGGTGTAGTCGCGGGGGTCGTACATCATTATTGCGTTGATTGTCTTGCCGTTTTCGAGGTCTTCTCCGCTGAACATCCCGAAATTGAATGACTCGGGATATCCCATCACAGTAAGGCTATGCTCTGCCGCAATATCTCCGTTGATCATAGTCGGCGCGGCGGACATATCATATTCGATATCTTCGGAGCCGTCGTCGCGGTGGGTCTTGATGTACTGTTTTATTCCGATTCCATAGCGGTCAGTCGGAGCGACCTCGCCCTGGAAGTTGACCGTAAACTGAATATAAGGCATTACCGGTCCTCCGATCATCTGGGCGGTAGTAGTGAATGTGGGCTTGGTCGGCACGGTAGCAGTTGCGCTTATCGGCGCCGTCTCTTCCGTTTCTACTTCAAGACTGAGCTCAGAGCCGGCGCTGACAGGGCTGTCTGTATAGAACCAAGACAGAGAGTCGCTTAATGATTTCAGACTGACAGGCGTTCCGTTAATCTTGAAATCGAGACGCTTCAGAGTAAAATCCCTTCCGTCTGAGGCCTTGGCGTTAACGGGCATAGCTTTGTAGAGCTGGACTATCGTTGTGTCTGAGAGTCCGGCATAGCATTCGACATACATTCTGGGTTCTCCGCCTATGTCGTTCAGTTCGAAGCGCTCCTCGCAGGAGCAGAGCCCCAGCGCCAGAAGAAGTATTAGCGATATCTTATTTTTCATAGGGCGTCAGAACTTTAAACAGAAACTGATGGTAGGAATGATAGGGATGATGCCGTAGGAAACGCCGACCATGCGGCCCTCGTGCTGCTCGGTAAAGCCGAACATCGGGTTGACGTGGTTATAGGCGTTGTAGAGGCTGATCGTGGTAGTGGAGTCGAAACCGTGGCGCGTCTTTTTGTGGAAGTTGAGGCCCACGTCCATCCTGTGGTAGGCCGGCAGCTCGAAGTTGTTCGGAGAGCCGTAAAGTTCGTATCCCAGTTCGTTTTCACCGTTCCAGATGACTCCGGTCTTGCCGGTGAAGCGGTTGCCGCTGTGGTAGAGCCACGCCCCGTATAGCTCGAAATGTTTGTTGAAATGGTATGAGGCGGTAAGTGTCACCTTATGTCTGTTGTCGAAACGGTCGGGATACCAGGAATGGGAGAATGTGCGGAACAGACGTTCGCTCTTAGACAGAGTATAGTATGCTGCCGCCTGGAACTTTTTCGACTCGTATTCGATGCTCAGTTCGGTTCCATATGCGCGGCCGATACCCTCTTCGAATACTTCCTCCCAGCGGTCGATCTGGGGCAGGATGGCGTTGGTGCCGGTATACTCGTAGAGGTGTGTCATAGACTTGTAGAATGCCTCGATATCAACGCTTACTCCGACTGGCAGCTTGAGAGTTCCGCCGAGGACGTACTGGTTCGAGTTCATCGGCTTGACCTTGGCCGTAGAGGGCATCCAGAGGTTGGTGGGCAGGTCAATGTAGACTGCCGAAACCTGGTGGGCAAACTGGTTCATGGTCGAGAAAGAGCCCTTGAAGTCGAGGTAGTCCGTGGCCATGAATTTAACTGCGGCGCGGGGCTCTATCCGGTTGTAGGCCTTGCCGTCTACGAGGTAAAGGGCGTCCCGCAGGCCAAGGTTCAAGCGCCACCTTCGCCCGAGCGTGATTTCGTCTTCGGCATACGCGGCTACCTCCCCTCCGAGGTAGTGTTTGCTCTGTTTGTCGGGGGTCATGTCGGTAACCGGCATCCCGTTCATTTTCACCTTGATTCCGGAATCGCGCGAGGGGTCATAGGTGTGGACAAGGCCGCTCCCGCCGAAGCGGATGTGGTGTCCCTCCCAGCGCTTGCTGAAGAAATTGACCTTCGCTCCGATGTCGTACACTCGCGAAAGGTTGTTCTCGAAGAGGTTGAGGCCCATATTTGTTACGTTGCCGTCTTCGTCTACTTCGACCATCGAGGCGTCGACAACAGCCTCCATACGGGACGTGTAATTGGTGTAGAAGAGCGAGGCCTCCATATCAAAGGTCTCAGACCATTGCCTGTCCCAGGTGAGGGTACTGAGGATATTGCCCCATTTGAGGTTGAAGTCGAGATCTGCTCTTGTCGAGGAGTTGTCTTCCCTCTGGTTTACAACCAGTCCGGCTTTCAGGAGGTCCTGACCGTAGTAACTGGACCAGGAAAGCTTGCTGACAGGAGAGAATTTGTGGACAAGTTTAAGATTGAAGTCGCCGAAGTCGTAGTGGGTCTTTCCCGCCATCTCTTCGGTGTTAGGGTTCTTGATAAAGAGCATGGCGATGCTCTTGACTATATCTGTCCAGGTCCTTCGGGCTCCGAAGTTGATGGAGGTCTTTCCGGGGATAATCGGGCCCTCGATCTGAACGTGTCCGTCTACAAGGCCAAGGGAGACGGTGCCGTGCCATTTATTGAAATCACCGTCTTTTACGCCCACATCGACCACGGACGAAAGGCGGCCGCCGAAGCGCGCCGGGAAACCGCCCTTATAGAAGTCGGCATAGTCGATAACGTCTGTATTGAACGACGAGAACATGCCGACGAAGTGGCTGATCTGGTACATGGGGACCTGGTCCAGCAGGAACAGGTTGTCCGATCCGTCGCCGCCGCGAACATACAGGCCGGAAGAGAGTTCCGCGCCGCCCGACACACCGGGCATCATCTGCAGGGTCTTGATCAGGTCCGGGGTTCCCAGAACAGCGAAGTTGCGGCCGATTTGAGAGCCGTCTATTCTCTGAAGGCTGGTCTGGGTAACTATCTGTCTGATGGTCTTTTCGTCCCTGATGACAGCGGCGTCGAGGGTGTCGACAGAGACCATCGACAAGCTATCCAGCCTTGACATCTGTGCGAAAGCCAAGGCTGGAAGTAGTAGAGATAATAATATGAGTGAAGTTTTCCTCAAGCCAGGGTTGTAGCCGTATTAGTTGACGGCCTTCCTGAGCCAGAAGTAGTAGAGAGCTACACCGATCCAGTTCAGAGCAAGAACGAGGACGATGAGAAGGATCTTCTTGACGAGGTCACACTTCTTCTTAAGGATGTCGATAATACACCAGATGGCTACGATCCAGCCAAGGATAGCAATAATTTTTGCGAGCATAATTGTAATGATTTATTAAAAAACGGTGCGAATATACTAAAAATGTCTCACTTGACGGTTGCCAGACCAAAATCAGGCTTGGCGGCGGGGTCGATTGCGACGCAGCCCTTGGCGTAGACCGTTACCTTTGCTTTAGGATGGGCTTCGGAGGTCCTTTTCGCGCAGCAGGCTACGCAGTAGTCGTAGCAGAGGCCTACTACATCGATATCTACTTCGTCATTGGCTTCGCCATCCAGCAGGTCGACTCCATACTCCTCCTTGTCAGGATCCTTGCCCTTCAGGATGATTCTGTCTGCCACGATCTCGAGGTTGTCGAAAGCCTCTGCGCCGGGGGTGTTCTCTACGCAGTGTTCCGGCCACGGCCCGCCCTGAGGGGTGAATGAACAGTGATGGATAGGGTGCCAGTCTTTAGTCATTATCACCCTGTCGTATTCTCCTTTGTTGATAAGGTCGAGAATAAAGTCGTAGGCCGGGGCCCACTTCTCTTTTCCAACCCCCATCGATCCGTCCACGAAATCGTTCTGCGGATCTATTAATGCCAGTACTTTCATAACAACGACGAAGATACAAAAAAGTTCGGCAAACAGCCGAACTTTTTTGTGGAGCATACGAGGATCGAACTCGTGACCTTTAGATTGCGAACCTAACGCTCTACCAACTGAGCTAATACCCCTTTGGGACTGCAAAGGTAATATTAATTATTGAGAAAGCAACTACTTCTTTTTGAGCGTTACGTCCGCCTGGGCTTCAAACATTCCCATATACCAGCTTCCGTCTCCTTCCTTGACTTTCTTCAGTTCGGGCGTTGCCTCTGCAGATTCGAATTCTCCTCCGTTTTCTTCGCCGTCTATGTCCTCAAATACAACAACGACCTTATCTGGCCATAAGTCCCTCTCTCCTCGATTGAATAGATATTTGCCGCTGGAATCTGTATATAGAGTGTCATATTGCGAGTACGAACTGTATTTTGATTCTATAGCGACTCTGATGCCCTCAACAGGCGACCCGGATTCGTCACTTACCGTGCCGAGAACTTTATATGTTGCGGAGGGCATTCCGTACATACATATGTCTTCTTTACTTGGATCGTCATCTATATTTGCTATCTCCGCACACGATGCGAAGCCAAGCATTCCGAGAGCAACAGCGACGAGTTTGTTCCAAAACGGTTTCATAATCAGAAAGTTAATTTCGAGTCAAATATAAACATTATATACTTAAATTTGTTCTCAAGATGGAAACAGAACGAATTCTTCTGCGACCGTGACACTCCCATCCTCGTTCCAGCACTTTTTCTTTTTTGATACTCCGTTTATTTGTTGTGAGACCCCACGTGTGCGCGTGAGGTCTTATTTTGTCAAGTCAAATGAAATCTTTTCTTGTGATGAGACAAAACTATTCAGCTCCGGAGTGCGAGGCTATTGAGTTTGAGTATTCCGGTCCTTTGTGCGAAAGCGGCCAGACAGAAGGCTACGTTTTCGGTTCCTCGACGAAGTCGCCGAAGAGTCCGGTTTCTCTTCACGCACCACTTTCTTCCGCAACTTCAAAGCCCTTACGGGGATGACGTCGCTGGAGTGGCGCAACAGCAGGTAAAAGAATTATTTCTTCTTGAGGGTGACGTCGGCTTTGGCTTCATAGCCGCCGGTGTACCACTCTCCGTCGCCCTTCTTGATCTGTTTGACCTCGGCTTTTGCTTCAGCGGCTTCGAATTCGCCTCCGTTCTCTTCGCCGTCAATATCCTCGAAGACGATGGTGACTTCATCTGGTGCCTTGAAGACGCTTTGCTGCAGGAGATATTCACCCTTTGAGTCGGTATAGAGAGTGTCGTGGTAGTACCAGTCGTTCTGGTCGTAGATCACGTTGTCATTATTCTCGTAATGATCGTGCTTAGTTACGGCTACGCGGATACCCTCGATAGGTTTGCCGTCCTCGTCTGTGACGGTCCCCAGCGTCTTGAAGTCTGCATGGGGCTCTCCGTACATACAGAGTCCGAAGCCAAAGCCGTTTCTGACTTCTTCGCAGGAGGCGAAGCCGAGCAGGCTTAGCGCTGCGGTTACGAGATATTTCCAGATACGTTTCATATGGTTGACATTTTATTGATTAAGCATTGAATCAATTTTCCTTCAGAGTCGCGAAGGTGCATACCGTTTCCCTTGCAATATTTCCAGTAGCGGCAATTGGCGCAGAGGTCCTTTCTCATCCATTCCCGATTGCGGTACGCCTGGTACTTATTGTTCCAGACTTCCATGAAATCATCTTGATAAATGTTGCCCTGAGTGTAGTCGGCGCGGATACTGGGGCAGGCGGAGATGGAGCCGTCCGCAAGTACGGAGCCTACTGTAACACCGGCGTTACACATATAGAAGTGGTCACGGACATCGCCTTCATAGTTGCCGAGGAAACCTTCGCAGGCAAACGAAGCCTTGATGCGCCCCTCTTTTCTGGTCGCTTTGATGAAATCCATCAGGCTTCTGAGTTCCTCACCGGAAAGCATAAGTTCAGGATCGTTTGCGGCGCGCCCTGCGGGGAAGATGGTAAACAGCCTCCAAGACTTCAGGCCGAGACCAATCAAATACTCTTTAAGGTCGTTTAGTTGAGGGAGGCTGCGCTTGTTGACGCAGGTCACTACGTCGAATTCTATCTGACCGGAATCAATGACCATCTTGATTGCCTTCGAGGCCCTTTCGAAGGTTCCGGGCCTGCCGCGCATCCAGTCGTGGACCTCGCCAAGGCCGTCAAGGCTGATGGTCATCGCCCTGAGGCCGCTGGCCAGAAGGCTCTTATAGCGCTCAGGAGTCAATCCCAGGCCGTTGGTAACCATGCCCCACGGGAAACCCCTGTCGTATATGGCGCGCCCGCATTTTTCGAGGTCTTTGCGGACCAGCGGCTCGCCGCCGGTGATATTGATCATCACTTTATGGGGATCATAGGCCTTCGCAACTGAATCAAGCGCCTTGCAGAAATCCTCTATAGGCATGTCTTTAATAACCGACTGGACATGGCAGTCGCTGCCGCAATGTCTGCACGACAGATTGCAGCGCAGCGTACACTCCCAGAAGAGCTGGCGCAGTTCGTGTTCCTGCACCGCCTCTTCCTGAAGCTTACTGACGATATTCAGCGCTATTTTCCTTCTCAACCCCAGAGGTTCCATACCTATATTAGATGCAACTCGACCCTAATATGTTTCTATATTTTCATCAAATATAAAAAATATCCTGACCTTTTGAATGCCATTCAAACGCTCTACCAACTGAGCTAATACCCCGTGTGTTTTTGGGACTGCAAAAGAAACTATTTTTCTAAATAACCATTAATATGGTATATTTGTTTTCAAGAAGGTTAATTAACGATATGGTATACACATCACTCACTCAACTTATCGGCCGAACCCCGCTTCTGAAAGTCAGCGGATTTGAAGGCCAGAAGGCGGATATTCTTTTAAAACTCGAATTTTTCAACCCAGGCGGTTCGGTAAAGGACCGTATCGCCCTCGCGATGATAGAGGATGCCGAGAAGAAGGGCACCCTGAAGCCCGGCGCGACTATTATCGAGCCCACGAGCGGCAACACCGGTGTCGGCCTGGCATGGGTCGGAACGGCCAAGGGATATAAGGTAGTCCTGACGATGCCGGAGACGATGAGCCAGGAGCGCCGCAGCCTGCTAAAGGCCTTAGGCGCGAGCTTGGTGCTCACTCCGGGCGCCGAGGGGATGAAGGGCGCGATTGCGAAGGCCGAGGCGCTAAGGGAGAGCACCCCCGGGGCGGTAATCCTGGGGCAGTTTGTCAATCCCGCGAACCCGGCGGCCCACGAGCGCACGACGAGCGAAGAGATCTGGGCCGATACGGCTGGCGCCGTGGACATTTTTGTCGCGGGCGTCGGGACTGGCGGTACCGTCAGCGGCACGGGCAAGGCGCTGAAAAAGCACAAGCCCGAGGTTCAGGTGGTCGCCGTGGAGCCGGAAAGTTCGGCCGTTCTGTCGACCGGGG
>Ga0247611_10011079_pt1 | contig 10460 bp, 4 predicted proteins | sample 177DNAGHGhighgp2_FD_192422 | JGI IMG/M metagenome (GOLD analysis project Ga0247611, IMG submission 192422) | Sheep rumen microbial communities from Palmerston North, Manawatu-Wanganui, New Zealand - 1770 DNA GHGhigh gp2 | ecosystem: Host-associated > Mammals > Digestive system > Stomach > Rumen ... | reverse complement strand
TTAGCTCTCTGGATTTCATCAGCTATCTCTTCTTCGTGTTCTGCAATCTTCGTATCGTGCTCATAGTCTTTATTTGTTGAACGTAAAATCTCAGCGTCAATTTTGCCCTCAATTCTTCCTTCTTCTCTATTAGCCCTATCAATTTCGGAAGTAAGCGAATTATTGATTACTGACTCAGCAGATATTGCTCTAATAACCTCATTTGCGATAGCATTTGTATTCTCAATCAAACTTTCATTCAAACCACTCTCAACTGACATTGCACGAGATGTTTCAGAAACAACTTGTCCACTAACAGTTGCAATATCGTTTTTATTAGCTTCAATTTGTGCACCAGAAACATACAATCCACCATCATTGATAATGATGTTGTCATTGTGATAGGTATTCAATTTAACATTTGCTGTAATAACATCTGGTCCAGTTGATGTTTGTGCAGTCTTTATCAACTCAATTGTATTGGTGTCTGCCACATCGATTTCATTTATCAAATCTCTAACTGGCACAACAACATCTTCTTGTCTTTGACCATTGACTGTATATTCAATCACAATAGCCTCATTTACTGCATCATAGTAAACTTTATCAACAATTGAATTACTAACTAATGCAATTTCCTTTGAGCCATTTGTTGTGCTGAAAGTAAGCCTATTTGTGGTTTCATCATAATTCAAATCAACAGTCGAATAAATGCCATTCGCGGTTTCCTTTATGACATTATCATTTGCGTCATCAATCTCAACGGATGCTTTTATGTTGTATCCCTTTGATGCCTCTTCTTTAACCAATGAAATTGTGTTGGTGTTTAAGACATTAATAAGATATGTTTCATCTATTGTATCAATCTTATCTTCAAGTTCAACATCCTTGGCATCAAGTCTTGCAACATCGCTTGCAACTGAGCTAGAAAGATTAGATACACTATTTGCAATGGTTGCAGCAGATGTTCTAAGTTCGGTTTCTGCTGAAAGTGCCCTAATTTTCTCATTGTCAATTGCAGTTTGCAATTCCAAGTCTTTCTCTGTTGAGCGAGAAACCTCAGACTCCAAGTCATTCTCCAATACTTCATCCTTGGCTGCTGACCTTGTAATTTCCGATTCAAGTCTTGATGAAATGGTTTCAACATCACTAGAAATTGTTTCAACGTCATGTTCAATGGTGTCAACTCTAACTTCAAGTGCATTAATTGCATCTTTATTATCAGAAATTTGTTTTCCACTAACATACAATGCGCCACCATCATTTATTACAATGTTATCATCGTGTGAATCTGAAATAACAACTGATGCTTTCAAAACGTCTTTTTCAGTGCTTCCACTAGGAACTCTTAACTTTTCAAGTTGAACTGCTCCTTCGTGGCCATCCCATATTCTCCATTCGTTAATCAAATCACCAACTGGTACCACCACATCTGGCATTCTATGTCCATTCACCGTATATTCAATGATTATGGCTTCCCTAGCTGGGTCGTAATATATCTTATCAACAACTGAATTGGTCTTCAAGTCATACACCTTAGTGCCATTTGTTGTCTTGAAAATAAGTTGATTACTTCCAGTGATTTCATCAAATGTATATTCAAGGTCAACGCCAGCATACAAACCATCGTTGTTAAGCTTTATGATATTAGGCTTAGAATCTTCAATTTCAGTGCTCAAATTAACCTTTATAACTGGTCTAACGGCATCACTCTTATCAACATTAATTGAATGGTCTTCATTTATGATGTCCACCAATTTCCCATCAGTAACTGAGCTTAATGATTCTATAGCACCACTCAATAAATTGTCAGCAGCCTCACGAGCAGATTTTTCTCTATCAAACTCATCCCTTACGGTATTTCTCAAGTCAAATCCTTCCCCAAGGGCTTCATCGAATTTTTTCTCAATTCTTTCTTCTTCTGACGTAGCACGAGCTATTTCATCTTCAGTCTTTGCTGAAAGCTCTTCCAAACTACTCGTTATTGATTCAGTCTTGCTAGAAACCGCATCAACTTTATCAGACAATTCATTGAACTTATAAGTTACTGTTTCACGAGTATATGTGGTGAATCCACTTCCAATTGTTTCCTCAATTGTAGTAATCTTTGAATCATGTTCCTCGTCCTTTTCGGTTGAGCGAGAAATCTCAGCATTAAGTGCTTCATTTAGTGATTCATCCTCTGCAATTGAACGTTCAACCTCGGCATCAAGCTCGTCACTTAATGTATCAACCTTTCCACTAACCTCATTAAGTCTAGTGTTAATATTTGTGCTACTATTAGAAAGTCTATCAATTTCAGCCTTTACCGTTGAATTGTCACCATACTTGATGTTATCAGCAGTACCTTTAACATATAATTGGTGATTTGAATCCTCCAATATATTGTCATGTCCAACAAGAATGTCAACATCTGCTGAAACCTTATCAGAACCGCCAACAACTCTTTGTTTATGGAGTTTAACATTATGTCCATCATTAACAATGTCCCACTCCCAATTCATCAGCATCTCGCCAATTGGTATTCTTTCAGCTTTCACATCCCCCTTGTCATCAACATAAAGTATTACAAGTTCCTCGGTAACACTATCATAATAAATTTCCTTAAACAGCTCAACACTGTTAAGTTTAATTGTTTCGGTTGTTGTTCCACCAGTAACATTTGATGTTGTAAACACAAGAGTGTTTTCTCTATTTAAATATTTCAATGTGGCTGACACAAAGAACCCATCTGGTTTCTCTTGCATTATATTACTATTGTCACTTGAAATCTTTCTCTTTATGCAATCATTCAAAACTTCTGTAACAGTAACTTCAGAACCGCCACTAAAATACCAAATGTTGTCAGTCATACCATTGACATACAAATACCTACCATCACTTGTTTTCTTAAGAATATTGTGTGTCATATCAGCAAGTCTAATGTCAGCCCTCAACACATCTTGCCAAGGCTCAACGTGACTGTGAGAGTCAATATTGCCATAACCAACTTCTTCTTTTGTTAAAACAATTGGGGTTTTTGATGCCTCACCTTCAACATCCCATTCATCTATAAGATTTTCAAGACTGATGACAATTTCAGTACCATCTTTTTTTACTAAATGTAATGATTCGTCTTCAACTGAATATGTTCCACTAACCAAATAGTTGTCACCTAATTTAACAGTTGTTTTTTCAATTTCACCAGTCTCGGCATTACTTACATAGAAAACAAACTTTTCGTTTTCCTCATCATATTTCAAGTTTACATAAGTGTATAAACCTTCCTCAGTTGTCATAATTCTATTTGGCAAGCGCACGTTTTCAAAAATTTGTGCACGAGCAACAGAAACATCGCCACTGAGAGTAACACCAGAGTCACCACTAGTTGTATACAATTTCAACGTATCTGAATCTCTCACAACTAATGTCAAGCCTTTAATAACCTTCTCAATCTCCTCTTGCAAGTCCATAATTTCAGATTCGGTCTTGTCAACGTCAATGAAGCAAAATCTATTGTCCGAATATTGCGTACCACTATTAGTGGCAGAACCAATAACCAACATAAGATGTGGGTCTAACTCGCCAGTAGGGTCAGTCTCAGTGACATTCTTATACAAGAGAACAGTAGGCTCACCAAGCAAAGAGTAGCCATAAGAAGGGTCTGTAGCAGCCATACCTTCTTCAGTAAATCTTATCTGAATTTTTATGTAGTCAATTGCTTGCTCCCTAGTATCGAATACTTTCCTATGGAATCTAAATTGTAGTCTATCTTTCATTGTTATTATATTATTTTCTTTTATTATTAGATTTCACCAAAACTACCATCAAACATAATATTAATGGAATGTTCAGGATTTCCGTCCTTAGACTTCAAAGAAAGATTTGGTATGTCTAAACCAGTGGTTGGAGAGAATGTATAGTCTATTGTAGTATCAATCAATTGACCATCCAACTCTTCTTCAACCTCTTTTGCACGCTCAACTTCCTCATTAAGTTCTACCTCAATTTCATCTTCTCTTTCAATAGCTCTAGCTTCTTCAGCATCAATCTCATCTTGAAGCTCTTCGTCCCTTTCAATTCTAGCAGCAGTTTCGGCAGAAATGGCCTCAGAAAGAATTTGCTCGGCAGTTTGTGCCCTGTCAATTTCAACTTCCAAGTCAGCCCTAATCATACTCTCAGCACTAATGGCACGAGAAATTTCAGCATTAAGAGCCTCAACGAACTCAGCATCACCAGATTCGCGCTTACGAGCCTCTTCTTCAAGAGCTTCCCATAATTCAGTGTCTGCGGAAATTCTTTCCTCCATTTCCGTAACTATTGCCTCTTCAAGCTCAGTGTCTGCGGAAATCCTTTCTTCTCTTTCAAGGTCTATTGCCTCTTGAAGTTCGGTGTCTGCGGAAATTCTTTCTTCTCTTTCAAGGTCTATTGCCTCTTGAAGAGCAGTGTCTGCGGAAATTCTTTCTTCCTTTTCCCTTATAAACACTGGAAGAATCAATTTCAAAATTCTTTCAACAGCAATATCATCAGTATTTATCAATTCTTGATTGCATCCACTAGTGGTGTAAACCCTATATTCAACATTACTCTTAGGCTCATGCTCGATTACAATGGTGTCACATTCTTCCTCACCATATTCATTAATCTTCCAGCAATACCTAATTTCACTCTCAGTACCGTGGTCAAAACAAGTATCCTCAATGACTACTGCATCACCTTCCTTAAGTTGTTTCTTCTCCCAATAATATCCATTCCATTCGTTCAAGAAAATGGCTTTGCGATTTTCAAGAATCTCACCATTGTTAACCAATGCAACCTCTGGCTTATCGTTTCTTCCATCAGCTAATACAAAACCTTCTTTCTTTGCATAGTTGCTAGCAAGCCAAATTTGTCCACTATCTGGGAACAATATCGTGTTATATACAACACCATCAATATACTCGGTCTCAAAATAGTTAGAACCATCATAGTCCTTTACCAACCTAACACCATAGAATGGGTCTGGGCATTCTGCAACTTGTACAACACCACCCTTATTGAATACAAAATTCTTTACATAAACATCTTGTTCATAGTCATTGTATACGTGAGTGGTTGACCAAAATGATGCTTGCTCCTTAAATCCACTTGCTTGAGGATTGCCATAAGCATTAAGTGTAACAACGCCAGTTGGAAGAACTGTCATTCCATATTTGTCAACACCGTAAGGAGTAAGGTCATTCTCTCTAGGAGAATTCATTCCGTCAAATTCACTATCATCAGTGTAATCATTTTCCCCAAAATTATCAGAGCAACCAGTTAATGGTTTTGTAGAAGTACACTCACATTCTGGTTGACCCAACCATCCACATTCTGATTTAAGATATTTACCAGCAACTTTACCAAGTTCTACATGACATCTAGTAGAATTGTGGTTTCTATATTCACAAGGCTCTAAAGAATTTAACAAAGCATCCCAATCAGCTTTCGTTGGAATTCTCCAACCCTTTCCTTCCTCGTCCAAATGTGCTGTAATTTTTGCAACACCTCTGCCATTATACAAATACCCATAATCATTTACATACTCAACAGTGACATATCTAGTACCCAATTTTGCAATCTCAGGCAACTGACCACCACTAGTCAAGTCAATCTTTCCCTTTACTGGAGCATAAAGTCCAGTCTTCTCAACACCATTGATACCAAGAGGAGAATCAATAGTGCCCAAACCCTTTAATGTGCCGTCAGTAATGACACTAGTTAAAATGTCACTACCTATAATGGACATTAAGTTGTCAACAGTAACCAACTTATCAATTACAACAGTCTTTTTTCCACCACTTCCATCATAAGATATGGTAAGAGTATTACCACTCTCAGAACAATTGGTTTCGACATTTAAATCATATGTCATACTAGACAAAGGAACAATTAACTTGTCACCGTTGTTTCTTGTAAGTACAAGAATCTTAGACTCCCTAATGAACTCAGCACTCTTAATGTCCTCATCTTTTAATGCCAAGAAATTACTGTCAATCTCATTTATGGTGAGTTTGCAATTCTTGGTCACATCTTCTAGATAAGGAGATTGTAATTTGTAAAAATAAAGTCCACGACTCATAATCTTCAAACATTTGTATTTTTTCCGTTATTTTCTTTAAAATAAATATATTAATCATTGATATTGTTTAAACTTTTACTTATATTTATTATATAAATGATACAATATATTATGGCACATATTTGGAATAATAAAGAAAAAGTGATGGCTGAAGCTAGAAATTACTCATCTAGAACAGAATTCAAGAATAAAGGTAAAGGCGCTTATTACGCTGCCCATAAGTATGGTTGGATTAATGAAATGGAGTGGCTCAAAAGTAAAAATGAAAAGGGGTCTGAGCATAAAAAAAGACGTTGGAAAACTAAAGAAAATGTTATTGAGGAGTCCAAAAAATATACTAGTAGAAGTGAATTTAACAAAAAATCTAGAAGGGCATATGAAATAGCTAGAAAAAACAACTGGTTAAACGAAATGATATGGTTAAACAACAAAAATGTTTATCTTGATAAAGTTGATACTGTTTACAAATATCACTTTAAAGAAAAAAATGCTGTATATGTTGGAAGAACAGTCCATATAGAACTAAGAGATTATCAACACAGGACTATTACAAATGATTCTGTATTTGAATATTCTGCAAAAAATAATTTAAAAATACCACAGATGGAAATTATCGAAACTAATTTAACAATATTAGAAGGTTCTTCTAGAGAAATATATTGGGAAAAATATTATAAAGACAAAGGATATAAAATTATCAACAAAAGACCTTGTGGCGGTATTGGTTATATTGGTAAAGGAAAATGGAATAAAAAGAAATGCATTGAAGAAAGTAAAAAATATAGTTCTAGGGTTGATTTTTTTATAAATTCAAATAGTGCATATCAAAAAGCGTTAAAACAAGGATGGTTAGATGAAATGACTTGGTTATCTAATACGCATAAACACCCAAGAGGATATTGGATGAACAAAGAAAACGTAATAAATGAATCTAAAAAATATTGTTCTAAAATTGATTTTCAAAACAATAACACAAGTGCATACCAAGCTGCTTTAAAAAATGGATGGATTGAAGAAATGACTTGGCTTGTTAAACAAACACAAAAACCATTTGGCTATTGGAAAAATAAAGAAAATGTGATGGCTGAAGCTAGAAAATATGCAACAAAAAAAGAGTTTAAAAAAAATAATCTTAGTGCATATATATCTGCAAAAAAATATGGTTTTATGAAAGAAATAACGTGGTTTACTATGCCGACCAAAAAAAAGCATGAAATTACTACTCATAAACGGCCAAAAGGATATTGGAAAGATAGGGATAATATTATGAAAGAGGCCAAAAAATACTCCACAAAAGAAGAGTTTCAAAAAGGAAACTTAACTGCATTTATAGCCGCCCATAAATATGGGTACATAGATGAACTAGATTGGTTGGTAAAACAAAAACAACATAAAAAGGGATATTGGAACTACAAACACATTGAGGAAGAGGCATTGAAATACAACACAAAGACTGAATTCTTCAAAGGAAACCAAACAGCATATAGGGCTGCACTAAAATTAGGAATAATAGATGACTTCTTTGTACTTAACGAATATGTGGAATAAAAAAGAGCAACTTAATCTGTTACTCTATTACTTTAATAAAAATATTATCAAAAGAAAAAAATACAGCCATTTCTGTCTTGCATTTTATAAATCTTAAGCATACAATGATGCATCCATACTTTTTCCTCCTAACAATTTGTTGTTCTTCCAAACTTTATTAAAAGGTGCAGCTTGAGGATGATTATTAAGTGCCAACTCTTTTTTATTATCCAAATATTTTTTTATCTTTCTCATCCTCTCATCAAATTCCTCTGGAGTATTTGATAGAGAATAAGCATTATCAATCATCGTTTGTACATAATCTACACCATTTCCATATATGTCACTATATGCTTCTTTCAATATTCTTTTTACAGACTTATTTACGATATTATGCAAATCTGATTCTGTAAGTCTTATAACTTTTTTCATGTGCAATACATATTTGTTGCTTAATTATTTTGCCTCATAAATTCACTAGTACCTATTTTTGGCTTTGGTGGTAGTTTGGTGTCACTATAAGTTAAATAAGGGCCGTTTGGGTCATCCCATTCAATAGCCCCTCTTTGACTACCCAATGTAAACTTCATATAGTTTGTGTTTGGGTCAAACTGATAACCGCTATTGTCATATTTCAAGTCATATTCAACGTCCTTGTCTCTTATTGATTCGTCTTCGCCATATCCATATTTCATAAATTCGTTTCTGATGGCTTCACCTTCTTCACCCCACATATCCTCTACTGGCACAGCAATATATCCGTCAAGATAAACACCGTTGAATTTATCACATAAATAATTTATAACATATTCGTCATAGTCATTGTGTCCATACTCACCTTTATCTGCCATCTTAGAATGGGTAACATATTTTTGAGACCTTGCTAATGGAGCTTTCTTTCCCCTTGCATTTTTATGTGCGGCTTGCCTTACTTGCTCTGGAGATACTTTTCTTTTTATAGTTCTATCAAATGGTCCAGCACCATAATCAACTTCTATTTTATCCAATTTTTCTGATGGTTGATAACCTCCAACACTAGTTCTGAGGGCTTTCTTTTCATCATCTGGCAGTCCATATCCAAGACCATTTCCAGATTCTTTGATTATTTTTTTAACAGATTCCTTTACAATTCTATGCAAATCTGATTCTGTGAGCCTTATAACTTTTTTCATACTTTATACATTTTCTTTATAAATATCACCACAAACAAAAAAAATGCAGTCATTTGTGTAAACTAATATATCATTGTCTTAAATTATTGTGACTGTATTTTTTTTTTCATACTTGAAATTATTTTCAATAATCAATTTTTCCATAAAACAATTATAAATCTTGAATGAACTGATATAACCTATGAAAGAACCAGCAAAGTTCTTCTCCAATGGATACACTCTAGATGGCTCTAACATATAATTATATTGTATAGTCTCAGCTAGACCTTGTGTTCCACCTCCCAATGAAATGTTATATGGAACACCTTCTTGTTTCTCATATAAATCATTCAATGCCCTTAAATTGATTCTTGGAAGTTCCTTTGTTATATATCTCAACTTGCCATCCACATAAAACATAAGTTTCATTTTGTTAGCACCAAGGAATGTTAATCTAACATTTATTGTTACCCATTCACAATTTGGAATCACATCTTCAAATGAATAGCCTTCAAGTATGCTTGTTTTATCATCACCTTCCTTGTCACAATCAATTGTCAATAATCTATACCCAATTTCACCTTTGTCAGTTATTCTAAACGCCAACGCATTATTATATAGGTCATTATACACATTATAGTGGTTAATATCTTTATCTCTAAGGTCATCAATATTATGGACAGTATATCCAGTCTTGGTTCGGTTCATAAGTATAAAAAGATTTCCCTTGAAATTATTTTTCCTACCAATATACATATATTCAGTACCTTCAATCCAATTCTTTACTGTTTTCCCACTTTTAGTTCTATCAAACATCATAAACTTATTATCAGTGAAAAAATAGTACCAATTTGCTTCTTTAAGATTAAATCCACTATCAGTGTAGTATTCAAAATCCGAAATATCTAACTCTGGTTCCACATAATCTTGACAATCAGTCAAATCACTTATTCCATCCCATCCGCTTATATAATCATCACCAAATGGGTCATTTCCACTAATGATATTACTTTCTTTTGTTTTGCTTGATGTGTAAATCTTCTTGTATCTTATTGGGCATGCACATCCCCTAAAAAATGGCTGTAATGAATACTCCCTTTCACTACTTTTGCTCTCACAACACCAAGATAGTGTTGTGTGCTTATATTTTTCAGAAGCATCACACCCTATATTCTTAGGTTTTATGGTAGCATCAATTTCAAGATAATCTGACATATCATTCCAATCACACTCATCTTGTTTATACAATTTTTCGTCATAATAATCAAAATCAGTATAATTGTCTATATCTAACGGTTCATCATCATAAAATTCTGGGTCAACATCAAAAAAGTTTCCAATTATATAATCTTTTTTACTAATGCTGCCGCCATCAACATAATCATCAACACCCAACTCAAAACATTCGTCTTCCTTTTCATCGTAAAGATAAATCCATTTATTTTCAGCCCTAGTACCGATATAGAAGAATATTCCCTTATTCTCTGGGTATTTATCATTCAATGTTTTATTTGATTCAGCTTCAAAGTCACACTTTTTAAGTGTAAACTCAAAATTGTATATGTCGCCATCATCAAAATTTGACGGTAATATTTGGTATTTGTCACATTCAGTCTTGAAAAAACCTTGATAAAATCCACCATTAAATTTTGTTTTACAAGGCTCAATATGCAACGGATAATCATACAAAAGCGTATTTCCACTTACAGCATGCAATTTAAGCC